>ENA-ORKV01001303-ORKV01001303.1-human-gut-metagenome-genome-assembly--contig:-NODE-1303-length-19549-cov-2.760631_pt1 | contig 19549 bp, 17 predicted proteins | sample MGYA00243058_ERZ508805 | MGnify/ENA primary metagenome ERZ508805 (study PRJEB26277, sample SAMN04329770) | human gut metagenome | biome: human-associated habitat | host: Homo sapiens | place: USA... | reverse complement strand
TATAGTTCCTCTATTAACAGTAACATTTGTATCAAAATTAGAAACACTAGTACCAACTTCACTACCATTAACAGTACCATAGGCACTTCCGCCATAAACATTACCATTAATTAAAAGTTCATTAGAAATACTATTATCTCCAATAACTACATCTACTTTTTTAGTAAGAAAAGTATTATTACCTTCGCCACCTCCATAAACATCATTAACAATATTTCCACCTAGAACACTAACATTAGCACTTCCATAAACTGTTCCTTTTGTTTTAGATCCACCATAAACATTACCAATTTTACCGTCATAAATAGAAATATTAATAGTTGCCTCAACCGAAGAACTACCAGAACCATTATTGTTTCCACCACCATATAATGATCCAGATATTTCTCCTCCTAATACTTTAATTGATGTACTAGTACTAGATGTTGCATCAATTCCAACAGCTCCATAGTTACCACCACCATAAACATTACGTTTAATAGTCGCATTACCATTTATAACAATATTAGAAGTATTAGCTGTACCTATTTTAGATGAATCACTATTACCATTTCCTATTCCGAAAACAGAACCAGATTCCGCACCAAACAAATTAGTATTATTATTAATTAAATCGTCATCTCCAACAACAGCAGTACCAGCAACATATATAAATGTACTTCCATCTAAAGTTCCACGATAACTACCAGTATCAGATCCAATATATCCATTAGAACCACCAAAGACAGCATAATTAACAACTCCACCAGTAAGGTTAACAATTCTATTTCCATAAGTTGCTGAAGCACCAGCTCCACCAACTATCATGTCAATTGAACCACCTTTAACATTAATATATGTATCATTATAATTACGCTTAGAACTATCTGTCAAAGGTCCACCAATTAAGTTATAAATCCAGCCACCTTCAATAGTAGCTTCTCTTGCTGAATAGTGAGTTCCACCAGCACGACCACCAACATAAATTCCGGCAGAATAATCATACTTACCAGTTCCAAACTTACCAGATTTAATATTAGTATGAATAGCTATACTATTAGTTGTATTAGAACCATATACAGAACCTCCCCAAGATCCAGATGCACAATAATAAATTATTAAAGAATCATTATCTCCTTTTATACGATCATAATCATTGCCATATACAGCTAAACCATTTACATATATTCTAGCTCCTGTATCTCCCCACCATTGAGAAGTATATTCTTCAACAGAACCATTAGTGGCTGCTAACGTATTGTAAAATCCAGACTCTACTACAGTCTTATATTCAGTTGGAGAACCAGAAGAACCAGTAGAGGCATTAGAACCAGCAATTACACCGTACGCTGTAATATAATTACTATATTGTTTTATTCCTTTACCAATTTTCAAATTATGCCAATTACCATAAATGTAAGACGTTTGATTGCTATTACCAGTAGAATCAGAATTACTATAATTTCTCTCGGCTGTTAAAGTAATATTTTCAATTCTTAAATCTGCCTCAGCACTAATATGAGAACTTCTAATACTATAAGTTGCTCTATTTCTATAATCAGTACCATTATTAATACTAGTTAAAGTAAAAGGTTTACTATTAGAAATATTAGATGAAATATCACTTCTTAAAACAACAATATTAGTATCTCTTGTAACTAAGTAATAATAAGTATCATTTTTATTATAGATATTTTCATTATTATTATCATCATAATATTGTAAATATTTATAATACGTACAACCAGTTCTATTAGTACAAGTACCAGATAAATAATTACCAGAATTATCATAATAACCTTCAATAGAATTTGAATATGAAATGGTTACTTGTTTAAACAATCCTGCTGAACTAGCACCATCAAGAAAAGCCTTATTATCTTCATAACCTATAATAGTTCTACTATATTCTCTCATACTACCATTAACTAACTCATAATAAGTAACACCAGCATCATAAGAACTACTAGTAGGATGATGATAATATGTACAACCACCCCATGTATTACACCTATCACCAGATATGTTATTACCATAATGATCATATGCTCCAGCTGGAAAGTAGCTACGTCTATTAACAGTACCAGTAATATAGTAATCCCTCATATCGTCTTCTCGATAAATAGGAGTTCCCTTACTTACTTTCTTCATACCAGCACTATTAATATTATTATAAACTGTATTCCAACTAGTATTAGAAGAAGTAATTTCATATGTTGTAGCGTTAATCCAACTAGCTCTAAAATTAATCGATATTACTTGATTAACATCAGTAACAGGTATTCTTACATATCTAACATAGGTATCAGTATCTAAATAAATATAAGCACCAGGATAATCAGTAACCCAACCATTAAAAGCCAAATCATTAGGTCTATTACCATAAGGATTATCAATAAGTTCAAAAGTAACATAGCCAGATTTAACTGGATAATATTTATAATATATAAACTTACTTTGTCTAGAATCAGCATCTAATCCAACGTAACCAGTATAACTATCATTTTGAATAGAAACACCATCATACATAGCATAAACTTTTACTAAATTATTACTATTATAGATGTTTTGATCATTACCGGTAGGAAGTCTTCCTGTACTAGAAAAATCTGTATAATTAAGACCAACATAATTATTATAATCACTAACTAAATCATTAACATAAACAGTATCATCTGAGATACCAGAATCATGTAATACAATTGGATTATTTGCAGAAAATGAAAAAGTAGTAATAGCTTTCAACTTATTTATAGAATTAATCTTTTTATTAATTACTAAATTACCAGCTTCATATTTCCAGTAAAGGCCATCATCCAAATAGTTATTAAGTAAATTAACTAACTCATCACCAGAAATCATAGAATTACTAGTAATATTAACATAATTTGGATCACTATAAATATATTGATCAGTATTTTTCGAAGTTGAATTAACATAATTAGAAGTACTATCTACAAATAAAGAATTACTAGTTATATTTGTAATTATATAACTACTATCACACAAGCTATTATAAGCAGCTTTACCAACATTCAAAACTTCATTAGTAGAAAAATCTAAATTAATATAAATATTATAAAATTTACTTTCCTTAGACAATAAAGCAACTACTCCACCAATTGCATTATCCTTATCATTAGTAATATTACCTAAATCCATTTTACTATTACTAATAGAAATATTAGCAAGTACACTACTATCCATAACTTCTCCAACAATACTACCAATCTTATAAACACTAGTTGAAGAATTAGGGCTAACAACAATATTATTAAAATTAATATTTTTTAAGAAAGCATCGCCAACTCTTGAGAAAAAGCCATAATAAACATAATTGTCAATAACTACACCATCTACAATTTTAGCATTTTTAATACTATAACCATTACCATTAAAATTACCCTTAAAATAATTATTATTACCAATTGGGCTCCACTCATGATTATCCAAATTAATATTTTGTCCTAATTCATAATATTTATTATTATAAATATTAGAGTTTTCACCTTCTATTAAATATTTAAAATAAGCAAGCTCTGCACCATTATTAATTATATAAGGATTATCTTTATCACCATTACCAGCAGAAAAAGACGAAGCGACTGTTACTCCATCCCATTTATCTTCTGTATCATTACTAAAACTATTTTTAGCAGTAAGTAAACTAATAATACCAAAACAAGCTATTAAAACAATTAAAGTACATGAAATATTAAATATTAACTTGTTCTTAATTCTTCTACTTCCTGCCAAAGCAAATCCCTCCATTAATTATTTACATAACTTTTTAGTTTTACGTATTTCTCAATCCTTTCAAGTTCAAATACATTTTTATTATCAAATTTAATAGAAATCTTTTGCATAAATGTAATTAAAGATTTAAGTTGCTTCCTACCATAAGAATCATTTCTTTTTACTTCTTTAAAATAACCATGTTTATCTATCTGTATCTTATATTTCATAATCTTATAAATACCATCAAAAAACTCTTCATCATTATATAAAATTGCAAAAGTTAAAATTCTTAAGAAAACATAAATTGGCATTTCATAAATCTTATTACGAAGATTTTCATATAATCCAGCCCTATCTAAATCATAATCATATATTTCTTTAAATGGTGGATGATTAATAGCTTCTTCCAATTCAACCATATCATTATTCATCAAAATATGTGCAAGTTTATAAACATATTGATATTTAATTAACCATTTTTTATTAATTCTAGTTGTCGTTAAAGAATTATTTTTAATTCTAAGCAAATTAGAAACTTGTTCTAATAATTCTCTTTCTCTTTCTCTGGCTGTATTTCTCTCTCTAGTAACAATATTATTATTATCAATATCAATAACATCTTCTACTTCTAATATTTCAATTTCCTCATCTGCTAGAGCTTCCTTTTCCTGTGCTTCTTGAATATTAGCAATTTCATCTAAAGGTATAGTAACAGTAAGGCCAGATTTTTCTTCTTTTTTATGTTCCTTAGTTACAAATATTTCATCAGGTACGCTTCCCTGTACAACTTTCTTTTTATCTTTAATTATATATTTCTGAATAATACTATCAAAATTAATTAAAGCTAAAAAAATAAACAAAATAAGGAAAGTCGCTACCACTTTTAAAATAAAACTAGGCGATATTACTAATTTTACAATACCAATTAATCTATCCTTTGTAATTGGATTATCTTCAGCATTATTAACATCACCTTGAGCAATCAATTTATTCCCAGTCTTTCTAATAAGACGATGTGTAATAATTTCTCCATCATCATTTACATAAGTAATAATATCATTTATTTTAGGATTATCATCTATTTTAACTATAATTATATCATCTATTTCCAAAGTACCAGACATACTCCCAGTTTTAACAACAAAGTATGTATATCCAAATACATTAACATAATCCTTCTTCATAATATCAGTAGCTATAAATGTATACACACATAAACTTACCAATAAAACCAAAAAAGCGTAAGCAATAGACTTAAATATTTTCTTTAAGTAAGTCAAACATACCACCACACTATCTATTCTTTCATCTTCAATTATAACATACTGTTTCACAAAATACTAGCAAGAACAAAAGACAAATTAAAATTTGTCGCTTTCATATTAAAATACCAACTTTGTTAATAAAAATATTTATAATTTTCAAATTACTACGTACTAATTTTTTCATTTGCAAATAAATTAAAAATACTATGGATAAAACCATAGTACTTAAATAACCTCATCACTATTATCTTCTATTTCAACAACATCAAATTCTCTAAATTTAACAATAGTATAAATATTTTCTATTGATAATCGACCCTTAGAAATATCATAAATAAATTTAATATAATTAACAGAATCCATAAAACTATCTAATGAATCTGTTTCTATATCTTGTGAAGAGACATTAATTCCAAGCAATCTGAATTTATCAGAAATGACTAAAGAAACAGATGTCGAAACAAAAGCATTTATCTGTTTCAAAAACTCATTATAAGGACTATATATAAAATCAAAATACTTATCAAGTTCTTTTTCAAAGGAAAAGCCTTCTTCATCCTTAAAATGCTCCTTAAACATATCTTCTAAGTAATAATAAGAATTATAACTAATTAAAAACAAATCATATAAACTAGATATATTAGAAACTTTTTTATTAATTATTTCAACAATCTCTAAGTCATGCAATTCTTCATACAAAGTACTAATTTTATTAATTTCCCCATTCATCTCAAGTTTAAGACCACGAGCTTTTTCCAAATCAACTTTATGAAATAAATTTTTACCAATGCTTTTAAGATAATTATTATAAATTTTATTTTTCTTACTCTCCTCTGTTTTAATTTCTTTTGATTTTTGTTCATATAAATTCTTATTACTATCGCGTTTATTATATTTATCTTGCATATCTTTAATAATAAATTCATATCTATAGAATGATTTTAAAACAGAAAGTGTATAAGCCAAATCAACCATATTATCATAGAATTTTGAAGTATCTTTTATGTCTTTAAAACTACCATCTATAACAAACTGATCAAAGTTCTTAGATCTTGTTGCTGAATCAGTTAAATAATCTAAAATGTTTTTCTTCTTACTCAAAAACATATTTAAATTATAAAATTCATCTCTAGCAACAGAAGTATCATATTGTTTAATTGCTTCTAAATACGTAGAAACAATATTTTTACCAAAACCATTAAGTGAATCATTTGCTAAAGTTTGTGCATATTTATCTAAATCACTTTTATATTTATCTAAAAGAAACCATAAATTAAGTTTTAAATGTTTAATAATATCAGGACATTCCCAATAAATATCGTCAAAGCACTTTTTCATAACCGTGTCAAAATTAACACTGCCTTTATTTTCAATAAAAAGGCTCATATATTTTTCCGTAAACATGGAATATGTAAAATCTGAGGAAGTTAAACTGATACTAGCACTATTGAATATTTTAATAAATTTTAAAAGTATAGTATTAATATCATTTAAAGAAACATCATCATCAATATCAATTTCGCTAATTAATTTAAAAATACCTAATTTGAACCCCACATAAAAATCTTCATTATTTAAAATGATAGCATTTTTATATTCTAAATTTTTTTTATAGCAAGACTCGTAGTGTTTTGTTTTATCACTAGGTAATATTTCATTAACTCGACTATTTAAAAGTTTATAGACTGACTTTTGATATTTTTCAAAAATAGAAAGCTGTTTTTTTACATATTCATTACGTTCCTTAACAGCATTATGATAAAACTTCTCTTTCATTTTCTTAGTACCAGATGAAGTTTCAAGTTTAAAATTATTAACATGTTCTGTATTTATAGATATTTCTTTATCAATAATTGTTTCTCTATTCATCAGTATTACCATCACTTTCTTCTATAATACTATCATTTAAAAATTTTATATGTTCAAGTATTTTTTCGTATAATGCAACTAACTCTTCATTATTTAGTTCAGAAATTTCTACAATATCATCATTTTTCATACAATCACCTTCAAATAGAATAAAAGACCTTCAAACGAAGGTCTATCTTTATTTATTATGCCTTTTCAAGAGTACTGAATTGTAAGTTATAAGATAAAGAACCTCCAGAAGCATTATCCTCACAGTCAACATCTTGACCTTCAACCCACATATAAATTCTTACTTTTGTAATACCTGCTTTTAAATCAAAAGCTTTCTCATAAGCAGCAGCAGGAATTCCTGCAGTAGTACTATAAATATTAGGAGTTATTTCTCCAAAATAAGTAGCTTCTTTAGAATTTAGTGAAATATTTGCAGTATCAGAAATGGCTGCTTTAACACCGACATAAGGAAGCTTAGAACCACCAGCCTGTTGTGTAGTTACTTGATATACGTCAAATGCATGTTTAACAGCTGCTGCAGTATGTGTATCATAATTAGGTTCCCAAATAACAGGAGTAACACTACCATCATTCTTTAAAGCTTGAGCAGTAGCAGCTGCAGTACCAGCAGGAACATTACCTTGTTCAACAAAAGCAATACGAGCAGCATTTTCAATACCTGTAGAAGTATTTTTTGCTATAACATTAGAATTAGATGTTAAATAAATTGATGAAGCAACGTTTGTTTGGAAGAACAAATCAAATACCACAAAATCACCATTTGTTGTTGAATTAGTTTCAGTACTTTGTGTAGCTGTTAGAATATAATTACCACCAGCATTAGAAGTAACATTACCAACAAACATCTTCATAAAACCTGTATTACCATCAACTTCACCTATAGTAGATGTTGGATTAATATTAGAAGTTTGACTAGGTAGTTGATTTGTAACACCACCCCACGTAGCTCCAGTAATATCATCATTAGAGATAACTGTTTTCCAGTTAGTAGCATCAGTAGAGATTTGCAATCCTTCAGATGTTGTAACATTAACATCAATTTGACTAACAGTAACTGTCTTATTAGCAGTAAACCATGCATAAGTACTAGCTGTTAATATAACACCAGTAAATAAAATCATTAGTATCGCTATAAATATCTTTTTACTTTTCTTTCTTTTTTTAGAATTTTTCTTTTCCATATCCTCTTCACTCCTTATTTATCGACATGTTCTTCTGTGAAATCCATATGCAATTTTATTTCTCCACCTAATAAGTCATTATTGCACTCAGGATCATCTCCCTCAATCCACACAACAACAGTATATCTATCTTTACTATTAGGCTTGAAATTTTTTCTTTGCTCCAGAACAGCTATTTCTGAAGAAACAAACTGTCTGGTACCAGGTTCTGCCTTATTTGTTGCTTTACTCTTCTTAGCATAAATTACTTCCTCACCATTACGATAAATCATAATTCTAATTGCTTCATCCACGTTTTTAATGGTATCATCAATATCAATTTCATACCAATAGTTGACTTTCTCTTTTCCAGCATTAATCACATAAAAAGTATAGGCAATATAATTATCTCCATTATGACCACCAGTTTTATCAGTATCAATATTACTAGGTAACCATTTAATAGATATATTATCCATGTACTCTATAGTATCAGCAGACAATTTTCTGGCCTTGTTTTTAATATTACCATCTTCCGATAAAAATACATTTTTTCTATTAGACATATTCTTATCCAAAGAAACAGTAAATCTTCCACCAGCGTAAATAATATATAAAAACAAATAAATAATTGAAATAAGAATTAATAATAGTAAAAAAGAAATCTTTACTATTTTAACAAATAACTTGCGTTTATATACTTTCTGAGCTTCTATCTGGGCACCGTTATTTTTCATCAAATCACCACTTGTTCGTATCTACTATCACTCCGCCGCCTTTCCTACTATGTCTACTTAATTATAATAGATATTTTTATCTTTAGCAAGACATAAAAACAATTTTTTATATTTTTTTTCAAATACGTTTTTTTCTTTACAAAAGAAAAAAGATATGTACAAATACATACCTTATTCATTATCCTTTAAACTACTAACCATATCAACACTTTTAACTTTTCTAGCTAAAAATTTAGATACACAATATGAAACAATAAATGTCAATACCGTTGCAATAACATATGTACTAAGATTAATATGAACTGCAAAATCATAACGTCATCTAAACATTTTTTAAATAACCAAGAGGTTAAGATGGTAAACCAATTAAAGATACCCAACAAGCATATCCTATAAGATATAAAAGAATATTCAGATAACATTATGTTTCCAATTTTAGACATATTAAGAAATAATGATATCAAAATAAATAATCTAGAAAAACTTCTAGATCAAATGTTAGACATATTTATAAAGAAACATACCTTATCTAAAAAAGCCCATGAAGAACTTGTCGCCATATCACACCTTGATTCAGATATTGCTGATATATTTCATAAAAGAGAAATTGATACAATAATTGAAACATTAAATGGAAACCATATAACAATAGAAAATTCTTTTGAAAAAGTTCATATTATTATTGGTATAGTTGAAAACTATTGTCACGAAATAGTTTATCACCAACATCAATCAATGAACTATGATATTATGAAAAAAGAAGTTATTAAAATTATTACTAATGTTTTAACAAACTAAAAAGAATATCTACTAAATAGAATATTCTTTTACTTTTATATCATTAATTGATTTCATATCAAGGATCCCTACTACTTTTTCAATATCACTACGGCTAAATAAAGTACTTGCTTTTTTTATTAAATCAGAAAGTTCTTCATCACCAAAGTCAAGTGCACTTAAGTCATCTGGACTATTAGTAACAGGAGCTTGATCAGTACTAGTTTCTAAATTCTTTTCAGCAAAATAAAATAAATCATCATCAAAACTATCACCTAAATTAGCCCAAGCTGTTTTATCAGTAAATAAAGATAATTCTTTCTCATCCGCATCTGAAAACCATTCATGTTCTGTAGGAAAAAAAATTACTGACTCACCATCACTATTTACTTTACCATCATCGTCAAAAAAATGTCCATGAATCTTACCAAACTCGTCTAATACGTCAATCTTTCTAAATTCATCAAGTTTAGTAGATTCACCAGTACCAATATCAGGAAGTTTAAAGTCAGTCATAATAAACACCAATCCCTTTCATAAATTGCAGTGCTTATTTTACCATAAAATCCCTTATTTGTCAATGAAATCAACTATTCGTAACTATTCAACAAATCTATATTTTAATAGTTTCTACATTAAGTAAAGTAAAATCATCATCAAATTCCAATTTAAACGTTTGACAATAATTCCATTTTCCATCAAAGAAAACCTTATCATTGAACTTATAATCACCATCATAAGTAACATTACACCAATTCCCAAGCAAATACATAATAGAAGTAGAATGTGTTACTATTAAAATTCTTTTATCCTTATACTCATTAATAACCTTCATAAGAGAAGTATACATTCTCTCTAAAGTCTCTCTTCTACTCTCTCCATCACCAATTTTATAATCAAAATCATTAAATTGATGTATTTCAAAATCACTAGGTAATTCATTCAATGATTTAATACCATGACGTCTTTCATTAAAACCATCTGTAACATTTACAAGCAAATTGTTTTTATCAGCAAAATACTTAGCTGTACTAATAGCTCTAGAAAAACTACTACTCCATATGACATCCAAATTATTAAATTCATCCATTAAACTAACCTTTTCTGCTAGTTTTTCTCCATCAACACTTAAAACTGTTTTCTTATTAGAAGTATAAAAATCTTCATCACTATCAATCGTTCCTAATTGCTTTTTTATTATTTCCGAATGTCTCACTAAATATATAGTTGTCATATTACCTCCAAAAAAATATTATTAATATAAAATTATTCTATCACAAATATTGCATAAACAAGTACAAATTGTTTCAGTTAAAAACATTTCTAATAAATATATAAACAAAAAAAGAAACCCAATTTGAGTTTCTTTTAATATCATCCTGGTGCTCGTATCCGGACTTGAACCGGAACTCTATCGCTAGAAGTAGATTTTGAGTCTACCGCGTCTACCAATTCCGCCATACGAGCAAGATAATCTAATTATAACAAGTTTTTAATTAGACATCAACATTTTTTTCTAAACTTCTACTTCTTCCTTATATTTAGAAGTATACAAATCCGTATCATCTTGATTATCATTCTCACATTCATCAATAAAACTATCCATATCAGGTAAATCTTTAATTGTTGAAAGACCAAAATAATCTAAAAATTGACTAGTTGTTTCATATAAAATAGGTCTCCCAGGTAAATCACTTCTACCAACTTCTTTTATGAAACCTTTGGCAACTAATTTTCTAATAATTTGTGTAGAACCAACTCCTCTCATTGCATCAATTTGTACTCTTGTAATTGGTTCATTATACGCAATAATTGCCAAAGTTTCTAAAGCTGCTTGACTTAAAGTATTAGTTTCAGGATTTTCAAGTAACTTTTGATAATACTCACGATGTTCATATTTAGTAGTAAGTTTAAATCTATTACCCAAAAAATCTATTCTAAGTCCTCTTTTCTCATCCTCATAATCATGTTTCAATTCATACAATAATTTCTTTGCCTCTTCTTCTTCTATTTGTAAAACATCTTCTATTTGTTCTAAAGTAAGACCTTCTTCACCAACAACAAATAAAAGTCCTTCTAAAACTGCTTTTTTCATCTACTCCACCGCCTCACAAATAATATCATCAAAAGTATCATTTTGACTAATAGTAAGTTCCTTATTTTTTGCCATCTCAAGTACCGCTAAAAATGTTGCAATAACATACTCCTTAGATACAATAGGAAAAAGTTCAAAAAAAGAAATTTTCCTCTTTTGCTTTAAAATATTCCTAATTTCGTATCTTCTAGAAGAAACAGTAATTTCATTTACTGTAATTTTAGTCTGTAAAGGTTTACTATCCTTTTTTCTTTCTAAAAACTTCTTAAAAGCATCAACTAAATCATCTAAAGTAACATCAGATGTAATACTAACATTTTCCTCAACATAATTTCTTATGTTTTCAGGTGATTTAGTATATATTTCTCTTCGCAAATTTTCTTTATCATGAAGAACCTTTGTTATTTCTTTATAAGCTTGATATTCCAATAATCTATTAACAAGTTCTTCTCTAGGATCCTCTTCTTCACCTTCATCATTTTTGGGATTAGGTAGTAACATTTTAGATTTTAATTCAATAAGTTCAGATGCCATAACCAAATATTCAGAAGCAACTTCTAAATTCATTTCCTCTTGTAAATTTAAATAATTAATGTATTGTTCTGTAATCTTTTCAATTTCTATATCCATTATATTCATCTTACTTTCTTTAATAAGATGAAGTAATAAATCTAGTGGGCCTTCAAATTCATTAATCTTAAAATCCATATAAAAACCTACCTTTCTTCAATTCTTACACTACAAGTATAACAAATTTTACTCCTAATAAAAATAAAATTTGTTTTTTTAATTAAAATAGTTATAATATATTTAGGTGATTTTATGAAACAATTCACTATGCGTGATGAAAATTTCATTTGTGAAAACTGTCATAATGAAGTAAAGCCTCTAGGTTATACAGCTAGAGACCATTGTCCATATTGCCTTTATTCAAAACATGTAGACATAAATCCTGGTGATAGAAATAATCCATGTAAAGGTTTGTTAAAACCCATTGGTATTGAAAAATTTAAAGATACCTATAAAATCCTATACAAATGTGAAAAATGTCATCAAAGTCATAAAAATATTGTTGCTAAAGACGATGATATGAACGCTATAATAAAAATATCAAGCATAAACTAAGACCAATTGAAAATCAATTGGTCTTTATTTATATATTAACTTTTACAATATTAGTAGTATATCTATTACCTTGACTATCAGTTATATGGAACAAAGCATAATATTCTTTAGTTGAATCTAAATTCCTAAACTCCAATTTAAAATCATCCTCTATTTTAAATTCAACGCCAGTTAAAGTTCCAGAACTTTCCCAATTAGTTGTATAATTACCAAAATCGTCAAATATTTTGTATGAACTATTCCACAACTGTACAAGTTTCCAATCTTTCAAATCATAAGTAATCTTAGGAGCAACAGTTTCATTATCACCAAGTATAGGAATAGCACCAGAAATAATACCTTCAGGATGTAAACTATCAACAACAAATTCAATATAAACAGCTTCCATTTCAAAATTTTCAGACATCTTACTTCCCCATTTTTGTAACGTTGCTGGTATTAAATACTTTATATAATCCTTTCCTTTTTCTGACTCAAACACAGTTAAATAAACAGTATCAGAAGAATCATATGCAACAAGTCCCTTCTTTTCAATTGTTGTAGTAAAAGTATTTCCAGAAACTTTAACATCACTACCCTTAAATCTAGGCATAAAATAATTGTCATCAATTTTTTCAAAGATAACATAACTAGCTGAACTATAATTTTCAGCAACATCACTAGGTACCTCAACACTAATAGTATTAGAACTATCAACGGTTGGAGTATTATTCTCTAAATTCCAACTACTTACTCTAGTACCAGTAAGTTTAGATGAAAAATTAGTTATAAAATCAGTATACTCTTTAGCAAAATCAAACTCCTTATATTGATATATTAAAGTACTAACATTCTCTTTATTCTCATAAGGAAAATAAATAGAAACTCCATAAGTATTATCTAAATCAGTTGTTTGAAATACTACAAAAGAATCTATTGCTTCGCTTAAAGACGTAACTTTTGAAGCATATTTACTTGGAAGTTTATTGATTAAATCTTCTAAGTCAACCAAATCATAAATGGATGTAGCACTTACTTTACCAAAAGACTTTGCTGAATTTCTTGTTCTAGAAACGCTTGAAAAATCAATAGTTAAATTCTGATCAACATCACCAAATAAATCATCAAGTTTATTTTCAACATCTTTTATTTTAGACAAATCAAGTAGTGATAAAGTAATACCCTTACAACCTACCATATTTTTATAATAATTATTATAATAATTAATTATACTAATTCCCAAATCTTTAGTATTAGCACGCTTATCAACCTCACCAAGAAATTTATAATCCCAACCATAACCAGGCTCAACCTCTTGAGAAGCAACCATATAGTTAGCATACTTAGAAACTGTATTAGCCACTTCAATACTAGACATCAAACAAGCATCAAAGCCTACCATTTCTAGTTTTTTATTCTTAAAGGGACTATTCTCAAAAGCCTGCTTAAGTTTAGATAGTGTTAAGCTACCAACATAATTTTCATCTTGTCCATAACCGTAAATCGGACCACCACCATGATCCCACAATATTAAGCTATACTTTGAAGCCTTAAAATTTTTATACCCATAATTCAAAAAATTAGCCAAAGTATCAGGATTAGTCATACTAGTTTTATCATACTCCACAAGTTTTTCCAAACCAGTATCCGTAAGTTTAAAAATAACATTTTTATCACTAGGTATACTATTATTGAACCATTTCTTAGAACCACCCGTATAGATTAAAATATTAACATCTTTAAGATTAACATTAGAAGAAAGCATTTCCTTAATATCAGTACTAGCAGATGCATATTCAGACTCCAAATTTGAACCAATCATATAAATCATAATAGTTCTTTTATTAGAAAACAAAGAAAAACCACCAAATATAAAAAATAGTAAAACAAAAGCACTAGCTAAAGTACCAACAATCACTTTAGTATTAAAACCAGATGTTCTATTATTAGTTTTATTATTAATTAAATTTTGATTACCATTTCTACCAATATTATTATAATTAAAGTTATTAGTATTAGTAACCTGATTATTAATACCTAAATTCATACCCTGATTACTATTATTATTTACATGATTAACATTACCAGTATTATTAGTACCAGCAAAAACATTAGTAAAACTATCACCAGTATAATTATTATTATTTGATGTATTATTATTAATATTTAAGTCTAAAGCACTTCCACAAAAAGGACAAAACTTACTACCATCATTTACTAAAGATCCACATCTATTACATTTCAAAAAAATCACCTACTATATATAATATCTAATAATATATTATCATACTTTTTCTCTTAAAGCTTGTAAAAATTTAAAAAAAACAGACATCGTCTGCTAACTAATTTTTTGGTCTAAAAATAAGTGCAAAAATAAAAGAAAATATAATGGCTGCTGTAATACCTGTAGCAGTTAAATCAAACATTCCCATCAAAATACCAACAACACCATAACTATTAGCTTTTGCTAAAGCGCCATGTATTAAAGAATGACCAAAACTAGTAATTGGAACCATTGCTCCTCCACCTACTACTTTTATTATAGAGTCATACCAACTAAAACTATCTAAAAAAGCTCCAAGAACTACTAATATACTAGTAATATGTCCAGGTGTCAATTTACTATTATCAAGTATTATCTGTGAAATCATACAAATAAATCCACAGAATAAAAACGAATTAATAAGAAGCATCATACCACCTCCAAGCTAATAGCGTGAGCAATAGAATTAATATTTTCCTTTTGATACAAAAGTGTTGGTGAAAATAAAGCACCAGTTGCAATTAATAAAACTCTTTTAATTTTTTTGGACTTTAATTGATCAAAAACATAACCATAATTAACAAGAGCACTACAAACCGGACCAGAGCCACCTGCTAAAACTTCTTCTTGCTTAAAAAGATCATACAACAAAACACCACAATCATTATAATTATCACTTAAATTTAAATTATATTCGGCTAACATATAATCTTTAACAATATCTTTTCCATATCTACCTAAGTCACCAGTTAAAATCAAATCATAATAATCAGGTTCTCTACCAGTCTCATCAAAATGTCTTTTCATAACATCAATTGCCGCTGGAGCCATAACTCTACCCATATCATTAGGATCATTCTCATCAAAATCTATAATTCTACCTAATGTTGCGCAATCAATTTTCACATCATTTTTTTCATTAGTTAAAAATACAGAAGCAGCACCAGTCGCTGTAAAAGTTGCACTTTGAGGCTTAGGAGCCCCATATTCAGTTGGATTTCTAAATTGTTTTTCACTACTCATATTATGTGAAGAAACAACACATAAGGCATTATTTATTTGTTTACTATTAATAAAATTAGCTGCAATAATCATTTCCAAAACACTACTACTACAAGCACCATATACTCCAATAAATCCTTTTCCATAACCAACAGTTCCATAAGTAGAAGCAGCAATTTGATTAAGTAAATCACCTCCTAATACTAAATCAATATCTCCCTTAGAAACTCCTGTCTTTTTAACAATCATTCCCAAACTATCTTTCACTAATTTTATCTCAGCTTTTTCCCACGAATCTTCTCCAAAATATAAATCATTATAAGTCTTATCAAAATACTTTTTCAAAGGCCCTTTTTTCTCATAAGGACCAGCTATTGTAGAAGTATCTTTTATATAAACATTATTATATTTAAAAGTCATGCTCCACCTCCAATAAAAAATCTAATCATTCCAAAAAACCAAGCCGAAACAACGCCATATAAAATAACTGAACCAGCCAATTTAAATATATTAGAACCAAGTCCATATATTGGGCCTTCTTTTCTATAATCTAAAGCAGCACTAGTCATTGAATGAGCAAAACCAGTAATAGGTATTAATAAACCACATTTAAATTTAGTAACTAACTTGTCAAAAAATCCAAGAGCAGTTGATAAACTAGCAATAAAAATCATAATAATTATCATAAAAGTAGAAGCTTCACTCCTAGATATATGAGAACAACCACATAATACTTCTATTATTGCTTCTCCTAATAATCCAACAATTCCACCAACTATAAAAGCAATAATTGCATTTTTTACCCTAGTCTCTTCTGCTTTATGCATATCAGCAATTTTTTTATAATTTTTTTTATTCATATTCTTCACCAGTAATATTTTTACCAGTTATTAAAATTTAATACAAAAAAACTTAAGAATATCTTAAGTTTATAAAGCCACTCTCAATTTTTCTAAAATTTTACCCTCTTTTCTTGAAACTTGTACTTGACTAATTCCAAGTTCACGACTTGCTTCACTCTGTGTCATATCTTCAAAGTATCTTGCAACAATCAATTTCTTTTCCTCACTAGGTAGTTTAGCAATTTCTGTTTTTAAATCTAAAACACCAGCATCAGTTTCTCTATCAAACGATGCTACAGAATTATAGAATTCCGCATTTTCATCATCAAAACTATAATCCAAACTTTTAACGTCCATTGCTGCAACTCTAGCCTCTTCTATTTTTTCCTCATCTACTTCTAAAAACAAAGAAATTTCTGTTGTTGTTGGTTCTCTTCCTAATTTTTGACTCATCTTTTCTTTAACTTTTTCAACACTTTGATTGAGTCGAATTAAATCACTAGATACTTTAACAATACCAGATTCTCTTACATATTTTTTAACTTCTCCAAATACATAATAATAAGCATAAGTCGAAAACTTTGTACCCTGACTACTATCAAAATTATGATATGCATTAATTAGTCCAATCATTCCTACTTGATACAAATCATCTCTATCAAAATAATTTGTATATCTTTGAATAATACTACATACTAAACCCTCATAATTTAGTAGTTCTTCCATATTCTCCTCTCTTAAATACTAAAACATTTTAAAGCTTCTATTTCATCATTTACATAAAATAATCTACTAGAATCCTTTACATTTTTAAATACATTCTTAATCCCACATAAAACAACTTTTCCACAATTTAAAAATATCTCTACAATTTTTCTTTGTATTTCACCAAATACATTTTCATCAATATTATTAACTTCTTTAAAATCAAAAACAAAATAATGCATTCCTTGCATATATAAAAGATAATCTACTCCCTCATCAAATTTCTTAAAAGTACTACTAGTTAAATCACCCTCTAGTTTTATTATTGTCATTCCTTTAACAACACCAATATCCATTTCTAGCATGACTTCACCTCTCTACTATAATATAAGTAAAGAACAATATTTTATCTACATTTTCGACAAAACATGTCAAAATATTCGTTCGACAAAATCCGACATAAAAAGGAAAGATTTCTCTTTCCTAAAAGTTTTATCTTATTCAACTATATATGGATCATCAACAGTTCCATTACCTTCAGTTGTTTTAGTACCAGGCGCAAGTGAAACTGACGGGCGCACGCCAATTAAGTTGACAATGTAGTAATTGCTCAAGGAACCATTAGGGGCGACGTCGGATCCGTAAGCGTAGTAGAAGAAGATGGAAGGAGACAAAAGCCAATACCATTCTCCTGTGTATAAATAATATTTTGAGTTTGTATTATTGTTTCCACCTGCTAACATCACCTCATCAGCTGTTAGTAGTCCAACTGGATAAGTAAGTTTTCCATTTCCGCCAGACGATGTTGATACTGTAAAACCATCTCTACTTTCATTTGAACATTCTACACTTGGACTATACAGATTATACATTCTGTTATAAGCGCTGAAAAATGAATCTGAGTCATTTGTTCCTACGTCAGTATCCTTACCTACAAGCGAAGATTTATACAACGTCCTATCATTACAAAAGATGGTATCCTCTAATTTGGAAGTGTATGCTGTCATATTTTGACTGTACCAAACATCAATTGTTTGTTTTATCGCAGAATCCGTTGTATTTGTAAACATCTCATTCTTGGCATCTTCTATATTTTTTCCAGAAGATAATTTTAAATAATAGATAGTTGAATCGGCATCAAAGTTAATGATATAATAAACATCTGTACATTCACCTGTTGTATTAAGACAGGTATAATGGTACTTCTTTGCAGCCATAGTTCTATCAGTTGACCAGACAGAAGCTGAAGTATATGTATCAGTCAGCGTATATTTCGTTCCATCCCAAGCAACATCATTTCCATATATGAAGTTAAATGTCCTATCATATGCAATTTGATAGTTATTAGTTGTAGCTACAGGATACATTTCAGTACATGTTGTACTAGTTAAGTCCTTACATGCATAATAATTTTTATATGCACTATAGTTCGTGTACCAATCTGCTTTCTTTAAAGTCACAGTATCTGTCAAAGTATATGTTCCTTCATTATTATCCGATACACCTTTACCTAAAGTTATAGTTTGTGTATTTGGATCAGTTACACCTCCTGACAAGGATACATTATATTGATAACTACTAGTTGCACCAGCTATATAGTAAACTATTGAACAGGTAGACGATGTACTTCGACATGTATAATATCCAGTTAAGCTACCATAATTGTCTGACCAAGATTTTTGTTCTGCATTCTGTAAAGTATAAGTTCCGTTAGAATAAGTAATTGAATCACCATAATAATAATTTGAACTAGAACCAGTTGAACTATTATTTAAAACATTAATTGATATTGTCGAAGAATAAGAACTAGACGCATATCTAGTACCATACATATATCCCACATCTGCAGGAGATGAAAAACTTGAATTAAAAGCTGATGTAGCTATTTGAGTAGCCTTCTCTGTGCTCTTACAACTTTTACTAATATCACCAGAAGGCTTACCTAAAGAGAATGTAACAGTATCAGTTCCTGATGAACCTGAGCTATCTTTTGTATATTTA
>ENA-ORKV01001296-ORKV01001296.1-human-gut-metagenome-genome-assembly--contig:-NODE-1296-length-19642-cov-4.134015_pt1 | contig 19642 bp, 21 predicted proteins | sample MGYA00243058_ERZ508805 | MGnify/ENA primary metagenome ERZ508805 (study PRJEB26277, sample SAMN04329770) | human gut metagenome | biome: human-associated habitat | host: Homo sapiens | place: USA... | reverse complement strand
AACCACATTCTTGCTCTAAAGTTTTTTAAATAACCTTTTGTATTTCTTAATATTGTTTCTTGATAGATTGTTTTTCCGGTTGCATTTTTTATCGTAGTATCACTATACTCATCTAATGTTTTTACTTTACCATTTTCATTTATAGTAGATTCAATTTCTTCTTCTTTATCATCATCAATTGATGTTAGATAAAGTTTCATTGCATCTAGTGGTAGATTACTGTTACTGATAGGTTCTGCTACAATTTCATATTCTAAATCACTACGTGATAAATTAGACTCTACTTTAAAATCAAAGACTTTCCCTTCTCCAGATTGAATTTTACCTTCATCATCTGATATAGGAAGTGCATCTGTAATCGTGATCCCATTTCCTACATTTTCATTTTCAGTATATTTAAAAGTAATAGAACCTAGTTTTATACTATTTTCCTTTTCTCCTTTTTTCATATAACTAAAAAAAGAAACACTTACTCCTAATGTTAATAACAATACTGATAATATCACTAAAAAACTAATTATTAAACTTCTTTTTTTGTTTTTCATATCTACCGCTCCTCGTATATTATCCCTATTTACAATTATAAAGTAAAACCATTAATAATTCAATTGAAACCGTTATAAAATTAAAGACTTTTTGTCCTTAAATTATAGAAAAAAACCTTTTTAAATAAAAAGGCCTGTAAACATTTGAAGATCAATTTTTAATAAAAATAATAATAAAATAGCTGCCACAATAAATGGTCCAAATGGTATCATATGTTCTTTATTCGTAACATAAACAACGATAGATGCAGGAAGTGCAATACTACTAGCTAAAAAGATAGAAAAAATCCCTAAGACTGGATGTAATACTAATCCTGCTACAAACATTAATTTAATGTCTGCTCCACCTAATGATTCTTTCTTAAAGATAAAGTTTCCAAGTAACATAATTAAGTACATAATTAAAAAAGTTAAAATTCCACTACCTAGTTGTAGTAAACCACCTTTTAATCCTAAATTTAAAAAGTTAACAGCAACAATAATAATACTACAAGTTAATGTTACTTCATCTGGAATAATCATATAAGTTAAATCACTCACAATTACGATACTAAATAAAGAAACTAATACTAAAGAAATAATTAGTTCATAACTAAACCCAAAAGAATAAAAACTAACTGCAAATAATAATCCTGTTATTAATTCAATAAATGGGTAAAAAATAGAAATTTTACTACCACAATTCTTACATTTACCACCCTGAAATAAATAAGATAAAATTGGAATTAACTCCCATGGTTTTAATCTTTTATGACAGTTAGGACAATAAGAATATTTAGGAGTAACAATAGATTCTCCTTTTGGTAAACGATAACCTACTACATGATAGAAGGAACCAAAAATGGTTCCTAGTATGAAAAATATAACTATATAATATATCATAAAGCCCCCTAGCCCATGCTACCAACTGCACCATAGATATCAAACATTGGAATAACGATAGATAATAGTATGAAACCAACAGCTACTGCTAAGAAAATAATGGTAATTGGTTCAATTAAACTTTTTACTGTCGTAATGGCATTTTTATGTAAGCCACTATAATAGTTAGCCACTTTTTCCATCATATCACCAAGTTTACCAGTAGACTCTCCTGTTACTAGCATTTCATAAGCAACTACTGGAAAAGCCCAATGTCCCCTAAATGATTCTGATATTTTTCCACCTTTACTTAAAGTATCTAATGTATTCATAATAATTTCTTTATAAACTTCGTTATTAGATATTTTAGAAAGAATAGCCATACTATCTGTAATATGAACACTATGATTTAATAATTGAGCAAAAGTTCTAGTAAACATACTTACTTCACTATAAATAATGATATTCCCAATTACTGGTGTTTTCATTAAGATAACTTGAATCATTTTACGAAATGATTTAATATTTTTATAGGCTGTAATTAACATGATTAAAATAGCTGTTACAATAGAAATAATAATAATGTAATACTGAGATACAAAACTACTCATATTCATAGTAAATACCGTAATAGCTGGTAAACTAGTTTCTGTTTCAGCATACATTTTTACGAAACTAGGAACGATATATACTAAACAGAAAATAACGACAGCAAGTGATACGATTAAAATGATAATTGGATAAGTTAATGCTGTAATCATTTGTCTTTTTGTTTGATCAATAGAAGTATAATAATCACTCATTTCATCTAATGTTGTTGGTAAATCTCCTGTCATTTCACTTGTTTTTACCATATTAATTAATAATCTAGGAAAAACATCACTTTGATTTTCTAACGCCGTAGAAAAACTCTCACCTGCTACTAAATCATAAATTATTTTTTCATATACTTTTCTTTTACTAGCATTCTCTGTTTGTCTAGCTAAGATACGAACAGAATCTACTAAAGGAATTCCTGCTTTAATATAAGTAGATAATTGGGTTAAGGCAAAGCTTAGTTCATTGCTTTTAAAATGTGTTCCAAATAAACTAATATTCATATCTAGACTAAATTTTTTACGTGGTTCTATTTTAATAATTTCATAACCCTCATTAATTAAGAAAGCTTCTACTTCACTAATACTTTTAGCATCAAAAGAACTTTTAATAATCTTCCCAGTGTCACTTTTTACTTGATAATTAAAAGTAATTAAATCTGTTTTATCAGCATTTTTATCTTCTAACAATTTATCAACATTACTGGTAGATGAGATTGTGTTAGCAGTTTCTTGTAATAATTTTTTCTGTCTTTCTTCTTTTTCTAGTAATAACTCTTGTTTTATCTTAGCTTCTTTTCTTGCATCTATTATTTTCTTTGGTAAATGAATGATATTATTTACCATGTGATATGTTTCTATAAAAATATTCATACTATCAACCCTTTATCTTATACTTTCTACTTTATACGTCTAGTATAGCATACTCTTAGTTTTTTTTAAACATTTTTTTCTTGTTTTCATATAATATTGTGAGGAGTGAGATTATGTTTGGAAGTGGCTTCTATAATCCTTATTTGTATCAACCTTATTATCAAGCAGCAAATGTAGCTTCTAATTTAGGAAGTGCAACAGGCACTGGAATATTAGGAAAAAGTAGTGGCCTAGCTGGTTTTAAAGGTTTATTAAGTAAATTTAGTTTTAGTGGCTTTTTAAATAGTGCTAGTAAAACTTTAAATGTTGTTAATCAAGCAATTCCTATTTATTATCAAGTTCGTCCTATGATAAATAATGCAAAAACTATGTTTCGAATTATGGGTGCTGTAAAAGATGATAGTAGCACTACTAGCCAAAATACAACAAAAACAAGTTCATCAAATACCACAAATTCTCAAACAAAAAAACCGGTAGTAAATAGAAAAATTGAAAACGATAATTACAGTGTTGATACAAATAATCCTGTTTTCTTTATTTAAAAAGAACTACATTATTTTGGAGATTAAATGTAGTTCTTTTTTTAATTCTAATCTTTTTTTAATATATTTTTTAGGTAATACTTCTAGTAGCTTTTCTTTTTTGATAGCTTCTTTTTTTATGTATTCTAAAAACAAAGTATCTTTTTTTTCTAATAAAATGGGGCCAAATAGATAATCTTTATCACGATATTTCTTTTTTCCTCTTTCAAAAACGATGATGGGATAAATAATATTGTTTTCTTTTACTAGCATCTCTTTCTGAATCATGAATCCTAATTTCGTAATTTCTTTTCGTACTTCATAAGTATCACTATTAGGTGATAGGATTATTCTGTTTACATTTTTATAGGTATCTTTTGAATATTTTAAAATTCCTATCATATTTAATCCACCCATACCAGAAATAATAATGGTATCAATATCATTTTCAATTGTAGAAATACCGGGTCCTAGTTTTACTTTTATTTTATCTTCTTGCTGGTATTTACGAATATTTTCTTTAGCATGAATTATTGGCCCTTCTTTAATATCTGATGCAATTACTTTTTTAGGTTTTTTATTTTGAGAAATATAAATACTTAATAAGGCATGGTCACACCCAACATCTATAATAGATGCATTTATTGGTACAAGCTCTGCTATTTTTAATAATCTTTGATTTAATTTTGCTTTCATTCTTCCACCCTTACTTATTATAATAGAAAAAAAAGACTATTTCTAGTCTTAGTTCGTTAAAAAGTCTTTTAGTTTTCTAGAGCGTGATGGATGTCTTAATTTACGTAATGCTTTTGCTTCAATCTGACGAATTCTTTCTCTTGTTACACCAAAGATTTGTCCTACTTCTTCAAGTGTTCTACATTGGCCATCATCAAGACCAAATCTTAATCTTAGTACTCTTTCTTCCCTATCTGTTAAAGTTAATAACACACCACTTAATTCTTCTTTTAACATTTCACTTGTTGTATATTCTTCTGGAGACATTGTTCTTTCATCTTTGATGAAATCTCCTAAGTGAGAGTCATCTTCTTCTCCAATTGGAGTTTCAAGAGATACTGGATCTTGACTGATTTTATATACTTCACGAACTTTATCAATACTAATTCCTAATTTTTTAGCAATTTCTTCATCAGTTGGCTCACGATTTAATTCTTGTGTTAATTGTCTTTGAACACGAGCAAGTTTATTAATTGTTTCTACCATATGTACAGGAACACGGATAGTTCTAGCTTGATCAGCAATCGCACGGGTAATTGCTTGACGAATCCACCATGTTGCATAAGTTGAAAATTTAAATCCTTTTGATGGATCATATTTTTCTACTGCTTTCATTAATCCAATATTTCCTTCTTGAATTAAATCTAAGAATAACATTCCACGTCCTACATAACGTTTCGCAATAGATACTACTAAACGTAAGTTAGATTCTGCTAACATTTTTTTAGCATATTCATCTCCTTGTTCAGCACGAAGAGCATATTCATATTCTTCATCAGTTGTAAGTAAGTTAATACGACCAATTTCTTTTAAATACATTCTAACAGGATCATTGATTTTAATATCTTTTGATAAAGCTAAATCATCTAAATCAATAAGTCCATCATCTTCATCATCATCTGGATTTTCATCTGCTTGGTCAGCTGTGATTTCAATATTATTATCGACTAAAAAATTATATAAATCATCTAGAGAATCACTATCTACTTCTAGTCCTTTTAATTCATCTGCCAATTGTTCGTAAGTAATAAAACCATTCTTTTTCCCTAATTCAAATAAACTTTGTTTTCTTTCTTCAAATGTTTTAATTTCTTTTGTCATCACTTTCAACTCCTATTTCACTTTTTAACTATTTGCTTTTAGTTTTGCATTTAAATCTCTAATTTTGGAACCTATTTCTACTTGCATCATAATGTCAGTTTCACTTTTGAGTTTTTTTTCTAATTTTTTAATTTCTTCTTTCACTTGATACTCACGAAGTGTTTTGATATCATCATTTAATTCTTTTTCAGTTACTTCATTATCAAGTTCCAACTCCAATACTTTTTTTAACACTACTAGTAGTTTTTCTTTATCTTGTAAATAGGTATAAAAATCTGCTGGTGTTACTGTACCATATTTTTGGTAATAATAAGAAATTTCACTTGCTAAAAAACGCTCTTCTTCGTTTGGAAAGTTTATTTTTCCCTCATTATAATAATCTAAACATTTCTTACTTACTAACATATAGTATAACAGTGCATAAGTTGCTAGGTAATATTTATCCTTTTTCAAAACTTGCATCTTTGGTGTGATAATTTCTTCTTTATGTTCTAGTTTTTTCTCATTTTGAGATAGTAAGGACAATAACCTTTTTTCTAGGGTATTATAACTTATATCGAACTCATTTGCAAGTTTTTTTAAGATAAATTCTCTATGAATTTCATCTTCTATTTTACTAGTTTCCTCTAAAACACGATTAATATACTCAGTTTTTTCTAAATCACTAGTTAAATTTATATTCATTTTTAAGCGTTTTATTCTATAATCACTTAAAGTTATGGCATTATTTATTAAATTTTTAAAGTTATCACCACCATATTTTAAAATATAGTCATCAGGATCAAGTCCACCGTCTAACTCTACTATCTTTACTTCACAGCCTAATTTTTCTAATTCACTGCCATTATCTAGACAAGCCTTTCTACCAGGTTCATCACCATCAAAGCTTAAAATAACATGATTTGATAATCGTTTGATAAGATTTGCTTGTTCTTTGGTCATAGCAGTCCCCATTAGGGCAACACAGTTTTTAATACCTGCTTCCTTAGAACGGATAACAGCCATAAAACCTTCCATTACGATAACTTCATTTTTACTTCTAACATATTCACGAGCTAAATGATAATTATATAAGGTATCTCCTTTTTGAAAGATTTCAGTACCTTTAGTATTTACATATTTATTTTCTTTGATACCATCATAACGTCTACCAGAAAACCCTACTACTCTACCGTTTAAGTCATATAATGGAAACATAATACGATTCATATAGACATCTTTATCATAGCTTGATAAGCCAATATCATTTAAGGTATTTAAGTCATACCCTTTACTTAATAATAACTTTGTTAGGTTGTCCATTTTATCTAAACTTAAACCAATCTTATACTCTTTAATCATTTCTTCTGTAATTTTACGGTTATTCAAGTACTCTTTTGCTTTTTTAGAATAACTACTACTCATATTATTCTGATAATATTTATGAGCAAGTTCATAGATTTCATATAATTTATCATTCTTAGAGGACTTTTTTTGAATAGTAATACCTTTAATTTCAATTCCTGTTTTCTCTGATAAAATGAGTAATGCTTCTTTAAAAGATACATGTTCATAATCCATAATAAAATTAAAGACATTGCCACTTGCTCCACAAGAAAAACAACGATAGATTTGTTTTTCACGAGATACACTCATAGAAGGATTAGTATCATCATGAAAAGGGCAAACTCCAAAAAAGTTTTTGCCCTTTTGTGTAAGAGGTAGATAACTTGAAATAACATCTACAATATCAGTTTTACTTCGTATTTCATTAATGACATTAGTATTATCCATATTACTGCCTCCTAAAATTCTACAATTACTTAATCGTCTTCATCTTTATTAATGGTTTTGCTGCTATCTGTTGATTAACAGATAAGTCTTGTATATTATTCTCAACTACTTCATCAATATTTTTGGGGTTAATATAAGCTTTGTTTGTATTTGTTTCTTTAGTAGTTTCTAATTTTTTCTGTTCATTTTTTTGGTCAATATGATTTTTATTTGCTTTTATTTCTTTAGTAGCTTCTAATTTTTTCTGTAATTCTAGCATATCTATTTCCGTATCAACACCTGGATATTCCTTACTAATTAAATTCTTAAAATTTGTTTTTTTCTTTTGCAATACAGAAAGGCTTATTAAAGCATACGGAAGAAGACAAGTTTGAATAGCCAAACTTAATAATAAGAAAATAACAGTAAATTCTTTTAATGCGATTGATAATATTATTGGAACTACAAAACCAATAACAGACATTGATATAGTATTAATTATACTTCTATATTCTAAATTGTTTATTTTAAGTATTTCTTTATAAAGTTTTTGATACCCTTCAATATTAAACTCATTAATTATAGTCTTTTTCACAAAATCCTCCTAATAAAATAAACTTATTATAACTATCGACAAATAAAATTGAAATTTAATTACATCTTTACATTCTATTCTAAACTCAAGAAAAAAATTTCATTACTTACTATTTTTTAAACTCTATTTCTTTTATCTTTTTTCTAGCCGGTACGCTTTCTAATAAAGTGTCATCTAAATTTCTCAATAAGCTAGTAAATTCTTGTCTTTTCTGAGCTAATACTACTTGGTTTTGTTCTTCTAAAAATTGTTTTTGTTTTTCTAAGAATTGTTTTTGTTTTCTTTCTTCTAATACTCTTTTTACTTCTTTATAGTCTTCTTTTTTTGTTTTTCTAATTAGAATATCTATTATTTCATTAATTTCTTCTTCAGTGTAACAATCATCGTTGCTACTATTCCATTTATCAATAAAGTTTAGAATATAAAGCATTCTATCACTATTATTAGTGAAATTTTTTCCTTCAATTAACCAGTAAATACTCTTTTTTCTATTCTTCACAGGTTTACAAGTATAATACACTTGATCGATATTTTTTCCTCTAATCAACTTGTATACACTATTATCCCATTGAAAATCCTTCTTATCACTAAGTTCAAGTAATGCTTTATCAGAATCATATATTATTTTATCATCTATTTCTTTATAGCTAGGTAAATTATATAAATAAGTGGCTAATTCTTCTAATCCATATAAATATAATGCTACAGCATTAGTTATTTTTTTTCCCTGATAGAAATACAATGATTCGTTTATATCAATTAAATTAAATTGAATTAATTTATTTATAACTTGTTTGAAACTCCATTCATCGAAAATACAATTACGAATTTTGTACCCAAGAAATTCCTCAAAATAATTTCCTGCTATTTTATTTCTTAATTCACTTAGATTAGCAAATAATTTTTCATTAAATTCTTGTTCTTTATTAGCATAGTTATGAGGCTTATAAGTTGATGGTATTGTATCAAATAATGTATAAAAATTGAAATTATCTTGATGTTCTAATATTTCTTTAAGGATATTAAATTTTTGTTTTCCACTAACTTGATCTGAAATTAACAGATTAGTAACAACCTCATACATATCATTTTCTAATAGAAAATCTATTAAGTTTATTTTACACTTATCATTATTTTTAAATAAAGTACTATCATATGATCTAATAAATTTCTCATATGAAATTGTCATATTATTATATTCTTTTTCTAATATATCATTTTTATCATCATCAACATTTTCTATATGATCGCATAATCCTCTTTCATAAAATTCTTCATATGACAGATCTATTATAAAATCTTTTTTTAATAAATCTGGTAGTATCTTATAAAAAGTTTTATAAAATGTTTGATGTGCTAAATCAACCATAGGTAAAAGATGTTGATTTCCAGGAATTCCGTAGAAACGGCCCATCTTCTTTTCTTCATCTGGTAAATACTTTCCCAATACTATTACTGCTTCTAACATACCAATCAATTCTTGCCTTTTCGCTATTTCCCTCATTTTTTGTTGGTACTTTCTTTTATTTTTTCTTTCTTCTTTTTCCATAAAACCCTCCTGATAAAAGTAAATTTATTATAACACATCTTTCGACAAATTCTACCTAAATTTAGTGATAAATTAAACTTATGAAAAATTTTAAATATATTTTGATTAGTAGTATCATCATCTTTTGTTTATGCTTTCCAGCTCACTTTTTATTTGACATCTTAGATAATGATATTATAGCCGCTATTTTTCCAACAAATGAAAGTATTTTTCAGCATATGAAAATGGTATTTAGTTGCTTCTTTTTATTCTATGTCATTCTATTTATTTTGAGAAGAAAATTTGATTTTCAAAATATTTTCTTAACAAATCTAGTTAGTAGTGTTACTAGTATTACTATCTTTCTAATTATTTATCTACCTGTTTATTTAAGATTTGGTGAAAATATGATTTTTACTTTTATCTTACTATTTATAACTATTCTATTAGGTCAAATGGTAGGAAGTATATTCTTAAAGAAAGAAGATTATAGAATTATTAATACCATTAGTATCATTTTAATAGCTATTATTTTTATCATCAACGGTTATTTAACATATCAACCGATTGAAAATATGCTATTTTGGGATCCACAACATGAAACTTATAAAATTGTATCCAAGTGATTTTAACCATAATAAATAGAAGACTACTTTATCTTCTATTTATTTTTTTCATAAATTTTAATCCAACCATTTTCTAAAAACAATTTTATTTCATCATAACAACTTGCTTCTCTACTAGGCATATTTAAAATATAAATTTCTATTTTTTTATTATGAATTTGGTTTAACATTATTGTATAAATTACTTCAGCCATACTACTAGGGCCAATATAACCTTTTATTCCTTTTCTTTCTTCATTCATTAAGAATAAGACATCTGTTTTTTCTAAGCTCTCATAAAAACTTTTATAGATATCTTTCAAATTTTCTTTACTAACTTGTTTAGGATAATCAATTACTTCATATCCTTTTTGTTCAAAGTACTCTTTCCAAGTAATTAATTTTTCATGTAATTTGCTGCTTCCTGATATTACTACTTTTTTCATAAAACTATATAAAATTCTTTCTAGTAAATGTTTCGATATTTTTATCGATATAAATATCAACAGTACCTTTTTCTACTATTTTAACCCAACCAAGTCCATTAATTACTAAATCTTCACGATATTTCATTTCATAAGTAGTTTTTGATAAATCTTTCATAATCGTTTGACGACTTGCATTCATCTTCTTTACTTTTAAACCATTGGGAATATAAAAAGTAAAACTATTTTTATCTCCTTCTACATAATCAATTCTACAAATATCACCTACTACTAAACACTGTCCTTTTTTTATTTGATAAGTTTTTGGCTTCATTTCTTTTTTATGAATAAGTTTCTTTAAAGCTATATTATCTACATAATTAGTAATGTTTCCCCTATCTACTAAACCTGGTGTATCAATTAATGTTAAATTTTCATTTAAAATAATGGCTACAGTATTTAAAGTCGTACTAGGAAGTGGAGAAATAGTAAGTTCCGTATCACTTTCTGAATAGTTTTGAATTAGTTTATTAATCAAACTGCTTTTCCCAGTATTGGTGTGCCCTACTACATATACTTTGTTGGAAGTTTTATATTTTTTTATTTTCTTCATTAATAAATCTAGATTATAATTTTTATTTGCACTAACAACGATAATATCTTCATAATTTACATCTAGACTTTTGATATACTCTATAATCTTTTCATCTTTTACACTTTTAGGTAGAGCATCTTTTTTATTTAATATCAAAAGCATTTTATTATTCATATATTCTCTTATAGTATGAATGTCTTTATCAATATTTAATAAGTCAACAATATGTAAGACCAAATCTTTCGTTTTTCCTACTGTTTTTAAAATTTCTATATATTCTTCGTTAGATTTTGCTACTACCTGATATTCTCCATAGTTTTTCATTCTAAAACATCTTTGACAAATATCATTTTCTAAACTAGTAACATACCCAGCTTGAGTAATATTTTCATTCTGTAATAAAACACCACAACCTAAACAATATTTATTTTTACTCATAATATACACCTTTTTTCATAATTTCTTTTTGTTCATATTTTTTTAATATTTTTCTTTCAATAAAACGATTCAAGTTCGTTATTTTTAAGTCTTTTGTACCAAGTGGGTCCACTAAAATAGTAAACATACGATAACGATTTCCTCCATAAATATCGGTTACTATTTGATCTCCTATCATACACATTTCTTCTTTTTGAAAGCCATATTTCTTTCTAATTTTACGGTATCCTCTAGAAAGTGGCTTCATAGCATTTGCTACAAAATCACAAGACAAAGTATCAGCATACTTTTTCACTCTTTTATTTACATTATTAGAAATGATTACTATTTTAAAATCTTTTTTTAAACTATTTAAAAGTTTTTTCGTACTATTTGTTATCTTATCTTGATTAATTAATGCTATCGTATTATCTAAATCAAATATTAAGCACTTAATACCAAGTTTTTTTAATTTTTGATAATTAATATTTTCTATTTTTTGTTGATACATATTGGGATAACACTTCATATAAATCACCTAATCCATATCTATTATACTGAAAAACTATGAGAAAGTAAAAGAAAAGATGTTACTCTTTTCCTAATTATTTATATGTTGTCTTACCATATGAGTATTCATATCAATTCTTTCAAAGGTATAACCATTTTCTTTTCCATAGCGAATAATATCTCTTAAGGCATCTCTTGTCCATGTTTTAATATCATGCATTAAAACAATATTAGCACGGCTTTTTGACAGATTAGAAGTAACACATTTATAAACTGCTTCTTTCGATTTAGAAGTATAAGCATCATTAGAATCTACATTCCAGTCATAATAACGGTATCCTTGATTTAGTAATGCTTCTGATAATCTTGTCATAATTTTATTACTATATCTTCTACTAATTGTGTTACTACTTCCTCCTGGAAAGCGCACAATTTTACTTGTTTGTCCAGTAATTCTTTTGACACGATCACTAACTATTTTTAAATCATTAAAGTAAGATTCATCAGATTTATATACAATAGAATAATTATGACTTGCTGTATGAAGAGCTACAGTATGACCCTCATCATACATTCTTTTAATTAACTCATCTGGACCATTATTAGTAACAAAGAAAGTTGCTTTTACGCCTTCTTCTTTTAAAATATTTAGAATAGTTGGCGTTGTAACACTACTTGGACCATCATCAAAAGTTAAATAAATACTTCCCGTTTTGATAACGCCACTATTAGGATCAGTTCTTTTTGATATAATCACTTTTCTTTCAACAGAAGCTTTATTACCACCATCATCTTCTACTTCATATTTTAAAGTATAAGTTCCTTCTACCTTTGCTTTTACAGTACCAGTTACTTTTACTTTATCTGTTAAATTACCACTACAGTTATCACTAGCAGTATAGCCAGGCTCCGTAAACTCTTCATCAATTCCTAAATACATAGTTTCTGTACCCTTTAAAGTAATAACTGGTTTTTCCTTATCTACTTTATTAATTTTTCTAATAACTTCCGTTTTATTTTTAGAAGAATCTTTAACAGTATAGATCCATTTATCACTTTCTTTTTTTATAGTTACATTCTTAGTAATATCACCATCATAATCATCACTAGCCTTATACCCAAGTTCTTTAAATTCAGCTGTAGGACAAATATTTACATCTTCTCCACCCTCTAGAGTAATAACTGGTTTTTCTTTATCAACTAACTTTACTGTTCTTTTTTTAGTAGCAGTTAAAAAGCCATTCTTTACTTTATATACTACTTCATAAGTACCTACTTTACCTTTTTTAATAGTAGATGTCGTCTTAATTTTATTCGTTATATCTTTATTAAAATATTTAGCTTTAGCACCTTTTTCTACATATTCATCATGGTAAGATATTTCTATTTTGCTAGAACCGTTTAAAGTAATCTTAGGCGTTAAGAAATAAACAGTAATAATCCCTATAATAGCTACTAATAAAAGCACTAATAGTAATGTTTTATATGGAAAATGATTCGTTTTTTTGATTTCTTTTTCTATGTTATAACCTAATTCTGTTAAATTTGGTCCTTCTAATATTTTTTTATTTGTTTTCTTTGATACTTCTTTCATAAATTACCTCTCACTCTATAATTATTCTACCACCATTTTCTCTTTTTAAACAAAAAAAGTACCCAATTTCTTTTTTTGGACACTTTTATACACGATTAGTTTGTAGATTTATTTTTCATAAATTCTCTTAATATTTTAGTTAGTGCTCTTTTTTCAATACGCGATACATAACTTCTAGAAATTTTTAATTCTTTTGCTATTGTTTTTTGGGTTTGTTCTTTGGTATTATTTAAGCCATATCTTCTAATTACGATTTCTTGTTCACGTGGAGTTAAAATTTTTAAATAGTTTTTTAGTAATTTAATATTATCTTTTTTATTAATTTCATCAATAAAATCTGGCTTTGGAGATTTTAAAATATCTAGGATCGTAATTTCATTGCCATCTTTATCAAAACCAATAGATTCGTTTAAAGAAACATTTTTTAGATTTTTATTGTTTGCTCTAAAATACATTAGTATCTCATTTTCAATACACCTAGCACAGTAAGTAGTAATTTTAGTACCGTGTTTACTAGAAAATGAATCTACACCTTTGATTAAACCAATCGTTCCAATACTGATTAAATCATCACTATCTTCTACTTTAGAATCATATTTTTTAACTATATGAGCAACAAGTCTTAAGTTGTGTTCTATTAATTTGTTTCTAGCATCAGTATCTCCTTCTAAATGCTTTTGTATATAATATTCTTCCTCTTCTTTTGATAAAGGATCTGGAAAAACATTGTTTGAGTATGATGCTGTAAAGATTGTGAAGTTTTTAAATAGGATTCTTAAAATTTTTTGAAGCATTTTATCACCTATTACATAATATGTCGAAGATTGTAGGAGCATTCTATTTTTATACTTTTTTGATATAGTCTTAATAATCCCATTTTTATTTCTGATATTTATTTATTTTTTAAATATAATATAGTTGAATAATATATAAAAGATGAGGTGTTTACATGTTAAAAAGAGAAAAGCCTAAATTTTCTAATAATTTTTTTACACAGCCTAGACCTACAGTAAGTAATAATAAAACATTTGCAGATATTCTTCCAATAGAATGGTCAAAAGAAGTAATTTCTGAAAAAAGAAAGCAGTAGTTTATTCTACTAAAGAAAAGAAATCATTCTAATAAATGGTGTAAATCAAAAAAAACAACCCCATTTCACGCAAAATGGAGTTGTTTTTATTAATTTCTATTAAAATATTCTTTGATTACTTCTAAATCACTGTATGGCAAGTATTTATCTTCTATTGCCATGTAATTATCTATTCCTTTTCCAGCTACTAACACGATATCATCTTTTTTTGCTAATTTAAATGCTTTATAAATTGCTTCTTTTCTATCAACAATCATTTCATAATTGGTTTTAGTAGAAGTACTTGTTAAGTCATGAACAATATCTTCTACTTTTTCATATCTAGGATCGTCCATCGTAAAGATAACATAGTCTGATTTTTCTAAAACTAATTTACCCATTGGTCCTCTTTTTTCTTTTTCACGGCCACCAGCACTACCAGTTATCGTAATGATTCTTCCCTTTTTAATAGGTTCTAATAACTGATAAATTTTTGAAAAGGCATCTGGAGTATGCGCATAATCTAAAATGATATGATAATCTTGACCAAACTTTAAAAATTCTACTCTACCACTAGGTGCTTTGATATTAGGAATTTTTTCTATCACTTCTTCTATTTTAAATCCTAAAGAAATTAATGCTAATATAGCTGCACACAAATTATAAATATTAAATTCCCCTAGTAGTGGAGAAGAAAAAGAATATAATTTATCTTGGTATTTCAAAGTAATATCAGTTTTATCTATAAAATAATTACTACTTATAATCTGTAAAGTAGAAGGATTTTTACCATAAGTTAGAATAGTACCCTTAGCTATTTCTTCAAATTCTTTAAAATAAGTGTCATCACTATTTAAAATAGAATAACCATCATCTTTTACTTGCATTAATAATTTTTTCTTACAAGACACATAGTTTTCAATCGTTTTATGAATATTTAAATGATCTTCTGTAATATTTGTAATAATTCCTACTTTAAATGTTAAATTGTTTAAACGATGACGATAAAAGGCCTCTGATGATGTTTCCATACTTAAATACTTGCAACCACTATCTACAAATCTTCTAAAATAATTATATAATCTATCAGAATCAGGAGTTGTGTTACGAATAGACTCATTAAACTTACTACAAATAATACCATTAGTACCTAAATAACCACAAGAATCTCCAATTAATTCTTGAATAATAGTTGCTACTGTTGTTTTACCATTCGTACCAGTGATTCCTATAATATCTAAATACTTTTCAGGGTAATCATAGAATTTACTTGCAAGAAGCGGCAACTCTTCATTAGTGTTTTTTACTTTTACCATAGGAACACTACAAGTAACACTTCTATCGACTACTACACAACTGGCTCCCTTAGAAATAGCTTCTTCAATAAAATCATGTCTATCAGCAGTTACTCCTTTTACACATACAAATATATCACCAGGTTCTACTTCCTTAGAATTAATCTTAATTCCTTTTACCCAAATATTATCATAACCTTCCCCTTCATATAATTCACTTAACTTTTTCATTACTACCTCCTAAAAACCTTATATGGTTTCATTTTACTGGTATCTTTATCATACCTAATATAAATAGCTAACAAATCATTTTCTTGATTTAATATTAGTACCATATCAGAATTCGTATCAAATGATAAGATACTACCATTTTCTACTTTTTTTGCTACCTCATCATCTACTATTAGTTTTTCATATTCTTGTAAGGCATCTACTATTTTTACTATTTTATCTTCTTTGATATCATCAATAGAAATGGCTTCTTCTAATGAAAAATTTCCTTGTTTTATTCTAATTAAATTCTTCATAGTACAAGGATACCCTAGTTTACTACCAATATCTCTAATTAAACTTCTAATATAGGTTCCTTTACTAACATGGACTATAAAAGAAAAACTATAATAATTTTTTTCTTTTTTTATTTCATCTAATAACTTAATATCAAATATTTCTACTTCTCTTTTAGGAAGCTCTACTTCTTTATTTTCTCTTGCATATTCATATAATCTTTTTCCATTTACATGAATAGCAGAATATTTAGGAACTTCTTGTAGGCATTTTCCTTTAAAAGTTTTTAATATATTTTCTACTTTTTCTTTCTCTAAATTCTCTATATTATATTCTTCTTCTATAGTACCGGTGATATCTAAAGTATCTGTTTTCAGTCCTACTATCACTTCTGCTTGATAAACTTTACTAACACTTGTCAATAAATCAATTACTTTACAACCGTCATTTACTCCTAATACTAATACCCCTGTTGCGATAGGATCTAAAGTTCCAGTATGTCCAATATGTTTGGTACCTAATTTCTTACAAGCAATGTTTACTACATCACGACTCGTCATGTTTTTTTCTTTGTTAATTACTAAAATTCCACTTTGCATATACATACACCGCATTAAGTATATCAAAACATTTAAAAAAAAACTACCAATTGGTAGCTTTTACTTGTAAAATTCGACAACTTCTTCTTTTAAATTTTGATTAAATTTTTGGTTTCTTATCATTTCAATTTCCTGTTTATATGGTGGAAAATCACCATCAATATATGGAGTTTCTAATATTTTAGGAATGTCTTTTAGTTTTTCATGATAAATTACTTTTATTAAAGAATCAAACCCAATAGTACCAAAGCCAATATTTTCATGACGATCCTTATGACTATTTTTTTCGTTTTTACTATCATTTACATGAACACAATGTATTTTATCAATCCCAATTACCTTATCAAATTCTTCTAATAACTTTTCAAAATTAGAAATATCATAACCAGCATCATTTAAGTGACAAGTATCTAAACATACTCCTATTTTATTTGGAAACTTAATACCAGCTAAAATACTTTTAATTTCTTCAAAATTTCTACCTACTTCTGTTCCTTTTCCAGCCATTGTTTCTAATAAAATCATAGTATTACCATGATATTTTTCTAATACTTGATTTAAACCAAATATAATATTTTTAATTCCCTCTTCTACTCCTAAACCAACATGACTTCCAGGGTGTAATACAAGATAAGAAACGCCTAATTTACTAGCACGTTCTAATTCTTCTTTTAAAAAGATAATACCAAAATCTAGATTTTTAGGATTTGCTAGATTAATAATATAAGGAGCATGAATAATTACATTTTTAATATCAATATTATTTTCTTTCATTAAATCCATTGCTTCTACTGTTTTAAAATCATCAATAGGACTTCTATTAGTATTTTGAGGTGCACCTGTATAGAACATAAAAGTAGTAGAATTATAAGAAATAGCTTCTTTTACAGAAGCCATTAACTGATCGTTTTTATTAAAAGATACATGGGAACCTATAATTAATTTATTCTCCATTTGCATTACATCCACTCTTACTAAAAATTGTTGCATTCCAGTTTAGCTTTACACCATTTGCATCTGTTGGCTGAACACTATCTAAACCTGAAATCGTGTTATAGCTTTTATTGTAACCCTCTTCCGTTCCACAAAGTGATTGAATCGTTACTTCCATTTTATTTTTTGCTTTTGCCACTATTTTAGAAGTAGTTACTTCTTGTTCTAATGTTAAAGGAATGGCATAATCTTTTGAGTCTTGGGCAGCAAAATAATATTTATATTCAGGGTCTACTCCTGTTCCAACATTAATAATAGCAACATAACTTTTATTATATAAATACTTTCCCCCAAAAGATGATTTTTTCTGTGCTTTTTCTAAATCAGCTGCATCTAAAGTTACGATTGTTACATCATTATTTCTAATTGGAAGTGGAAATATTTCACTTGTTGCATCATTTCTAACAGAATCAATAAAAAACTTTCCAGCTGATACAAAGCCCTCTTTTTTTGATTTGGTGATATACTGAGATACTTTAGGAATGGCAATTCCTAATAGTACACCTAAAATTACGATAACTGCAAGTAGTTCTATTAATGTAAATCCTTTTTTATTTTTCATATTTTTTCACTCCTTATTCTGTTATTAATATAGCATAAACTAGTCTACTTATCAAGAAGTTTGAAAAATAAAAAAACCATTTCTGGTTTTTTATTCATTACAAGATACAGAACTATAGACAGTTGCATTCCAACCAGTAGATGGTCTATGACTTTCAAGCCCTGTGATGTTATTTAGAACCTTATATTCTCCATCTTCACTTCCGCACATACTATCAATTGTTACTTTAGTGTTATTAGGATTATTTCTAATAATAGATTCTCTTGTTAGTTCATTTTCTTCTGTTAAAGCAATATTATATCTCTTAGAATCTCTAACTGAGATATAGTATTCATAATCAGGATCTTCATCGGTTCCTACATTAATTACTGCTACATAACTATATTTTGGTAACCAAGCTCCATTAAACGAAGATTTTTTACCACCTTTTTCTAGTTTAATTAAATCAAGTGAAATAATCGTTACATCATCTACGCCAATTGGAAAATCAAACATTTCACTAGTAGCATCGTTTCTAACAGCATTAATGAAATCTTTAGAAGTCGTTACCAAACTATCTTTTCTTGATTTCGTAATATATTGTGTAACTTTAGGAATTGCAATTGCCATTAGTACAGCTAAAATTACAATAACAGCAAGTAACTCAATTAAAGTAAATCCTTTTTTATTCATAATTATTCACCACTTTGAGTACCAGGTTCTATATTAGTAACTGTAAAACTTCCACCACTTGTTACAACAGCACCACCTTTAACTGGTTTAGTCATTCCGTTTGAACTGCTTTTTAATTGAATGATATTATCATTTTTTAAATCATTATATGCAATTGCTTGTGCTGTAGTAGTACCATCATTATTTACACCGATACCATATCCATCACTATCGATAGCAGCAATATACATTTCGTATTTAGGCTCTTCCGCTGTTCCTATATTAGCAATTACTACAAATGAGCTATTATCAACAAATTCTGCTCCATATGGAGAAGTTTTTCCACCTTTATCTAAGTAATTAGCAATAGAACTAAAATGAATAACTGTAGCTTCTCCATGATTTACTGGATACTTATAAGTACCAATTGTAGTTTGATCTTTTGCAGTCATTGCATATGATTGGGCATTATCAATATAAGTACTCTTTTTTGATATGTTAATATATTTAGTTACTGATGGAATAGCAATAGCAAGTAATACTCCTAAAATAACAATAACAGCTAATAATTCTATTAATGTAAACCCTTTCTTATTCAATTTCATAATCTTTCCTCCTCTATTATTTTACATTTTTAGTATAGCATTCTTTTATTTTTATGACAATACCATATTTTTATTTTTTTCATTTAGTAAACCTTAACAGTACCACTT
>ENA-ORKV01001294-ORKV01001294.1-human-gut-metagenome-genome-assembly--contig:-NODE-1294-length-19683-cov-5.437876_pt1 | contig 19683 bp, 19 predicted proteins | sample MGYA00243058_ERZ508805 | MGnify/ENA primary metagenome ERZ508805 (study PRJEB26277, sample SAMN04329770) | human gut metagenome | biome: human-associated habitat | host: Homo sapiens | place: USA... | reverse complement strand
GCAGTTACCAGATGGGTCAGGCTCAAGTTTGCTGCCATGAATCTGAAAAAACTGGCCCAATGGAGTTGGAAGGACTCTATGTTCTCGCTACTATTCGTCCGTTGTTGCCCCATCTACAAGAATGCCCTCACTTTCGCTTATTGAAAGTGAGGGTTATTTGACAGACTGCAATGCTGCTGTCCGATGATCGGACAGCAGCATTTTCTATCGGCGCTGTCCGGAAAAAAGCGGGATTTATCCGCACCATATGGTAGTGTCAAGAGATATGCCTGCGGCATATGAAGGAACGGATATTATTGCATTGAAAGAGTCCAACGAGACAAGCTATTGGTTGAAGCTGATGTATGAAACCAAAAGAATTGACCTCGCTTCATACAAATATGCCGAGAAACTGTGCGGCAATATTCGCAGACTGCTGAATGCTTCCTGCAAAACAGCAAAGGAAAACTCGCAATGAAGCGCGTGATGGTAATGGGATATCCCTTATAACAGGCAATTGGGGTCAGGCGGCAAGCCTGACCCTAATATATTATAAGTGGGGCACCGTCAATTCTGACCCGCCGGCTCCTGAGTGCCGCTTTCCAGAATGGCGAAGATTTTTTCTATCACCTTCAGGTCGTACAGTGCAATAAGAGAAAACCCGCACAGCGGCCACAGGAAGCCGAAGAAGAGAACCAGACGGGGCAGAAGCACGAGAAGCAGCAGCGGCAGCAGGTTCATGGCCGTTACCAGCAGCATTTTCGGCAGATGAGCAATGCTCAGCAGTACCGCGTTGATGACGGTGTCCCGCAGTGTTCCCGGAAAGCGAACCAGCAGGGGGAAAATCAGGCCGGACACCAGGATCAGAGCCAGCGCGCAGAAGCAGATCACCACGATCACTGCCATTCTTACGGGGAAGGCCAGATGAACCACGATCCGGTAATCCAGCGCCAGCATACACCCAAGGAAAGCCATCAGCAGCCACAAGACGGTTGCCTGGCGGAAATGGGTGCGGAAGGCACGGAAGAACACCTTTGCGCCGCACTCATCATCCGCCCGGAACGCTGTCAGGGCGGAAACCATGGCGGCGGTGGAAGCGCCGACGGTGAACAGGGGCAGACTGCACAGCAGCCACAGAAGATTGATACGCACCAGCGACACAAAGCTGCCGCACAGGCGCATGAATCTTGAATCGGGAGAGAAATTCATAGGGTACCGCCTTTTGTTATGATTTCTGCTTCTTCGCCTTTTACCATGGGAGTTCCGGACAGCCGGGGCGGGGCGCTGGGGAGGCTTCCGGCCCTTTTGTAAAAAATTTTACCAATCTTTATACTTTCCTACAGTATCCGTACCATTGTATCGCCTCCTGGGAGGAATGACCATGCATTTTGTTGCCAAATATTTGACGCGATTTTTGTGGATATTGTACATTTTGGCGAACGCTGCTTTGCAATAGTTTCACCAATTCACTAAAAAACTGCGATTTCAAATCAGTGGATAAAACAAAGTTTCATTCATTTACGTAACTATTGACATGAAATGCCAACTTCGCTATAATAATCGCATGGCGCAACGACAATGCCGGAGCGCTAATTTGAACACCAGGAGGATAACAGAAATGAAAAAGATCGTAACCATGCTGCTGGTCGTCGTTATGGTTCTGGGTCTGTTTGCCGGTTGCGGCACCAAGACCGCGGACGAGACCAAGGCTCCCACTGCTGCTGCCACTGCTGCTCCCGCCGCCACTGAGGCTCCCACGGAAGCAAAGGCGGAACCCGACACCATCGTGATTATGGCTCCCCCCGTCACAGGCAATTACCTGACGAACCTGAAGACCTGGGCAGATGACTTCCATGCCCTGTACCCCAACCTGACCGTGGAGATCATTGAGACCTCCTGGGGCGATCACAACGACAAGCTGTCCACCATGGCGCAGGCCGGCGAGGCTCCCGACATCGCGGAGATCTCCTCCAACGCTCTGGGCACCTACGTGGAAATGGGCGTCGCCATTGACATCGCCCAGTACATGGCCGCTGACCGTCTGGCCGACTACGACGAGAACGCTCTGAAGTACCTGACTCTGGAAGGCACCACCTACGGCCTGCCTCTGTACCTGACCATTCAGTCCATCGGCGCCAACAAGACCATGATGGAAGGCCTGGGCATCGACGTTGCCAAGATCCAGAAGGAAGGCTGGACCTATGAGGAGTTCCTGGACGTCATCAAGCAGGGCACCAAGGACGGCTGCTACGGTTTCGTGTTCGCCAACTCCGGCGTCACCGCTTCCGATATGCTCTACATCTTCGGCGCAGGCGCAGGCCTGAGCAACACCTTCACCCCTGAGCTGAAGTACACCTTCACCTCCGAGAATATGCTGACTCTGCTCAGCGCCATCGAAGAGATGACCAAGTCCGGCTATATGCCCAACTTCGGCGTGGAAGCCGGTCAGCGTATGGTCATGTGCCAGACTGGCAACGCCATGATCTTCGGCAAGGCTATGCCTCTGTTCGAGAACAACTTCAAGAAGAACAACGCCGCTCTGGAAGCCAACGACGGCACCGCCGTTGAGAACTCCCAGAAGATGGATTATGCCTTCCTGCCCGTTCCCACCATGGACGGCTGCGAGGAGTCCTGCTACGGCACCGTGGACGGCCTGATCGCCATGCGGAACAAGAACACCACCGATGAGCACCTGAAGAACGTACTGCTGTTCATGGACTACATCTGCTCCGGCGAGCGCATTGCCACCTGCATGAACGAGCTGTATCTGGATCCTGTCTGCCAGACCGGTCGTGACGCGCTGGTTCTGGAGGAGGGCCGCGACGCCGACAACCTGGCCACCGCTGCCCGCTGCATCGCCATGGTGCAGGCGCCTCCCGAGGGCGTTACCACCGAGATGACCGCCACTGCCAAGAAGCTGATGGACGAGCAGATCGTTCCCAAGTTCCAGCTGCTGCTGGCCGGCGAGACCACCGCTAAGGATGCATACGATCACATCTGCGAGGCTGCCTTTGCTGCCTTCGGTGAAGAGAACTGCATTACCGGTAAGCTCGGCTAATTGATGGAAAGCCCACCCCACCTTGGTGGGGTGGGCATTTTGCTATGCAAAAGCATAGCAAAAATAAGAAATGTGCCATTTCCCCGTCCCTGCGGGGCAACCGGAAATGATGCACAAAAACTTCATGCACCGGCATTTGCACGTTTTCGTGGTGGAGCGTTCCTGCATGAAGTTTTAATACTATTTCCTGATTAAAATCTTAATTTTAATCAGGAAGGCATCGCCTGACGGCGCTGCCTGTTTTGTGATTTATAAGGAAAGAAATCACAAAACAAGTCTCATATGAACTCCTTGCCCTTCGGGCAATTAAAATCTTTTCTAAAGATTTTAATTGGAGTTCAGTATAAGAATGCTCCGGAAAAATGGCAAAGGCTGACAGTGAGGGGATGGTTACCCGCTTTCAGCCGGATTGGCCGTTTCGGAGACTTTGCAACCCTGGGAGGTAGGACTATGAACAGCACAAAACAAAAGCGGCAGCCAGTCCGCCATAAACTGAAGTTTACCAATGAAGACCTGTGGGGCTATATTTTCATCGCTGCCGCCATGATCATTTTCTGCGTCTTCACGCTGTATCCCGTGTTCAGCGCGATCTACACCAGCTTTTTCAATTACAAGCCCTTCGGCTCGGAATTTATCGGCCTGCAAAACTATATTGACACCCTGAAATATTCCAAGTTCAACCTGTTCTACAAGGCCGCGCGGAACACGCTGGTTTATACCGCGGTGGTCGTGCCCTTGTCATTGCTGATGTCCTTCTGCATCTCTGTGATGATCCTGCCCTTCCACAAGAAGGTGCAGTCCGTTTTCAAGGCAATGTATTATCTGCCCGGCATTGCATCCGGCGTCGCGCTGTCCGTGGTGTGGCTGTGGCTGTACGATTCCTCTCCGGACGGCATATTCAACCGGCTGCTGGGTGCGCTCGGTATTCCGGCGCAGAACTGGCTGTCCTCTACCAGAACTTCGATGCTTTCTCTGATCATCATGGCGCTGCTTTCCAGCCACGGTGTTCGGATTATTACCTATATTGCCGCGCTGATCGGCATTGACAACAGCTATTTTGAGGCCGCCGAGCTGGACGGCGCCACTTTCTTCCAGAAAGTGCGCTATATCGTCTGGCCGCTGGTGAAGCCCACGACTCTGTTCCTGCTGGTCACAGGCGTTATCGGTTCCTTCCAGGTGTTCATGAACGCCTACATGATGACCGGCGGCGGCCCGGACAACTCCACCACCATGATCGGCCTGCTGATCTATAACAACGCCTTTGTGTACGGCAAGTACGGTCTTGCCTGTGCCCAGGCCATCCTGCTGGCTATCACCATCGCCATCATGTCCCTGTTCCAGTTCCGGCTCATGGGCGTGGACGTTGAGTATTAAGGAGGAGGATTATGGCTACTACCGGTTTGTATTCCCAGCACCTGAACAACAGGAAGGTGCTTCACCTCCGCAATGCGATCATCGCCATCGTACTGATCATTCTGGCGGCGGCGACGCTGTTCCCCATCTGCTACATGATTCTCTCGTCCTTCGGCCCCAACGTGTCCACGGCGGGCAATATGCGCACGATCCTGCCTTCCCGGTTTACGCTGGAATCCTTTGACGCGTTCTTCCATTTCAGCGATCATTCCCTGCGGTGGATTCTCAACAGCGTGGTTGTGGCGACGGGGGCGGTCATCGGCAACGTGATTTTTGCCTCCATGGCGGGCTATGCTTTCGCCAAGATCCGGTTCAAGGGCAGCAAGATTCTGTTCGGCCTGATTCTGGTGGCTATGATGATTCCCTATCAGGTGACCCAGGTTCCGCTGTACATCCTGATGGTGCAGAAATTCTCTATGACCAACACCTATGCGGCCATGATTCTGCCCGGCCTGTGCACGGCCTACAACATTTTCCTGTGCAAGCAGTTCTTCTCTGGCCTGCCCACGCCGCTGATCGAGAGCGCCAAGATTGAGGGCTGCAATCAGTTCCAGATCTTTGTCAAAATCGTCCTGCCCCTGGCCAAAACCGTGCTGGCGGTCATGGCGATCAACACCTTCATGGCCAGCTGGAACGACTTCTTCTGGCCGTTCCTGGTGACCAACGACCCGGCCATGTACACCATTCAGGTGGGTCTGAAGCAGTTCAAGTTTGCTAACGAAACGCTGTTCGCCCCGATGATGGCCGGTGCCACCATCTCCGCGCTGCCCATGTTCATTCTGTTCTTTGCGCTGCAAAAGTACTTTATGGAAGGCGTCACCATCGGCGCCGTCAAGGGCTGATTAGACTGTCAAAAAGGCCGTTGGCCTTTTTGACAAGGGACCTGCAGTCTGCTGCGCGCACTCCTTGGCCGCCTGCGGGAGGCTTTCCTCTGCGAGGCTTTTTTGACACGCCGCGCAGCCCCCGCTTTCTCAGTGGGGGCTGCTGCCATACTGAGGTGACTTTATCATGATTCGATCTTACACACCTGGCGACGAAAGCGCCATGCTTTCTCTGTGGAACACGGCGGGAGCCGTCATGGGCTATGCGCCTGTGCCGCTGGAGGATTTCCACCGTCTGCTGACCCGGCATCCGAACTTTTCCCCGGAGTATACCTTCGTTCTGGAGGAAAAGGGGACGCTTTTGGGCTTTGTCAACGGCTGCACCGGGGCGGGCATCCCCAAGGGAGATATCCGGGGATATTTAAGCTGCCTGATCTTAGCGGCGGAGGCAGATTCCGACGAAAATACGGCACTGCTTCTCTCTGCACTGGAAAACGCCTTCTGGAAGGCGGGAAAGACCTATTGCGCTGTCACATTTTTCAATCCTATCCGCCTGCCATGGATTCTCCCCGGCACACCGGGGCACCAGCATAACAACGCCCCCGGCGTGGCGACAGATCTTCCGCTGCATGACCGGATGCTGTCCCTGGGCTACCGGGAAAGCACCCGGGAATGCGCCATGTACCGGAATCTGGCAGATTATGAAACCCCGGCATGGGTGGAGGAAAAGGCCGCGAAGATGGGCGGGGAGGGCTACCACGTAGAGCGCTATGACCCCAGGCGGCACGTTGGCCTGGAGGAAATGGTGGCGGCGCTGGACAACACCATGTGGTCGGAGGAGATTCCGGCAGCCGGCAAAAGCGGCATGGATTTGCTGGTCGGCCTGAAGGGCAATGTCTGCGCCGGATTCACCGGGCCTGTGTACCCGGAGAAAACGGGGCGGGGCTACTTTGCCGGCCTGGGGGTTGCGCCGCAGTTTGAGGGGCACGGCCTGGGTACGCTGCTGTTTTACCGCCTTCTGGAGCGGGAAAAGCAGGCAGGAGCAAAGTATATGTCACTGTTTACCGGGGAAGACAACCATGCCAGGTTTATTTATCTCAACGCCGGTTTCCGGGTTGTCCGGACATTCGGCGTCATGCTGAAGGAGCTGTAGGACTATGAAGACACAGACTGTACTTGCCATCGGCGCCCACATTGGGGATGCCGAGCTGACCGCCGGGGCGCTGCTGGCGTCCTGCGCCGTTCACGGCGGCAAGGCCGTGACTCTGGCGCTGACCGCCGGGGAAAAGGGCGCTCCCGCCGGGGCGGATATTGCCGAATACCGCCGGGGAAAAATCGCGGAGGCAGAGGCCTTTGCCAAAGAGCTGGGGGGCGAAGCCTACGTCTTGGATTACGAAGACGGCTTGCTGCCGGACAATGACGAGGTTCGCTTTGCCGTCTGCGATATCATCCGCAAGGTCAAGCCTGATATCATCGTCACCCACCACGAAAACAGTATGCACAAGGATCACATTGTCTGCCACAGAATCGTGGTGGACGCCTGGTTCTATGCCGCCATTGAGGGTTTTCAGCGGGAGCTGCCGAAGCATTTTGCCAAAAAGCTTTATTTTGCGGAAAACTGGGAGGATGCCCCCGGCTTTGAGCCATACGTCTATGTGGACGTGAGCGACGGATATGCCCTGTGGGAAAAGGCCATCGATCACCACTGGTTTGCGGTGCATTCCACCAGTTTTCCCTATAAGGAATACTATTCCCACTTAAAGCGTCTGCGGGGCATCCAGGGGCGGAAGGGCTACTGCGAGTGCTTCATGATTCCCAAAGAGCAGTATAAGCTGGTGCAGACATTGGAGAATCTCTGAAAATATGGAAATGAGACGAATGCTCGGGCAGAAGCTGGTATTCGGATTTCACGGGAAAACGCTGCCTGAGGAATTTAAGAATCTGCTCCGGGAATACAAGATCGGCAATGTGATCCTGTTCCTGCGCAACGTGGAAAGCGCGGGGCAGCTTCGCGCGCTCTGCGCCGAGATTCAATCGCTGGTTCAGGAAGAGACGGGCTACCCTGCCTTTATCATCATCGACCAGGAGGGCGGCATGGTGACGAGGCTCCCCCAGGACGCCGTAAACGTCCCCGGCGCCATGGCGCTGGCGGCTACCGCAGACCCGGAAAATGCCCGCCTGGCTTCGGAGATCACCATCCGGCAGCTGCGGGGGCTGGGCGCCAACTTCAACATGGCGCCGGTGCTGGATGTCAACAGCAATCCAGCCAATCCGGTGATCGGCGTGCGCAGCTTCGGCGACGAAGCGGAGCGCGTGGCGTCCCTGGGCTGTGCCGCCATCGCACCCTATGCCGGAAGCGGGGTGCTGTGCTGCGCCAAGCATTTCCCCGGCCACGGCGATACGGCGGTGGACAGCCATCTGGGGCTTCCCCGGGTGGACAAAATGGAGGAAGCGTTGGAGCAGCTGGAGCTGATCCCCTTCCGCCGCGCCATCGAAGCCGGGGTACCGGCCATCATGATGAGCCACGTGCTGTTCCCGAATATTGAGCCGGAGCAGGTTCCCTGCACCATGTCCCGGCGGATGGTCACCGGGCTCCTGAAGCAGAAGCTGGGCTTCCGGGGGCTGATTCTCACGGACTGCATGGAAATGGGCGCCATCCGGGATTATTACGGAACGCCGGAAGGCGTGGCCGCGTCCATCAAGGCCGGTGTGGATTTGGCGGAGATATCCAGTGCCTTTGATCTGGAGCTGGCCGCCGCAAAGGCCGTCAACGAAGCGGCGGAGCGGGGAGAATTTGACGTGGAAGAGATTTGTGCTTCCGTGGAGAAAATCCTCCGCTATAAGAAAATGCTTGCGGCTCAGGCGGAGCCGGGTCTTTGCAACCAGCCGGAAGACCGCCGCGCTGCGGAAAGCATGGCGCGCCAGGCGATCAGCCAGATTTCCGGAACGCCCTTCCGGGCGGATGAAAACACCTTCTTCTGCGGCTGCGCCGACTATCGCGCCTCCGGCGTGGCCAATGCGGACGGGAGCGCCGTGACCTTCCCGGAGTACATGGCAAACGCTTTCGGCGCGGAGGGCTTCGTCACCGGAAAAGACCCGGACGAAGAAGAAATCCGCGCGGCGCTCCGGCAGGCGGAGAACTGTGAAAAAATCATCCTGGGCACCTGCAACGGCCATTTGTTCCGGGGACAGCTCGCTTTGGCGGAAGCCCTGGCGGCGACGGGAAAGCCTATGGCAGTGGCTGCATTGCGCAACCCGTACGATCTATCCCGGCTCCCCGAAACCGTCTGGAAGCTGGCCGCCTATGATTATGCCGTTCCCGCCTTCCGGGCGCTGGAGGACATCTTCCGCGGCGGCAAAGCCATGGGCGTCTGTCCTGTGAAACTGTTGTAAACATCCGGCAGGGTGAGGGGAAACTACATAGTATGTGCGAGAGCAGCTGACGGAAGTTGGCTGCTCTTTTCCTGAGGTCAGCGGGCAGCGTGTTCCGTCCCGAATCCGGCGATTACCCGGAAAAAAGCTGGATTTGTCTGCGGCATATCTTGACTTTTTGGTTGGACGTTGCTACGATATAAGCGACACAAAGGGGGGGGGCTGCCATGGGGCGGCTTTTCAAAAGGCTGCAGGTTAGCTTAGACTAACTTGCGGACAGAATAAGCACGGGAGGGATGAAATTTGAAGATTCTGGAGCATGGGCAGACGCAGGAGAAAACGCTGCTGTTTCTGCCCTGTACGGCGGAGCCGGTATGGGCGTTCACAGCTACTGTCGAGCTGCTTTCGCAGAAGTGGCACGTTTTTAAGGTGGTTTACGACGGCCGTCAGCCGGAGTATCCCGGCGACTTTACCTCCGTGGAGCAGATGGTGGACGAGATCACGGCGTATCTGAAAGAACGGGGCGTCAGCCGCCTGGACGCGGCCTACGGATGCTCTTTGGGCGGGGCGTGCCTGGCCCGGATGCTGGCGCTGGTCATCATCGAGGGGCTGACCATGTACTTAAGCGAAGCGGATGTAAAGCGCATTTTTGACGTGATCGCCGGGCGGTTCCCCAATGCCACCGTGTTCGTCGAGACCATGAGCCCCATGGTGGTCAAGCGCTTCAAGGAAAAATCCATCGAGGGAAGCCACGCGAAATTCACCTGGGGCGTCAAAGACGGCGCGGCTCTGGCCGCGCTGCTGCCGGACTTCCGGCTGGCTGCGGAACACGGTCTGACCGAGGGCATGGCGGTGTTTGTCCCGATTTATAAGGTGCTGGACAAGCTGACCGTCGTGCGGAATATCTCCAACAAGATTATTGTGATGGAAAAACGTTAAGGAGGCGGAAAAATGTCCTTTTTTGAGAATACCCGCAAGCCGGAAGGGCTTGGCGGGGAGATCATGGTTTCCATGATGAATCTGGGCCATCGGGCACTGGCGAGGTGGGGAATGAAGTTCCTGACGCTTCCCACGGACGGAAAGGTTCTGGACTGCGGCTGCGGCGGCGGTGCGAACGTCAAAAAGCTTCTGAAAAAGTGCCCGCAGGGCGTCGTGAAGGGCATCGATTACTCCCCCGTCAGCGTTGCGAAGGCGCGGGAGCTAAACGAGCAGGCCGTCAACGACGGCCGCTGCGTGATATCCATAGCACGCACAGTCTGCCCAAGGTGCTTTCGGTTGATAGAGGATCACGTTCCTTTTTGATTCAGAAGCCAGGCTGTCATGTCCCGCAAGGTCTCCTCCACGGGGCGCGGCTGATATGCAAAGCGTTCCGATGCTGCGGCATGGCTGAAGCAGCCGTTTGAGGCAAGGACGGCAACGGAATAAGGGGTGAAAAACAGCGGCTTTTGCTCCCTCAGGCTTCGGCGTTCATAGTATGGAGCCGCCAGCTTTGCAAGCCCCAGCGGCAGGCAGATGGGGCGATACCTCAGCTTTGCAGCCTTTCCCACGAGCTGAAGCATCTTGCGAATGGTGACATAGTGGCCGGACAAAATGTATCCCTTGCCGGGTTCTCCGCTTTCGGAACAGGCGAGAATGCCTTCTGCCACATCCCGCACATCCACGAAGTCATATCCGCTGCGAACGGCAAAGGGCAGCTTTCCGGAGAGGAAAGACTTCGCCATTGAGGTGAAGCTCCCGCCCTGTATGTCGCCCGGCCCGATGATGCCGGAGGGAAAGACAATACTGGCATTCAGCCCGCGCTTCGCCGCATCGAAGACCAGCTCTGTTGCAGTCGCCTTGCTCTTGGCGTAATCTCCGTCCACAAGCCCCGGAGAAAATTCGCAATCCTCAGTAATGGTGCAGCCCTTTGGCTTTTCCGGTATGGCATGGACAGAGCTGACAGAGACCATTTTGCCCACGTCATGCTCCATACATTGCCGGAGAACGCTCCATGTCCCACCTACATTGACCTGATAGAGCTTCGAACCGGGTCTGGACGCGACGGAGATGACACCGGCGCAGTGAATCACACAGGTACGGCTGCCGGCATCCGCAAAGAAGTCTGCCAGCGAGTTTTTCACGCACACATCACCGACGACGGTATGGACTTCTTTGGGGAGCAAATGGATATAGGGGTCATTATGCAGTACAAGCGCATGCACTTGCGCTCTGCGGCGCACCAGCTCCTCTGCAACAGCCCTACCGAGGAAGCCGGTAGCACCTGTAATAAGATATTGATCAAACATTCAAAAAGCCTCCTCCCAATAAGCATACAAGTGTTGATTATCTTTCACAAGTACAGTATACTTGAGGGGAAAGACGGAAACAATCAGCACTTGCCATACGGCTGAAAGAAAAGCAACACCGTCTGCCCAAGTGTTGATAATCTTTGTAAACTTTTTTTGGAGGGGCTCTATATGGAGAAGATGGATGCAAGAAAACGCTATACGCAAATGGTGCTCAAGCAGTCCTTTCTGAAGCTGCTGAAGGAAAAACCTGTAAACAGAATCACGGTGAAGGAGGTTTGCGCGCTGGCGCAGCTGAACCGTGCCACCTTCTATGCCCATTACAGCGATTGTTTTGCCCTGATGGAGAGCATCGAGAACGAGCTTATCGATGCATTTGAGGAATCCCTTCGCTATGTCAATTCGTTTGACGTGACGGCTCTGATCGAAGCGATCTACGATATGGTCGATCAGAATCAGGCAGCCTGCCGGGTTCTGATTCTGGGGAATACAAACTCCACGGTTCTCATGCGGATGATTGCCTTGGCCAAGAAGGGCAGCATTGCCTACTGGCGGAAAGAGCTGCCCGGAGCCAGTGAGACAGAACTGGAAATGATGTATACCCATCTGTCAAACGGTTTGATGCACGTCGTCGTGGAGGGTTACGACAAGTACAGCAAAGAGGAAATGATCCGTTTTGTCAGCCGGGTAGTAAAAGCCAGCCTTTCGCTGTTCCAATCGCCCCAAAGGCCTCTCCCTTAGCATAGATTTTATGCCTGAGTGGTATAATAGGCTTTGCAAAAGGATGGATGGTCAAAGGAAGGATGGAGCAGATTATGAAATCATTTCGGCAGATCATGCTGGCAATATGTGCTATTCTTATCGCTTCCGCATTCGCGGGCTGCGGCGCGGATACGGATTCGCCGGATGAGCGTCCGGCATTGGATAAAATCGAGTACACGAACCTCAACGACAGCGTATCACAGAAGCTTCTGGAAGATATGCTTTCCGGCGCCGGGGTGTCAGGAAACCGCATTCAGGGCTTCTTCAACCGTGTAGACAGCTTCAATGAAAGCGTGCGGGAGGAATGGCTGACGGCGGGTTTTGAAAAGGCAAAACCGCTGGACACAAAATATGACCCATATGAGATGCAGGATGCGTGGATGGCAAAGAACGGCAATTTTCCGGGCTATAACTGCCGGATAACCGCAATGGAACTGTTCGGTGACTTCCTGTCCGCAGGAGACAGCACCCCTGTGGATGCTGCGGGCGAAGATGTGCTGTTCATGGACGAGGAAACGCTTAGGACTGACCCGGAGGCGCTGGGGGGAAGCAGTCTGACCGATTTCCGCGCCCTGTATTCCGCCATGAGGGCGGAGGACACCACGGATGTTCAGCGCCATGTGCAGGCTGTGCGGGAGGAATGGAAATCCAGGGGGATTTCGTTCCGGGAGAACGAAAGAATCCGCCTCATCACGGTGTTCTTCCACGATAAGCCTACCGAGGAGGAATCCATCCTGTTTGTCGGGCATGTCGGGGTGCTTCTGACGGCGGATGACGGGACGCTGTACTTTGTAGAAAAGGTTGCCTTTCAGGAGCCGTACCGGCTGCTGCGTTTTGCTGATCGCACGGAACTGAGCGATTATCTCATGGGCAAGTACGATGTCTCCTGGGGACAGAGCACGGCGCGCCCGTTTATCATGGAGAACGATGAACTTATGGAAGGCTGGCGTCCAAACCCGGACAGTGCCGACGCAGCGTATCATTAGGGCGCACCATGGCTGATACTAGTTTTCAATAAAACGGTTAAAAACCGTTTTATTCGGCTGCTGTTTCAGCAGCCAGCGGCGTAGCCGCAAAAAACGTAAGTCCATACATTTCTCGCCGCCACCGGCGGCCTGCGAATCCTTCGCAGGATAAAATGGTGTTAACCATTTTATCGAGAAATAGTATGATCGCGTGGAAAATGCAATAAACAGGAGCCAACCGGACGGTAACGCCGGTCAGCTCCTGTTTTCTTTTTATTTGTGCATAAGGCTGTCCTGCGCTTCCTCCCATGGGAAGGGCTTTCCTTTCAGCACAGACCTGCGCAGATAGGAGAAGGTCTCCGCTTCGCCCTTCTCGGCCAGCATCCCCAGAATGAAGCGGAGCTGGCGGCTGGTCTCCGGGTGCATCAAATCCTTTTCCCGGCTGCGCTCAAAGTATTGCAGGGCGGAATCGTCCCGGTAGGCTTTGCCCTGATAGGTCATGCAGGCCGCACGGCGATCCATCACCATCTCCACAAAGTACCGCCGGGGCATGGGGACAGGCTCGTAGCACTTCGTCTCCCGGTTCATGTCCGTCCAGTATTCGTAGTGGTGGCGGTTGCGCCCCTTGTGGTGCATCCACGCCTCGCTGTAGCCCTTGTCCTCCCGCTCGGCGGCGTTGGGACTGCGGTTGCCCTGATAGTACCGCGCTCCCGTCCAGAATTCCGTGGGAGAGTATTTGCTCAGGTCGTGGGTCAGCCCCTGATGGTACAGCCCCACCCGGAAGCAGCCCAGCATCACCAGCCAGCGGTGCTTGGTTATGGTCTTGAAATGCTGCCACGGTTTCACACGATTCCCTCCCAACGTAAGGTACGAAAATCAGCCCTCGGCCACCACGATCTCCGAGACCTTCAGACCGGGGTTGCGGCGGCAGGTGAAGTCGATCGCCCAGAAGCTGGAGAATACCAGCAGACTGCGGCCGCGGTAGTCCTCCAGAAGCTCCGCGTCGGAGCCGAGGTTCAGATCGGTCAGGTCGCCGGGGTATTCGTCGATCAGGCGTATTTCCTCATAGGGCAGCATGTCCATCCGCAGATCCACGCCGTACTCGTTTTTCATGCGGTACTGGAACACGTCAAATTGCAGCGTACCCACGACGCCCACGATGACCTCTTCAAAGCCGGAGCCGGGAACCTTGAAGATCTGAATGGCGCCCTCCTGCGCGATCTGCTCGGTGCCCTTGACGAACTGCTTGCGCTTCATGGAATCCTTGGCGGATACCCGGCAGAAATGCTCGGGGGCAAAGGTGGGGATGCCGGAATATTTGAACTTCTTCCCCGGAACGGTGATGGTATCGCCGATGGAGAAAATGCCCGGGTCAAACACGCCGATGACGTCCCCGGCGTAGGCTTCGTCCACGATCTCCCGTTCGGCGGCCATCAGCTGCTGTGGCTGGGAAAGACGCATTTTCTTATTGCCCTGCACGTGGAAATATTCCGCGTCCCGCTGGAACTTGCCGGAGCAGATGCGCATGAAGGCCAGACGATCCCGGTGCGCCTTGTTCATGTTCGCCTGAATCTTGAAGACGAAGGCGGAGAAATCCGGGCTGAAGGGGTCGATCACGCCGCAGTCGGCGGTGCGGGCGAGAGGGGGCGGCGTGAGCTTCAGGAACGCTTCCAGAAACGGCTCGATGCCGAAATTGGTCAGCGCGGAGCCGAAGAACACAGGCGACAGCTGCCCGTCCCGGACGGCCTGCATATCCATTTCCCGTCCGGCGGACAGAAGCTCTACGTCGTCGATGAGCTGCCGGTGCTTTTCCTCGCTGTCCAGCAGCTGGGCAACCTGCGGGTCGTACAGATCGATTTCCAGTTTGTCCGCCCGCTTCTTCCCGGAGACGCCGGAGAAGAACAGCAGCTCGGCCTTTTCCCGGTCATAGACGCCCTGAAAATCCTTGCCGGAGCCGATGGGCCAGTTCATGGCGTAGGTCTCAATGCCCAGCTCCCGCTCCACCTCGTCCAGAAGATCGAAGGGGTCCTTGGCCTCCCGATCCATCTTGTTGACGAAGGTGAAAATGGGGATGTGGCGCATGGCGCAGACCTTGAACAGCTTCCGGGTCTGGGGCTCCACGCCTTTCGCGCCGTCGATGACCATGACGGCGGAGTCGGCGGCCATGAGGGTGCGGTAGGTATCCTCGGAGAAGTCCTGATGGCCGGGGGTGTCCAGAATGTTGATGCAGAAGCCGTTGTACTGAAACTGCATCACGGAGGACGTGACGGAAATACCGCGCTGCTTTTCGATCTCCATCCAGTCGGAGGTGGCGGCGCGGGAGTTTTTCTTGCCCTTGACCACGCCTGCCTGGGCGATGGCGCCGCCGTAGAGCAGAAATTTTTCGGTCAGGGTGGTTTTACCGGCGTCGGGGTGAGAAATGATGGCAAAGGTACGCCGCCGGCTGATTTCTTCGGTTAATTGAGACATAGTGTTCCCTCCAGAATATCGTTTTTTAGTTGCAGGGGAGGGGGACTATGGGGGAAAATGAAAACGCATACGGCCTCCAAAACACGATAAATAGGATAATCCAATTCAGTCTACCACATTTTTTCGGAAGATACAATAGGAAAAGGGAAAATGAACCGTTTCTTCATTGCCTTTTTTTCACTCCTGTGTTAAACTAACAATATAGTGAGGAGGGAAGCGGCGGATGGAGCTGAACGATATCTACGACGAGAACCGGAACCTGACGGGGAAGCTGCACAGGCGGGGAACGCCATGGAAGCCGGGAGAATACGGCGTAGTGGTCTGCGTCTGGGTCTACGACGGCCGGGGGCATCTGCTTCTGACCCGCCGCGCCCGGGAAAAGAGCTTCGCCGGAACATGGGAAAACTCCGGCGGCGCGGTGAAGGCGGGGGAGACCAGCCGTCAGGCCATCGCCCGGGAGCTGTACGAGGAGACGGGCATTCAGGCGGAGCCGGAGGAATTTGAGCTACTGGACAGCGACCGGGAGCGCAACATCTTCTATGACCACTACTGCCTGTTCCGGCGTATCCCCCTGAAAAGCATCGTTTTGCAGCCCGGGGAGACGGACAACGTGATGTGGGCGAGCTTCGGGAAGGTGGACTGGATGATCCGCACGGGGAAAATGTGCAGGATCATCGGCCATCAGTTCTACAGGCAGGAAAAGGCGCTGCGTTTGCGCAACATGCCTAAGTTTGGCAGGTAAAATTTGGCAGGGGCAGGGGCGGTTTGCCCTTGCCTTTTTTGCGGTATCGGGATATAATGAAAAAAAGCGTTTTTCAGGTGTCCGGCGAAAACGCTTCTGCCGGACATGAGAAAAACGCTTTTATTATTTAACCGGAGGTAACTGTTATGATCACATTGATGAATCTGCCCATCCGCAGAGGCAACGCACCGCTTCGCATCGCCCGGGGACATTTTGCCACCAATCACTCCCACATCAATTACTTCGTGGACATCACCTACCAGAAGACCCGCCTGAGCGAGGCTAAGGACAGCGCCCATCAGCTGGTGTCCCATTTCATCAACGACACTCCGGTGGATACCATTCTGTGTCTGGACGGCACCGCGGTGCTGGGTACGTGTCTGGCCGAGGAGCTGACGAAAAGCGGCTTCCAGACCATCAACGCCCACCAGACCATCTACGTTCTGGAGCCGGAATACAACGCCAACTCCCAGATCATTTTCCGGGACAATACCCGCAAGATGATCACCGGCAAGCACGTTCTGGTGCTGATGGCCTCCGTTACCACCGGCTTTACGGCCAAGCGTTCCATTGAAGCCATCGGCTATTACGGCGGCCATGTGGCGGGCGTCGCCGCGATCTACAGCGCCGTGGAGGAAGTGGGCGGCTACCCCGTGCGCAGCGTCTACACCATCAAAGACCTGCCCGGCTACGCGAGCTACGACTACCGGGACTGCCCCTACTGCAAGGCCGGTCAGAAGCTGGACGCCCTGGTCAACAGCTTCGGCTATTCCGCGCTGTAACGGCGACGGATAGGGAACGGAAAACCATATTGTAAAGAGTTGCAGACCCTTTCCGTTCGGGAGAGGGTCTGCTCTCCCGAAACCCAGAAAAACTTGTTTTCCCTACGAAAATATGTTATGTTGTCGTAGTGATGGCGACACAACTTGGATCACGTTTTGCATGCAAATTATCTGGCGGAGATGAAAGAGGTAGAGCAAAGATGAAGGAAAAATTGAGCAGAAACGGTTGCTTGCCTGAACGGCTTATAGTTGTATTGACAGTAATCTGCATTGCTGCGCATTTCCTGCTGTATGCCTACCTGAATTTTGCGGGTTTACCCCGATATTGCAATTCAGATGTATTCGCAGATATGCAGTTAGCAAAGCGAATCTGGGAGCAGAAAAGCTTATTTCCAACGGGATGGGGATTTGGCAACCAATACTACGTGGTTGGGACCCCTGTGCTGGCGGCACTCTTTTACGGTATGCTTGGAAGCATCAATGCCGCCATGGCAATAGCGACGGAAGTGATGTCTGTGTTGATTATGCTATCCTTCCTTTGGTTGCTGCGCGGTTGTGGAGAGCCACTGATTTCCAGACTTTTTGGTTGTGCGTTGCTGCTGTTTTCCGTGATATTACCGTATGGTTCCTACTCCATGAATTCCATGCTGTTTTTCACGCAATCCAGCTTTTATAGCTGCTACTTGATTACTATGTTTGTGGTATTCGGGGATTATATTCGGGTACGTAATGATTCCTCTATTCGTGTTCCGGCTTGGGTACTTTCCGTGCTTTTGTGCTTTGCAACGGGAATGCACAGCCTGCGCCAAACGGCGGTAATGGTATTGCCACTTTTTGCATATGAACTTTTCTGTGGCTTGCGACATGTATGCGTAGGCAGTCCGTTTTGGACGAAAGCAGATCGTCCACGGCTGATGCGTGTCCTTAGCTATGGACTTGCAAATGGAGCTGGTATCCTGCTTATGAAGTGGCTGGATGTCCCAATATCGCCAATATATAGCAGCAATCAAGGAACTTCTGTGGCAAAGCGGCTTCAGGGGAAGCTGACTGCCATAGGAACGGCGCTGGCGGAAATTACCAGCGTGGATTACCTGCTGGCGGGAGACTGCTCAAAGCTGCTGCTGGTTGTAATTGTACTCATCCTCGCTGTTGCTGTCGGAGGGACTTTCTTATGGTTTTCCCGGATTCGGCGGCCGGAATCTGGCACGGAAGCCTGCTGGGCGTTGTGCGCGATTGGATTGTGCGCAATTCTGCTTGCAACCGTGGTGACTGACGTGACATTGCGTGGGATATACCTTTTTATGTGGTTTCCGCTGGTTGCCTTTTCTGGGCTGATGCTGGTAAAGCGACTCCCTGAATGGGGGAGGAAGTTGGCAACAGTGCTGGTCTGCGTGCTCAGCCTGATGAGTCTGCTCTACTGCTTTGCGCCGAATCTGAGAGAGACTGCCACAGGGGAGGAAACGGATGCTCAGAGGATGAGCGATTGGGCTGTGGAAAACGGATATCAATATGTTTACGGCGAATACTGGGGAACCGCTCCGCAGGTCGCTGTTTGGGCGGATGGAAAACTTGATGCTGGCTGCTGGCATGGGGAGCAGAATGTTTATCTGGTGGAAATGGCAAATACACCGAAAGATATTTACGGCGAAAATGAGAATCAAAAAGCTGTTTACGTTTTTACCGCTGTGGACGAGGCTCAGGGATTGGAAAGGGCAGAAGCTCGCGGAGTGACACTGACAAAGGTCGCAGAGTTTGGCGCGTTTTGTGCTTATACGTCACCAGTTCAGCTGATGCAGGAGCAGTAGCACCGATAACCGATTTAAGGCAGCACCGCGCAATTGAGTCTGCGGTGCTGCCTTTAAAATGCTCCATCAGGAATTTATGTCGAAACCTGATTTGTTTTTCTCTCCGCTCTGCTTTTGCAGCTGCTTTTCCAGCTCCGACTGCTTGGCGAGGATGGCGTTGACCTTGTCGTAGATGTCCTCGATCATGATTTCCGTTTTGAGGTTGACCTTGTAGTCGTTTTCCGCGCGGCGGCGGTCTTTTTCTTCCTGCCGGTTCTGGCTCATCATGATCAGCGGCGCCTGAATGGCCGCTACGCAGGACAGCACCAGATTCAGCAGAATAAACGGATAGGGGTCAAACGCTTTGGAGGCCAGCAGTGTGTTGACGATCATCCACAATATCAGAAGACCGGTAAAGGAAAAAATAAACGCCCAGCTTCCCGCAAATTTGGCAATGGCGTCCGCTGCCCGCTGACCGAGCGTATACTTTTCCATTGAGGGATTGACGGATATCTTGCTGTCCGCCAGCAGATTCAGCACTTCCTCGTCTGACATGTCATGCTGGATGTCCTTGAGGACCTCTTTCAGGAGTTTTCTGTTTTCTTTCATGGGATATGTCCTTCCTTTTCGCCGACTGCGCAAGACCTATTATAGGCGGAACATCTGCGAATGTCAACACCGCCCTCACCGGACAACGCGGTGGCGGCACATGGCTGTTTTGCCGCAGCTGGGGCAGGTCAGGCGGCGGCGGGTGAGGGTGTGCAGACCCTTTACGTACTGCGCCATGGTGGGGACAAAGACCGCGTGGCAGCTCGGGCATTCGTAATACCCGGCCTTCACATCCAGCACGGCGGCCGCGCCGATGCCGGTGGCCGCGACCGCGGCGGCGAATATAAGCAGCGCAACCCGGGCAGCCGTGGGCATTTCCAACAAGGACGCGATCACGACCAGGGCGCATACCGCAATGACCGTGATAACGGCGCAGATGACGGACAGGATCATCCACCGCTTGTTTTCTTCGTTTTCCTTCATTAGATCCATCATGTTTTCCTCTGCTTTTTTTTGGTAGTTGGTGCCGCTGACCCGTTCCCCGGAGAGAAGGTCGTTGACGGTGATGCCCAGAGAAGCGCACAGGGGGAGCATCAGGCCGACCTCGGGCAGTCCCTTGCCCGTCTCCCTTAATTAAAGATATTGTTGGGTAAAAAAGAAAGGTCAGTCGATTTTGCCGATGAAGCGGTAGTAGATTTCTAC
>ENA-ORKV01001293-ORKV01001293.1-human-gut-metagenome-genome-assembly--contig:-NODE-1293-length-19695-cov-3.685952_pt1 | contig 19695 bp, 15 predicted proteins | sample MGYA00243058_ERZ508805 | MGnify/ENA primary metagenome ERZ508805 (study PRJEB26277, sample SAMN04329770) | human gut metagenome | biome: human-associated habitat | host: Homo sapiens | place: USA... | reverse complement strand
AGAGATCAATGCCGCCCTGCTTGCAGACGATGGAACGTTTCCGAGCAGGGATCTTTCGGGGCACGGCACTCACGTCGCCGGCATCGCCGCAGGAAATGGGCGTGCCAGTGGTGGACTTTACACCGGTGTTGCGACAAAAAGCCGGCTGATCGTGGTAAAACTTGGAAATCTTCTTCCGGATGCCTTTCCGCGTACTACGGAACTGATGACCGCTCTGGATTATTGTGTCAGACGTTCTCTGGAACTTCAGATGCCGCTCGCCCTCAATCTCAGTTTTGGAAATAATTATGGATCCCACAAGGGAGATTCCCTTCTTGAAACATATATAGATATGGTTTCTTCCATAGGACGTCTGGCTATCTGTACAGGTACAGGGAACAACGGCAATCAGCCTCTGCATGAGGGAGGAACCCTGAAACAGGGACAGACCAGACAGATAGAATTATCTGTGAGCATCAGGGAACCAACATTAAATGTGCAGTTATGGAAATCTTATGAGGATGAAATGAGTATTTATATTGAAAATCCATCCGGAAACCGGATCGGCCCCTTAGACGAAAAGCTTGGTCCTCAGAGGTACAGACTGGGAAATATAGATCTTTTAATCTATTATGGCAAACCTGGACCCTATCATCTGACACAGGAAATCTACATAGATTTTCTTCCTGTGGAAACTTATGTAGACAGTGGAGACTGGAAAATCATCTTAAGTGGAAAAAGAGTCAGAGGAGGAGAATATTACCTGTGGCTGCCGGGTGGAAATACTCTGAACAGAGGGACTGGGTTTTATGAACCAAGGGCATATGGGACTTTGACCATACCTGCCACAGCCCGGCGGGTTATTACAGTTGGAGCATATGATTCGCTGGTTGACTCCTATGCGGATTTTTCCGGAAGGGGCAGCAGAATGCTGCCATATCTGAAACCTGATCTGGTGGCACCGGGAGTAAACATAGTTGCTCCCGTACCCGGCGGTGGTTACAAAACAGTAACAGGGACTTCCTTTGCAGCACCCTTTGTCAGCGGATCCGCAGCATTGTTAATGCAATGGGGGATTGTAAATGGAAACGATCCCTACCTCTATGGGGAAAAAGTAAAAGCCTATGTTCGAAAAGGCGCCAGACCATTGCCGGGGTATGAGGAGTATCCCAATGAAGAGGTGGGATGGGGGGAGGACGTTATAATAAGGTTACATTGAAGAAAGTCAGTAAAATCAAGTGTTTCCGTTCATTTTCCCAACACAGAAACGAAGCACTTTTACCATGATTTTGAAGAAAATCTGCCCGGGTTGGATTCAAAATGATATGGAAAGAAAGATTTGTAGCAATAACGTAACATGAACAGTTGGTTCTGTTACAGATAAAAGTTTAAACGAAAGAGAGGTCATAGGGATATGAAACTGACTTATACAAATGTAAATGGATACCTGATTCCGAATCTCACCTATAAATCCGGTGAGCAGATGGAGCAACTTGGCAAATATGGATTTCTTCGCAGAGATTATCTGAAGAACCATCGAAACTCAACGTATCAGGTGATGCTTTTACAGGATACGATTGGCGAGCATCTTCTGGAAGTGGACAAGGCAGCAAGAGAACGGGAAGAAGTAATCTTGGAGCAGTTGGAAGAAAAAGAACCACTGCCAGATAAGGAGAAAGATCAGATGGCATGGGTAAGAGCTGCTAATCAGCACAGAGCGATTGCAGAGGAGATTATCTTGAAAGAATTGATTTATGCATAAGAATTGCCAGTAACCAATCTGGCAGGTAACTGATAAAAATAGAATATTGTGAGTGAAGTAAGGCGTGAGTCATAAAATATGGCTTGCGTCTTTTTCTTTGTCTGAAAGGAAGTGATAAGTTTGAACAAGAAGTTTTTGAAGCATTATATGGAAACCAATCCGGAAGGGACAGCACAGACCTATATTTTTCTGGTGGACAATCAGGATATCGCATTGAATATTGTGATGTCAGGTTATCAGGCACTTTGTCTGGTGCAGGAAGATGATGGATATTATTTCAGTGCAGATTCCTTTATAGAAGAAATGAGAGCTATTCAGTTTACTGGAAGCTGTCAGAGTGCCTATCATTATGTGACTGCCTGTACGGTGAAGTGGATGAATGATAAGTTACAGACATTTTTCAAAGACGCTGGTCTTGATGGAAAAGTGGGCTGGCAGTTGTTCAAAGAGAAGGAGTACCTTGGCAAACTGGATAATCAGAAAGAAGTTGAGAAATTACTGGAAAAGTATATTCTTCGGTTTGAGCGAGATCCGAAAGAAGAACCGGAACTGAGCCGTTTTCACTTATTTGATGCAAAAGGAAATGTGAAAGGTGTCCGGGATATGGAGATTGTAGATTACCTGGTGGAGAATGTTCAGTTTTTTGTGGTGGGAATCACACCGTATTATTATGAGCATGGTGTTTTCCTGGAAGACCATGATGGGGTAAGAATGAAATACCGTATCCAGAAGCTGATCTATCGTGACCAGGTACAGAGTGGAGTGATCAAAAGAATCTATAATCTGCTGATCACACAGCCAAAAGTTCACCGAGAGGCATATGAACTAAATAAACAACCTGTGCGGTGGATCAACTTCAAAAATGGATATTATGATCCGGTTACGGGTGAAATGCTGGAACACAATCCGGATTATCTGACAATCAATCAGATTCCATTTCCCTATTATCCAGAGGATTGTGAGCGGGTGTTACAAGGTGGAGAAAATATCAAAAAGTATCTTGCATCGTCTCTTCCAAATAAAGAAGAACAGCAGACATTCTGGGAGTATTTTGGATACTGCATGACACAGGATACGCAGTTTCAGAAATTCCTTACACTGAAAGGAAATGGTGGAACCGGAAAGTCTGTGGCAGTATCGCTGATCCAGCATGTAGTTGGAATCACCAATATGTCCAGTATTTCTTTACAGGATTTAAATAAACGATTCTATGCGACTGGAATGTATGGAAAGCTGTTAAATGCCTGTGCGGATATTCCCTGCAAAGCAATGGAGAACACAGATGTATTAAAGAAAGCAGTCGGTGAGGACACACTGATTTATGAGAAAAAAGGACAGGATGCAATTCATTTCCACTCTTATGCGAAGCTGCTTTTTTCTACCAATGAAATGCCGCAGAATCTTGAGGATAAGTCAGATGCTTTTTACCGTAGACTACTGATTCTTGATATGAACCGGGTAGTAAAAAGTGGTGAAAAAGATCTGCACTTAAAGGAAAAGGTACAGGCAGAATCCGATTATGCAATTCATATGGCGATGATTGCATTGAAAAATCTGTACGAACAGGGAAAGTTCACGGAGAGCGAACACAGCAAAGAATGTGTAAGAGAAGTGCAACGGACGTCAGATAGTATCTGTGCTTTTATTGATGAGTCATTGATGCGTGCCAAAGGAAAACGTCTGAAACGAAGTGAAGTGTTCCATATGTATGAGGAATACTGTAAAGAGAATGGCAGACAGGGGCATGGTAAATCCAACTTTTTCAGAAATATGACAGATAAAGGTTTCCTTCTGAAGCAGTACAATGGTGAGTTTTACTATCAGGATATTGCAGTTAAGGAAGAAGATTTTTGTCCTGTAGATCCAGAAGAAAGAATACCTTTTGAAGAAACAGATATAGATTATAAACAGTTACAATTAAATATGAATCAGGGAATTAAGGGCATTTAGGGCAAAATAAGCAAAAAGAAATGTTACCGGAGCAGGAGAAATAACAAAGATAGCTGCCAGAGTACATAAAATTTTGCTTTTTTTACACTGACTGCCCTTTTTCATGTATCAACGTTTTAGCTGATACAAATATAGGTTTTTCCCGGATTTAGGAAAAAGTCAAAAATAAACATTAAGAAAGTATGAGGTATGATTATGAGAATGATGAAAAACAACAATAATGAAACAGTTATGGTGATCGGGATTGATCATGGTTATGGAAACATGAAAACTGCCACCAGATGCTTTTCATCCGGTGTAGCCAGATATGACAAGGAGCCAATCTTTCAGAACAATCTTCTTGTTTACAATGGTATGTATTACCAGATTGGAGAGGAACACAAGGAGTTCTGTGCAGAGAAAACGCAGGATGAGGACTATTATGTGCTGACACTGGCAGCTATTGCAAGGGAACTGGATGGGAAAGGTATGAACCGGGCAACGGTACATATCGCAGCTGGACTTCCCCTTACCTGGGTAGCTACACAGAAAGAAGACTTTCAGAAATATCTTCTCCAGAATGAATGTGTAGATTTTACATTCCGTAACAAAGACTATCATGTGGAGTTTGCAGGAGCTGATATTTACCCACAGGGATTTGCAGCAGCTTTTTACCGTTTACAGGATTTCAAAGGAATCAACATGCTTGTGGATATTGGAAACGGGACTATGAACATCATGTATATCAATAATTCCCGTCCATTAGAGAAGAAATGCTTTACAGAGAAATATGGAACGCACCAGTGTGTGCTTGCAGTCAGGGAATCTTTGTTGAAAGAACTGGGAACAGTGGTGGATGATCTGGTGATTGAGCAGGTGATCCGTACCGGGACAGCAGATATTGGTGGGAAATATCTGACAGTCATTCGTAAAGCTGCCGGAGATTATACGAAAGAAATCTTTCATAAGCTGAGAGAACGGGAATATAATCCAGAACTGATGCGTCTGTATGTGGTCGGCGGTGGCGGTTGTATGATCCAGAATTTTGGAGAATATGACAAGAGCCGGGTGACAATTGTACGGGACATCTGTGCCACAGCGAAAGGCTATGAAGCAATGACCGTAAGGAAAATCCAGAGAAACGGAGGGATGCTTGTATGAGAAAAGAACGGAAAATCATCAACACAAATATCCGTTTGAATCTTTGTGATGAACAGGACAGGCAGGCATGGGAATATTTGCAGACGATGGACAGGGAAAAATATAAATCGTACACCAGAGCAGTTGTAGTTGCTTTAAACGATTATTTTTCCAGAGAGTACAGGAATGAAGCAGATCCGTATCTGGAAACCAGAGAAAAGGAAGATGCTTTTCTGGAAAGAGTGGAAACAGCTGTCCGGGATGGAGTGAAAGAATCTGCCCCGATGGCTATAGCGAAGAATCTGATGGAAATGCTTGTACCGTTTGTAAAAGAATCGGTAGGAGAAAGTAAGCTGTCGGACAGAATACTAACAATGGAAAAAAAGGATGGAGAGATTACAGAAGATAATCTGGACTGGGAGAAAGAAGCTGATATGGATGCAGCACTGGATTTTGCGGACAGTTTTTAGATGGTTATGAAATAGCAGTAACAGGAAAACAGACTGACAGTAAGGAATAGCTTTACAAAAACAGAATAGCAGAAAAAGACAATGGCAGTGGTGACATTTCAGACATTATGAATTGGAGAAATGTTTATGACTGCTATTTTTATGTCTTTTAGCAGAAATGGAAAGAGATCCAAAAAAAGAAAGACAGAAATAACAGGAAAATACAACAGAAAAGCGTTGGCAAATGGGTGAATTGAACAAGCAAGGCGAAGAAAAGAATAGAGTGCCGGATACGGCACATGATTGTCCGATACTTCGCATCGGAGTGATGCATGAACAGCCTGTTTCAGAAAGAGAAAATCTATCGAAATGGGAGCTTTTCTATTTCTTCCACAGTCTGTCCCTGCACCACAAAACCACCGTCATCTCCATTTTGATCTGATAACGTAGGGTGGAAAATATGGCTTGGTGGGTGTCGGTTCAGTGGTGGGGAGATGACAGGCAAGTTTCGCAAAGTGGCAAGCCACTATGCACCGGAGCCAGCCTTTGGGCTGTTCCTAAACTTGCCAGAGGGCTCCGCCCCTTGGAACCCCGGCACGTCAATGGCGTAAGTATTCCTGCGAAATGTCCACCGGACATTCCTACGGAACACTTACTGATTGACTAGGACTCTGTCCTGCACCTGTATAAGAGAGCGTTGCACTCTCTTATAAATCTCCTGCCAATATGCCGCCAGAACGCTGTGGCTGTTAACAAAGAATGAAAATCAAGCAATGAAAGGAGACAAAAGCCTATGAGAAAACGAAATCATACAGTAACCATACGGATGAATAAAGAGGAATACGATTTGTTTCAGAGCAAGGTTAAAGAATCCGGAAGAACACAGCAGGAAGTTGTGATAAAAGCAATCGCAGACTTGAAGATAGCATCGGCAGAGGAAGTGGAAGAACTGAAAAGACTGAACCAGATGTTTGCAGACATCCTTTGTCAGCTCCGGGGAGCGACTACAAATATCAATCAGATTGCAAGAAAACTGCATACAGATGGAGAAATCCCAAACGACAGTATGTTGTATTTCCTCAATAAAAATATTCTCAAGTATCGGAAGGAGAGTGAAAGGATATGGCAGTTAATAAGACGATTAATAAGCGGACAAATACACATGGAGCAATGAGAAATTGTATTGAATATGTTTTACGGCAGGACAAGACAAGTGAGCTGCTTACTTATGTAACAGGCCCGTACTGTCACAATGAAATTAATTATGATCTGGTGTACAGAACCTTTTTGGAAGAAAAGAAGATGTGGAATAAAGATACAGGGAGAATGTATGCCCACAACATTATTTCCTGGCATAAGGATGAGCAGATCACCCCGGAGCAGGCATTTGAATTTGGAAAAGAGTTTGCAGAAAATTGGTTCAGTGGATTCCAGACCTTAGTGGCTGTGCATAAGGATAAAGACCATGTCCACTGCCATTTGGTTACTAATTCAGTGAGTTATGAAGATGGGAGAAAGCTGCATAACACCAGAAAAGATCTGGAACGTATGAAACAGCTTACCAATCAGATGTGCCGGGAACGAGGACTGACCGTTGCCGAAAAAGGAAAGCATTTTGATGGAAGTCAGATTGAAAAAGGGGAAGTCATTGCATGGAGCAAAGACAAATATAATCTGTTCCGTCAGCAGGTAAAGGATAGCTTTGTAGCGGACTGTGCAATGGCAGTGTTAAAAGCACTGGAAAATTGTATCAGTAAAGAAAAGTTTATAGAAAAAATGAAGCAGTTCGGATGGAACGTAAACTGGACAGAGAAACGGAAGCACATCACATTTCAGAACCAGGATGGGAAGAAAGTGCGAGATAGCAATTTGTCAAAAACATTTCATCTGGACATCAGCAAGGAGGGATTGGAGAATGAATTTGATAGAAATAGGCAAAAAGCCAGAGATTCAGCCAACAGAGACAGCAGATCAGATGAAGAACTTGCCGGATACTACCGACAAGTGGAAGCAGCTTGCGAAGGAGCAGGCGGCGTCACTGGAGCTAGTGACGGAAGAGAGAGACGAGTTACAGGTGAGAAATCAGAAGATGAACGAGTTTATCCAGAAATTTCAGGAAAGGACACACAAGCTGAAAATGGAAAAACAGAAGCTATTCTTCGAGAATCACGAAATGCAAGACGAAATTCGGAAATTAAACGACGAAATTCATCGTTTGACAACCGAACTGTCCGAAACGCAGAAGTTGAATCAATCGCTTCAGAAGAACAACGACGATTTAAGGAACAGAAACGGCTTGAAGAGCAGGAGCGAGCAAGAGCAGCTCGAAGAAGAAATAAAAGACGTTCGGGACCAGAACTCTAAATTGCAGATACAGGTTAATAAATCATCTGTTGAAGCAGTAGATGATGCACAGAAGAAACAGAAAGAAGCAGAGAAAAAGATGGAACAGGCAGAAGCAAAAGCCCGTAATGAAAAGAAACGTGCAGAGATGGAAATCCGTAAAACGAAAAAAGAAGTAAAGTCCAGAACCAAAAAAATGAGGGACGCAGAATATTTCTGGGGAATAGGATACATTACAGTAATCCTGTTTGCAATCATACAGAATGGTGCTTTTCAGCATGATTTCATAGATTTTTTTAGGATTCCATTCACATGGTATGTTCGATTTTGTGAATGGTTGGTATATCCGACTTATGATAATGGGTTCAATCAAAAAATAGCTTATACGGGGGGAGAAGCCTGGGTTATCAGGATTTTGGCAATCGTAGCTATAATTTTTATATTGGCAATTATGATAGTAATGATTATAGAAGCAATAAAACGATACAAAAAAATGTGGGATGAAATTTCACAGATGTTTTTAATTGGAAGTCTTTCAGGAATAACAGTGCTTGGAGATGTAACTAGAAAATATCTGCCAGTGAATTTGATTTTGCTATTTATACTCATTAATATGGGTATCATGCTACTTAGAATATATCTTCGGAAGAAGTTTTATTGTATGTAATTTGTCATTTTAATGACCAGTGGATGGTACCTGACAAATGATAAAGCTGTTATTATGATTGCACACCGCCTAAAAACAGTACAGAAAGCTGAACTGATTTTCGTTCTGGAGAATGGAAAACCGTACAGCAGGGAATACATGAAGAACTTGTGAGACAGGATGGGATTTATCGTCATTTTATTGTTGAAAGAAGAGAGGCAACAAAATGGAGAGTTTAGGAGTCTAAATGTCTGGTGCGGCGATATTCCAAAGGTGATACACCAAAATGCTTTTTAAACACAGAGGCGAATTTGCTCTGATTCAGATATCCGACCTGTGCTGCAATCTCAGCTACAGACAGTCGTGTTGAGGCAAGCAGTTCGCCTGCTTTATTCATACGCATTTCACGCAGATAGACAGAAATATTCTGTCCGTAAACACCGCGAAAATAATTTTTTAGACTGGTTTCGCTGATAGAAAAATATTCAGCCAATTCCCACGCAGGATGATGCTGCCTTAGGTCTGAGGTGATGATATTTTCGACCTTTTTAGCAATATTAACCTGAGATTCAGTAAAGAAAGTGCAGGCCTGAGACTTAGGGATAGCCTCCAAATTTTGTAGTACTGAGAATAAAGCGAGCGTATATATTTTCATTTGAATGACTGCAAAAGAGGCCGGAAAATCATATAATTCCCATAGTTTTTTGAGAATTTCCTCAGTTTCGTGGGCCGCTGTCGATATATAAGTGCTTCCATGAGGACAAAACATCTCTGAGATTTTTCTGAAATCAATGCTAAATTCATTTTGTACCCATGTATTTTCTAAAGTAAATGTATCTATATCAATAAAGAATTCAAGCCCCTCATAGATGCGCTTTGGATAAACATATTCTTTTTGGGCGAAGCATTCTGTGAGAGAAAGTTCTCTGTCTTTGATGTAGACAAAATTTTTGCTGTTTAGGATCATTTCACAACGACCTGTCACACAATAGTTAAGAAGCAATGGACCTTTTGTAATGGAGCTGTCTGATCGAAGGTCGGGAGCCGTCCAGGTTGGAGAATTTATAAAAATATATGCCAGAGACAGACCGGGGAAAAGTGAAAAAAAGGTCATCGAACCTTTACCTTCCTTCGTATTTAATATAAGCTCCATACTATATTCAGCCTGTTTTATGGATATACCTGGTATTTTGATACATTTTTTGATCACGTCGTTAATTTTCATAGAAGATCTCCCTGATATAAGTACTTTTGCCCTGTAACAGATAATATTATAGGATTTGAAGAGAGCAGAGTCAACAATAAAACCCAATGCTGTTTGGAGCTAAAATGATATTTGGTTGTAGAGATATAACAAAACATATGGTATTTTATGGAGTAGTTAGATAGAGCTAATTATACAAGGGAGGTATTCTGTATGAATAACAAATTACAGGCGAAGGACCTGATTAATCTGGGACTTTTCACAGTCCTTTATTTTGTACTCGGATGTTGTGTGGCAATTCCGATTGGATTTGTTCCGATATTTCTTCCGATTCTTGGTGCATTGTGGACACTGATCACAGGAATTCCATTTATGTTATTCCTGACAAGGGTAAAGAAGTTTGGTATGGTAACGCTGATGGCAATTCTGAGTGGCCTTTTGATGGGACTTACCGGAATGGGATATTGGGGTGTACCTTTGGGGCTTATCTTTGGGCTGCTGGGAGATTTGATTCTGAAATTTGGCAATTATAAAAGTGCTAAAAGGAGCCTGATTGGATATGCAGTATTCAGTCTCTGGATGGTTGGTACATATATTCCAATGTACTTTATGGTAGAAGATTCAAGAGCCAGCTTCGCAGCCAGTTTTGGTAAAGAGTATGCAGATAAAGTAATGGCTGTCATGCCTATGTGGAGCATTGTTCTTGTGATTGCAGGTATCTTTATCTGCGCAATCATTGGAGGAATGATTGGAAAAGCGTTGCTCAAAAAACACTTTGTAAAAGCAGGAATCGTGTAATGGATGAGATATTATCTGCTACTGTTGACAGCAGAAATGGAATTGTTTTAGATCCTAGAACAAAATTGTTTATGCTTATAACGATTACAACATTGATGTTCAGTACCAGCAATGATGGAATCATGAATATAGTAAAACCAATACTAAGCCTTATACCATTTGCATTGATTTTGTCAGAGCACAAATTCAAAACAGCCGGTAAATATGCAGTTCTCTATGCGGTATGCTTTGTACTGGAGCGGCTGGCATTGAATGTTTGGAGTGGTATGATTTCTTTTCTGGTATTGGCAGCAACATCAATTATGACGCGTTTTGCACCGGGAATTATGACAGGTGCATATCTGATCTCTTCTACATCTGTAAGTGAGTTTATCAGTGCAATGGAGCGGATGCATGTCACAGAAAAAATCATTATACCGTTGTCAGTTATTTTCCGTTTCTTTCCTACAATTAAGGAAGAATATCAGGTAATCCGGGATGCAATGAAAATGAGAAATATCCGTTTTGGTGGTAAAAATCCATTCCTTATGATTGAATACCGGCTGATACCATTGATGGTATCCGTAATAAAAATTGGTGATGAGCTGTCTGCAGCAGCTCTAACAAGGGGACTTGGTGCACCGATCAGAAGAACCAATGTCTGCGAGATTGGCTTTCATGTACAGGATTTTATTGCCATTGTTGTTTGCTTTGCATGCTTTATATTGTTCTTTTTGCATCAGTATATTGTTTTTTTGAGGTAGTACATTATGATAAAAATAGATCATGCAACATTTACATATGGAGAAAATAATGAATATTCTGTGGGAATCCGGGATATTGATCTGGAGATAGAAGATGGTCAGGTTATTGTGCTATGTGGGGAGAGCGGTTGTGGAAAAACAACACTCACTCGAATGATCAATGGGTTGATTCCACATTATTATGAAGGAAAATTAACTGGTGAGATATGGATAAATGGGATAAATGTTTCGCAGCAGCCACTGTATGATACAGCAAAAATTGTTGGAAGTGTTTTTCAAAATCCACGGTCACAGTTTTTTAATGTAGATACAACAAGCGAGATTACTTTTGGATGTGAAAATCTTGGAATGCCAAAGGAAGAAATCAAAGATCGATTGCAGGCTACAATTCAGGAGCTGCATCTGAAAAAATTGATTGGACGCAATATTTTTCAGCTTTCAGGTGGAGAGAAGCAGAAGATTGCCTGTGCAGGGGTTTCTATCATGAAACCGGATATTTTTGTCCTGGACGAACCCTCTTCTAATCTGGATGCAGCTTCAATCATGGATCTGCGAAGAATAATCGCCCACTGGAAGGAACAGGGAAAAACGATTATTATATCGGAGCATCGCCTGTATTATCTGCGTGGGCTGGCGGATCGGTTTATTTATATGAAAGAGGGACAGATTATTCAGGATTATTCAGCCACAGAGTTTGAAAATCTGACAGAAGAAAAGCGGGGAGAGATGGGACTGCGGGCTTATGTTCTGGAAAATCTCCTTATGCCAGAGATGTTGATATCAGAAAGAACCACAATGGAGCTTCATGATTTTAATTTTGCATATAAGAATGGTCCACAGATTTTATATATCAGAGAATGTGAGATTCCGGCAAATCGGATTGTCGCAATTACGGGCAATAATGGAGCTGGAAAATCTACTTTTTCCCGTTGTTTCTGTGGTTTGGAAAAACAATGTGGCACAATCATCTGGAATGGAAAAACTTACAGACCAAAAGAAAGGCTGAAAGCCTGTTATATGGTCATGCAGGATGTAAACCATCAGCTTTTTACAGAGACAATACAGGATGAAGTTATGATCAGCATGAAAGAAGAAAATGAGAAAGAAGCAGACAAATTTCTTGAAATGCTGGATCTGATAAAAGTCAAAGACCGTCATCCAATGTCACTTTCCGGAGGTCAGAAGCAGCGGGTGGCTATCGCATCTGCAATTGCCTCTGGGCGCTCGGTGCTGTTTTTGGATGAACCAACCAGTGGTCTTGATCATAAGCATATGCTGGAGGTTGCAGAGGTTCTAAGAGAAGTGTGGGATACCGGAATTTCGGTTTATGTGATCACACATGATTTGGAACTGATTATAGAGTGTTGCACTGATGTCATTCATTTTGAAAATGGAACTATTGCAGATCAGTATCAGATGGATGCAGAAGGAATGGAGAAGATAAGAAAATATTTTATGCAGGGAAAGTGTTGTGGCAAGTGGAGTAAATCTGACTGATGGTAAAGGATATTGTAAATAGTTTTGGAAAGTAGATGAATGATAATTATGAGCAAATATAATCCTTTATGGAAGTGGATCAATAAAAATAAAACAGACGATTTCAAGTTGACTTTTGCTGAAATTGAAAACATTGCCGGAGTGCCTATAGATCATTCGTTCCTTACATTCAAAAAGAAACTTTTGCAGTATGGTTTTAAGGTGGTAAAAATTTCTATGAAGGAACAGACAGTAGATTTTGAAAAAGTCAAAGAGGAGGCTTAAACATGGAATCAAAGAAATAGAACTTGTAGTTGCATCTTCGATTGGTGCAGATCTTGCCATGGCATTTCTGACATAGGCAAAAATACCGTTAAAGCATGTATTTTTTGATGGTGGACAGTTTGTACAAATTGGAAAGGCAACACGCAAAATCATGGTTCCGTTCTTATATATAGCAATGAAAAGTTTATATTGGTCAAAAGGAAAGATGCTGAAGAGAATCATGTGGTGTGACGACGGCAAAATCAAACTACAGATGCATCTGCTAAGTGAAAATTGAATACACGGGAAAATAAAAAATCGAAACAGCAGACTTGACAAATTCCTGTAATGAGTTAAAATATAACAGTGCTATATAGCACTGTTATATTTTTGGAAAGAACTTTAGAGGATACGAAAAGAATGTCGACAAAAGCAGAAGATACACAAAAAAATATATTAAATACAGCCAGAAAACATTTCCTGAAAGATGGTCTGACCGGAGCATCTTTAAGAAACATTGTAAAAGATGCCGGACTTACTACTGGTGCATTTTACAAATATTATCCGACGAAAGAGGCACTTTTTGATGCACTGACAGATCCCTATATGGAACACATTTATCAGATTTATGATCAGATCGTTGAGGAGTTTGAAAAGCTTTCTGCCAGTGATCAGACAAGGAATATGTCGGATACATCCAGTGATGGGATGGAGCAGATGGTTGATTATATCTATGATCATTATGATAATTTCAGATTATTGTTGAAATGCGGAGACAGTGGAAAATTTGAACTATTCATACACAATATGGTAGAGCGGGAAATGAAGTCCAGCCTGAAATATATGGAAAAGATGAAAGAGAACGGTGTGAAAATACCGATTGTAGAGGAAAGCCTTATGCATATGATCTATACGGGATTTTTTTCATCAGTATTTCAGATCATTGAGCATGATATAGACAAGGAGACTGCAAAGAAAAATGTGCATCAGCTGAAAGAATTCAATACAGGTGGCTGGGAACGATTGTGGAATATTGAATTCCCGGTATAACTAATGTAAATCAGGTGGCTAATGCCAGTAAGCCACCTATTTTATTATATATGAGTTAGAATAAACTAATGAAAGAAACAACAATAAAACCAAAGTAAGGAGTGAACGAATGTGAAAGAAAAAAAGAAGTCGGCAGTCAGCTGGATCCTGACATGGGCCGGACAAAAAAGAATTGCCTATGTGTGGAGTGTGTTACTTGCAATAGGAAATGTGATTTTTAAGATTTTGCCGTATTTTATTATTGCAGATGTAGTAAAGCTGTTTTTAAATGGTGAAAAGGAGTTTGAAATATATCTTGCAAAAGCGGTTCTGATTGCATTATCGTTTATCATTGCAGAACTGCTTCATTCACTTTCGACAGCATTGTCACATAAAGCAACGTTTGCAGTACTTGCAAATATAAGAAAATCCTGCTGTGACAAGCTGGCGCGGGTACCTCTTGGCTATGTGAAAGACACACCTTCCGGTACATTTAAAAATATTATGGTGGAAAGAATCGACAGTATCGAGACAACACTGGCGCATATTGTCCCGGAATTCACGTCCAATCTGCTGGCACCGATTGTGATTTTGATTTATTTCTTCCTGACAGACTGGAGACTGGCACTCTGGTCATTGGTGCCGGTTATAGTGGGATTTCTTTCCTATTTTGGAATGATGCTGGATTATAAACCAAGCTTCGAGAGAACGGTTCAGACAACAAAAGATCTGAATGATGCGGCAGTGGAATATATTGACGGAATCGAAGTGATCAAGGCATTTGGAAAGACAGAAAGTTCTTATGCAAAATTTACAAAGGCGGCTATGGCTTATGCAGATTCCTTTATTTCCTGGATGAAACGGTGCTCGATCTTTCATGGACTGATGATGGTGGTCACACCTTATACGCTTCTTACGGTATTGCCGTTTGGGGCACATTATGTAGCCAATGGAACACTTGCGATTTCAGATTTTGTCATCTGCATTATTTTATCACTTGGAATCGTTGGACCGTTGATCACAGTGGGTTCCTATACAGATGATCTTGGCAAGATCGGAGTGATTGTTGGTGAAGTGGCAGGAATTCTGGAACAGCCGGAGCTTGAACGTCCAGAGAAAAGTAAAAGTGTTCCAAAAGATAACTCCGTTACTCTTGAAGATGTCAGATTTGGTTATCACGACAAAGAAATCCTGCACGGAGTAACTATGGAGCTGAAAGCAGGAACGGTAAATGCAATCGTAGGACCTTCCGGAAGCGGCAAGTCGACCATCGCAAAGCTGATTGCGTCCCTGTGGGATGTGGATTCCGGAAGCATCAAAATCGGTGGAGTTGATGTCAAAGAACTGGCATTTGCAGATTTTAATCGGAAAATTGCATATGTTGCACAGGACAATTATCTGTTTAATGAAACAGTCCGTGAAAATATCAGACAGGGAAATCCGGATGCTACAGATGAACAGATCATCGAGGTGACAAAGAAAAGTGGATGCTATGAATTTATCATGCAGTTGGAGAATGGATTTGATACGGTTGTAGGAGGTGCAGGAGGACATCTGTCAGGTGGCGAGAGGCAGCGTATCTCCATTGCAAGAGCAATGTTAAAGGATGCTCCGATCGTGATCCTTGATGAGGCAACTGCCTACACAGATCCGGAAAATGAGGCAATTCTGCAGAATTCTATCGCAAAACTGGTAGCAGGGAAGACCCTGATCGTAATAGCACACAGACTTTCTACTGTTAAGGACAGTGACCAGATCTTTGTTGTAAATGATGGAAATGTAACAGCACATGGCACACATGAGGAACTTCTGGTGTCATGCCCGCTTTATAAGGAAATGTGGAATGCCCATATTTCTGTAAAAGATACGGTGAAGGAGGGAGAATGATATGTTTGGAATTCTGGCAAAATTCTTTCGTTTTTCAGGCAGGGAAAATGGTGATAAATTTAAACTGTCGATAGTGATCGGACTTATAGAGGCTCTCGCTTCAGCAATGAAGATACCGGCTATTATGTACATATTGATTGGTTTGATGAGTGGAAAACCAATAGGAAAATATATTGGTGGTTCAATTGCGATCATGGTGATTGCAATTGTAGTTGATGTCATCTGTAAGAGATACTCTACAGTGCTTCAGACAGAAGGCGGATATAATGCGAGTGCTTTTATGAGAATCAAGATTGCAGAGCATCTGCGTTATCTGCCGATGGGATATTTTAATGCCAACAGCATCGGGGAAATTTCTTCTATTACGACGAATACAATGGAAACACTTGGCGATGTAGCTGCGAGAGTGGTTATGCTGACCATGCAGGGAATTCTGGAAACATCCATGATCATTCTTATGCTGTTTCTTTTTGACTGGAGAATTGGACTGACAGCTGCAGCAGGAGTGCTTATTTTCTTTGGTGTAAATGCTGTGATGCAGAATGCAGGGAAAAACGATTCAGAGCAAAAAGTGGTATGCGATACAGAGCTTGTAAATCAGATCATGGAGTATCTGCAGGGAATATCAGAAGTAAAATCATACAACCTGCTTGGAAAACAGGCAAAAAGATTAAATGATGCAAATGAAGCATGCGAAAAGATTAATACAAAGATGGAGATGTTGTTTGTCCCTTATCATTTTCTGCAAAGCGTCATAACAAAAACCACAGGTGCAGTAATCGTAGCATGCAGTGCATATTTTTATATTAATGGAACTATGAGTGCGGTCTATGCAATTGGTATGACAATCTCAGCATTTATGCTTTATGCCAGTCTGGAATGTGCAGGAAATTATTCATCTCTTTTACATGTGGTAAGCGTATGTGTAGATAAAGCAAATGCAATATTGGAGCTGGATACCATGGATATCGACGGTAAAGAAATACAGCCGGAAAATTACGATATTAGACTTTCTAATGTTTCGTTTTCTTATGACAAACGGAAGATCATTGATGATATATCGCTCTCTATTCCGCAGAAAACGACGACAGCAATCGTTGGACCATCTGGTGGAGGAAAATCAACACTTTGCAATCTGATTGCCAGGTTCTGGGATGTGGATTCCGGGGAAGTGACACTTGGAGGTGTGAATGTAAAAGACTACAGCATGAACAGTCTGATGCGTAATTTTTCATTTGTATTTCAGTCGGTGTATTTGTTCGCAGACACCATTGAGAATAATATTAAATTCGGACGCCAGGATGCAAGTCATGAGGAAGTGGTGGAAGCGGCGAAGAAAGCATGTTGTCATGATTTCATCAGCAAACTTCCGAATGGATATGACACAGTGATCGGAGAAGGAGGAGCCACACTTTCCGGTGGTGAGAAACAGCGTATTTCGATAGCCAGAGCGATTATGAAGGATGCGCCAATCGTCATATTGGATGAAGCGACGGCAAATGTTGATCCAGAGAATGAAAAGGAGCTGATGGATGCAGTAGATGCACTTACAAAGGAAAAAACGATTATTATGATTGCCCACAGATTAAAAACGGTCAGACATGCAGACCAGATTGTGGTTGTTGACAAAGGACGAATTGTGCAGCAGGGAATACATGAGCAACTAATGAAGCAGGAAGGTATTTATAAGAGATTTGTGGATGCAAGGCAGCAGGCGGTAAGTTGGAAACTGGTGCACTGAGAAATAATCCACAGTTGGAGAATATCCAAATTGAATTGTCTGAAAGAGATTTAATTTAAGTTTCGCTAAGTTTCACTTATATAGGCAGAATGAGGGATATTCAATAAAGTAATATGAAAAAAGCACTGAAAACCGTGGATTATTGGTTTTGATCAGCCCCCTGTCAAGTAGACAAGTAAAAAATCTAAAATAAGTTTATAGATATCCGCCACATTTGATTCAGTGTGGCGGATATTTATGTTATGAGACGTTTATGCACACCATTTTGCTTTGTATGCTTCTATTCTCTTGTTCTCTGCAATGGGATTTTGTGTCGGGGTTTCCGCCGATAATGCTTCGCTTCGTACTTCCAGTGGCGTTTTGCAATGGAATCTTTCCTGCAGTCTTTCTTCGGCATAAAACTTTATATATTTGTCGATTGCCGAACGTAAAGATACCTCGTCGGTTATCTTATACATACAATACATCTCTGATTTGATAATCCCCCACAATCCTTCAGTAGGACCATTATCAATGCAGTGTCCAACACGGGACATAGACTGTTCCATGCCTTGTTCACGAAGCCTTTTCTGAAATATTTTACTCGTGTACTGAAAACCTCTGTCAGAATGAAAAATCGGCCTGGCATCCGGATTATCTTTGAGAGCCTTATCGTATGTGTCAAACACGAGCTTATTGTCATTTCTTCCGCTTATGACATACGCAACTGGAAATCGATCATATAGATCAATGATGACACTGAGATATAGTTTCCTGCCAGTCTCAGGAACCTTGAATTCCGTAACATCCGTAGCCCATTTTTCATTAGGTTTCGTTGCATTAAATTCCCTCTTCAGCTTATTTTCCGCTGTTGTCTCCGGTCTGGACGACTGGTATTTCTTCTTCTTTTTACGGATAATAGAATGAATTCCCATCTTCTTCATGATTCTGTGAACTCTGTTTTTGCTGTAGCTGGTGTGATTGAAATGGTTGATCCAGCTTGTCATCCGCCTATATCCCAAGATATGTCCGAACCGCTCGTCATACTCCTTTATCAGTTCTGCCAGTTTTGTGTTCTCGGATTCCTGCTCTGGAATTGTCCGGTGCAGCCATTTATAGTAAGCAGCGTGTGATATGCCCAATTGTTTGCACATCCAGTTGATACTCCATTGGTTTTTTTCGTAAAAATATTTTATTGCCTGATATTTTGATTCAAACCGTAGTTTTCCAAGCCTCACATCCCTTCGAATTCCTTCACTTTTTTTAACAGTTCCACCACCATATCTTTTTCTTCAAGTTGGCGCTTTAGTCGAAGGTTCTCCCGGCGCAGCCGCTCCAGTTCATCAACTTCATCATCCGTTTTGTGGTGTCCACGTTTATCGGTTAGACCATCTTCTCCAGCAATATCATATTTTCTGACCCATGAATACACTTGGCTATAAGAAACATCATATAGAGAAGCTGTTCCTTTATAATCCCGGTTGTGGGTAATACAGTATTCGACGATTTCTTTACGTTCAGCTAGCGTTGTCTTTCTTCTTGCTTCCGCCATATAGACCTCCCTCTTGGGATCATAATCCCTAAGTTCTCTATTGGCATTATACAACGAAATCCATTTTTGTAGTGTTGCATGTGCAGGAATTCCATATCTGGCGCATAAATCGGTAACCGATCCTTCCCCGTTGATATACTTTCGAACCATTTCAATTTTAAATTCACTGGAATAGGAATGGTTAGCTGTAACAGAGCAGAGGGCTTCTATGCCCCCATTTTGATATGCCAGTATCCAGTTTCTTATAGTTCGTGTACTTTTTATAGATAAATCTACCATAATTTCAGAGACAGAACGTATTCCATTCAGATAATCCTCGACAGCAGAAATTTTTTCTTCAACCGTACACTTGGGTTTTCTTCCCATAAAAATACCTCCAAAGTAGATTTTGGTTATTTACCTTATCTACTTTAGAGGTATCATATCAATATGAGTGCTTTTTTGTGAATACGGTACTCGGTTTTTATTAAATTATTTTGTTTTTTCTAAATTCATTTGGTGTAAATCCAGTTCTTTTTTTAAATAAACGAACAAAATGATCATAACTGTCGTATCCAATTTCAAAAGCAATAGCACTTGGCTTTTTGTTTGTAGTCAGGAGCAGATTTTCTGCCGTATCCAGTCTGATTTGTGTCAGGATAGAAGTGAAATTACTTCCTGTCATTTTTTTAATCATTTTGCTTAAGTATGCAGAGTCGTAATGAAAATGTTCAGCTAAAGAATCCAGAGAAATAGTATTATAGTGGATACGAAGATACTGTAAAATTGCAGGAA
>ENA-ORKV01001271-ORKV01001271.1-human-gut-metagenome-genome-assembly--contig:-NODE-1271-length-20069-cov-2.805722_pt1 | contig 20069 bp, 17 predicted proteins | sample MGYA00243058_ERZ508805 | MGnify/ENA primary metagenome ERZ508805 (study PRJEB26277, sample SAMN04329770) | human gut metagenome | biome: human-associated habitat | host: Homo sapiens | place: USA... | reverse complement strand
CACTCACAAGGTCTAAAATCAAAGATCCGTGTGGACACATTTCACTCGGTTTTTCTCCGAAAGATAGCGACCTAATGACAGATGATTTCATGCTTAAGATTGCGCATGAATATATGGAAAAGATGGGCATAACAGACACGCCGTATATCATCGTCAGACATACGGACAAGGAACACCCACACTGTCATATCATGTTCAGTCGCGTCAACTACAACGGTAAAATCATCAAGACTGTCACCAACCACTACCGCAATAAGGCAGTCTGCGCTGACATCACCAAGCGTCATAATCTGACTATTGGAAGGGACAGTCTTAATCTCGACACCTCAAAACTTCGTGGTTCGGAACGCAGCCGCGTGGAGATTATCCAGACAGCCACCGAAGTGTTGCGCGACGCGTCCATCTCCGACTGGCCCGCGTTCAGGGATGCCCTTGCACGAAGGGGAATCACCGCTACCGCTCTTTTCAGTGGAGAGGGCGATGAAAGAAAGCTGAAGACCATCATCTACAAGAAAGGTCGTCATTCTTTCGTAGCCTCAAAAATCGGAAAGAATTTCACTCCGGCGGCATTGGTCCGAGAGTTCAAATTCCGCAGCAGGCAGACAGAACAACAGACAATGGCCACCACGCCCGACCCTTCCAACCGATGGGTTTATCTCAACGGCACCCCGATTGCACCGACAGAATTCGGAGGTATGCAAATCACCCCCGAACAGCAGCAGGACTACATCAAAGGAAGAACAATCCGTATAAACGACGCATATATATGGTTTGACTACAAGACAAAGCAGCCGCAGGTATCGCGGCACAATCCCGATATGTTCTCCGACCGTGGATGTGGATTGCCCTTGTCTCCCGGAGCCGATCCGGAATATGCGGCATTTTACGGCGACCTATCAGAACAGTTCCGGCAGGAGTTCCGACGTTTCCGCAAGCGCCACCCATCGCTGACCAACTCCGAGGCTATGCAGATGTTCAAGGCCAATTACGGCCAATCACATCGTTTGGGACATAGTTTGTAATTTTACGCTCAAATATGAACACAAAGTTATTATGCTGGAATAAGGGTTCGATTAAATAGTTTATTCAAATATCGTGTATATTTCAAAGATAGCTATTTAGGGTAACTTATTTCGTTGTATATTGAGTAACTTTGCTCTCAGTAATAGATTTAACAATGGTACCGGATAAAGAAACCAAATATTGCCAAAGTTGTGGTATGCCATTAGGAATTGAGGGTGTTTCAGAATATGGTACAAATTCTGATAATACACTCAATCAGGAATTTTGTTCCTGTTGCTTAAAGTCCGGCCAATATCTTTTTGATTTCTCGAAGGAATACCTCATTTATCTTTGGGGACTTTTCCCAGATACTTATAACCAAATTGCGGGTACTAATTACACAAGTCAAGAACTGAGAGATGTTTTATTCGACAGATTATCTCAGTTAAAGCGGTGGAAACAAAAAATAAACACCGCTCATGTACATTATTACCATATTATAAAAATTCAAGAATACATCAATCGGCACTTATTTGAGAACTTAAATTCCGACAATTTATCAAATATCGCCTGTATGTCGATATATCACTTTCGTAGAGTATTTAAAGATATTGTAGGTGAAAATGTCGGAGATTATATTCAAAGATTAAGGTTGGAATATATTGCTTTCAAGCTTATTTCAACAGACAAGAAAGTGTCAGAACTGCTTGAAGATATAAATTTCCAAAATAAACACACTTTATCAAGAGCATTTAAAAAATATTTCAAAATGTCGATTCCGATTTTCAGAAAGGCATATTCAAATATAGCCCCTGAAAACAAAACGATGAAACAACCTGATTATTCAATAAAGAGGCTTGATAGGATTAAAGTTGCATATTTGAAATTTGAACGGACACATTGGAATAAGGAGGCGTATTCTATCTTGTGGAGGCAGATAATAGAATTTGCAACAAAACACCACCTGATAGATAAAGGCTTCAAATATATTAGCATAAGTTTAGATAGCCTTGATATTACAGAGATAAACAAATGTAGATTCTTAATAGGGATAACTGTTCCTATTTCAATGGAAATCCCGAAGGGCTTTGGAACTTTTGAGATACAGTCTGGGCTATACTCAGTATTCACTATCAAAGGTTCTTGCAATGAATTAAACCAGATATACCGTCATATTTATCTTGATTGGCTCCACAACAGCAAGTATCGCCTAAAAAGTCAAATGACATATGAAATATATTCCGACACTCCGGATAAAGCCAACGCAAACAACTTGATAACAGAAATTTATATACCTATTGAGGCAAAATGAAAGATAAAATAATTCAGTTTTTAGAAGATAATATATTGGGCAAATTGTTGCTTACAAGCACTCTCTATAAATTGGAGAATGACACGTTGGAAGGCGTATATAACGACAAAATGACATTCTCAAATTTAGTGAGAACAAGCACCGGCTTCAAGTTTGACATGACAACTGTAACCCAAGAATTGGTTTACAAGTTAGATAGTAGCGGAGCAAGAACCTCTATAGTTAAAAATTACACTGGAACCAGTGTGTTTCGATATGAATTGGCCATGCGAAAAAGCACAAATCAACTCACTGGTTATATGCGCTGTATTTCAACAACAGTTCAAGATTCCACAATGGAAGCAATTGTTTGTGGAATATTCGATATCGCTTTTAACGGAAAAGAACTGAAATGGCAGGAACAGCAATTGCTGTACAGAGATAATCCTATCGGAGAAAATCTGTATAAGCCCGTGGCTTTTAATTCTAAGGTTCGCTTTTATCTTAGTGAAGGGAAAGCCGTATTTGAGTATTTACCAACACTGTGGGATATATCTCCCGATACTTTGGAAAAAAGATTGTCTAAAGATGATTATCCTCCATATATCTCAAAGGAACAATAACTAAATGGTGCGACAGGTACTAATAATTGACGACAACGTATCGGATTCCAATGCAATAAAAAGGCATCTATCAGGATTGCGTGCAGAGATTTATCAAGCGTTGCGGCTTGGTATGGCTAAAGAAGATCTGACAAAATTCAATAAAGGCGATATTGTAATTTGTGACTTCAAACTGCCTGACGGTAACGCCGTTGAGCTGATGGAATGGCTTGTCAAAAAGAATATCGGATGCAGCGTGTTTGTAATAACGGATGTAGAAACGGTTGCGGATGCAGTGGCGTCGTTTCGTGCCGGAGCAAAAGATTATATAAACAAGCGTCTTATAGGAGAACTGCTTCTGCCGAAGATAAAGGCGTTGTTTGTGAAGAACGAAGCCAGCAATTTTCCTTTGCTGTTTTCCCGCAAAAGCGACGGATGCCTGCGCGCATACAGCTCCGCTCATAGAGTCGCACCAACAAACCTGAATATATTGATTATTGGTGAAAGTGGTGTGGGGAAAGAGCCTTTGGCACAGGAGATATATGATCTCAGCACAAAAAGCGACAAACCATGCATATTGCTTGATTGCGGAACGCTCCATTATCTTGCTCTAAACCATAATGCCAAACAGCCTATGTCGTTGCTTGATGCCGTGGCCGCACAGTTTCGCAAGGCGCAAGGTGGGACGGCGATACTCGATAATATCGAGTTGCTGTCACTGAATATGCAATCTATAATTCTCCATGTACTTGCAAACAGCAAACAAGACACGCGAATCATCGCCACTGCCACCCCGAATATTACAGAATTGGTGGCCGAAGGGAGTTTCCTCTCAGCATTATTCTACAAAATCAAGGAATTTACAATAACCCTTCCGCCGTTGCGTGAGTGTCAGGATGACATCCTGATGCTTGCCGATTTCTACTTACGGCACTACAACACTGAATTTGGCAAAAATGTAAAGCGGTTTGATAACTCCTCACAAAAAGCGATGCGCCTACATTCGTGGCCCGGTAATATCCGTGAACTTAAACACGTTGTACGCGTCGCCGTACTGAAATCCCATGGTGATATCATCTCGAAGGATAATCTTGAATTTGACACACTGGCAAGCTGTATTCACATGAATTTCCGTCTTGATGATACCAGTCTTGAAAAAGCAAAAATCACCGCCGCCATAGCCCATACCGGAGGCAATATAATACAAGCTACCAAATTGCTCGGCATCTCCGAAAGAGCTCTATGGGCAAAGAGGAAAAAGTATGGGCTGAAATAATGTACCACTTTTTAGGTGGTACATTGCGGCATTAGTAGTATGAATATTTCTATTCCGTTCTATTTATACCACTTTTAGGTGGTTGTATTCCAACATTAATTTGAAATTAGTTCGTTGATTCAAAAGTCCGAAATCTCATATATATATATTACACATAAAACACATTTTTAGTGGATATAACTTCTCCAATTTAGCACAATAAACGAGAAATAATTATGTATTTCATCGGTGTGACAATTGTTGGATTGTATCTTGAGAAATCTTTATTGAATCAGAAGATATTTGATTTGTTGACTTAGAATCACCTATACTGTGATTTTGAATATAAGGTTGAAATGCAAATACTGCCGCAATTAAAAGATAAACACCTGCTATAATGGAACAAAATGTAACGCGAGTTTTGTTAGTCGGTGTATTCCAATAATTCTCAATAACGATAATAATAAGACAAGCAAAAAGCCCCAATATCAGTCCCATTCCTAAAATTGATTGGAACATATATGGAAGGGACGCTTCTTTGTCTGTAAATATGTTTATGGTACTTAAAAGAAACGTCACAATACCAATTAAAATACCGCCAATTTCCAAATATCTTTTTTCAATATTCTTAATTTCTTCTTTAACATCTTGTATATCTTTTTTGTCCTTCAAATAGATTTGAGATGTTCTAAAGAATTCAAGGCTATTGTGAAACGAAATCTGTGCATCTCTCAGTTTTTTGTAATCAATTGGACGGGTTGCGGTAGATGGCAGAATCAGTTTACAGTTATCCACTTCCACAATACATTCGTTAAACGGAAGTTGAATCGGATAAAACTTGAGACTTTCGCACCATACGATATTACAATCAAATTATTTAAGGTAAAACTCAAGCAATTCAATGTTGGAATCGTAATCAAATTTTAAGTTTCTTTGCTCTACGTTTTGTTGTATAACGCTTATTAAATATTCAATAGCCTTTTTGTAGGGATAAAAATTACATACTAATGTTGCGCCTTGTAGAGCCTCAATTTCGTCAATATCTTTTTGTAACTCATTTGTTGAATATGAATGTTTTACTTTATATGACAATCTACAATTATACATAAAATTCCTAAGTGTGCATAATGCATGATTGTCAAACTTAGATTGGAATTTCTTCTGAAATAGTTTTTTATATTTTGAGTCAAATTGTTTAAGTAAATTATCTATCTGTTGAATAGCTTTACCTGTTGAGCAGTAATAGTGCATTAACAAAGCCATATCAATAAATGATCGGCTATAATCATGTACGCGCATCTGACACTCTGCCATATCTGTCTCAGAATATGGACGATTTTCATGTACGCATTCATATTGATATATGAATTTATTCATTTTATCCGGTAATTGTGGAAGCATTTCGCGACTGATAATTTTTTTATCACAATCTACGAGAATCTCAAACGAATCTCCTGGCCGGATAAGTTTTTTAAGAATGAATGTAGCTTTGTGTTTTGCCAACTTCAAAATTGACAAACTTTCGGGGTCTATAATAATCTTACATAAGAAATCTATCTGTTCAATATAGGCAACAACTTCTTCTCGTATCTCATCTTCATATGCTAGATGATGCTCTATATTGCATAAGGGAATAATGAGTTTGCGTATAATTAGAAAAGGCCGAAATTCTCTTGTAGGTTGTGCCTCGATTGTATCTATCTTAAATAGATAGTCATGTCTTCCATATTCTAATTTTTCATCAACAGAAACAACAAATGTAGCATACGCATTGAACAGTGCGCGTATATGGTTGTCTAAAAGTTCATATAGACTCCAAAGTCTACGTTTATGCTTATTGATATTTTCATCAATACCATCAGGGCAAAGATGCTCCTGTGTCCAATATTTCTCAAATGATTTTTTGACTAGATTAAATTTATTTCTATCAACAATATATTCACCGCATAAAAGAGATTTCCCTATCCGAACAAAGCAAAAATCTGAAAATTCAACAATTAATTTCCTCCCTTTTGCAAAAGAATTAATTGCAGCGTCTTCCGTTGACCAATCTAAATTTTCAATCCAATCATCAACAAAGAGTTTTTCATAACGTGTTATGCACTCCAGTACAAATGGAGAGGGTGAAGGATTACTCATAAAATGGACGGCTATTACGAATTGATTCAATGGTCATCTTTTCACTACCTTTACCATACCACTCTGCTGTACCCATGGCGCTCAGCCAAGCATCCCATTTATGTGTAATATTAACAAGCTGCGATGCTCGTAAAGATATTAATTGAGGATTGCATGACTTAAGTAAAGCAATAGCTCGTTCTATTTGTTGTTTTTCTTGAATTGTCAATCCTTCAAACGAATCAGCTTCTTTTATAATAGATAGTTCGTAATTTCCGAAATTAAAGTATTGAGTCTGCTTATAAACTATTGCAGAATATATATCAACTTCGACAGGACCATATTGCATTGCACAATAATTATTAAAAATATCCAATAAATCCCTATTGTTATTATTGGGGTCTTTTATTGCTGACATCAAAAAAACTAATTTTAATGAGGTCAAACGTGTGAAATGATTATAAATAGTCTGCTCTGGATTGACAACAGCCTGATTATACCATTCAATCAACTTATGAATGGCATACTCAAACTGAAGTATTTTATTACGATCCATATCTACTATAACAGCTACTATTAGAACTAGTTTATAAGATGCAATAATAGCTTTGCAAAATTACAAAAAAATTATGATATTAAAACTTTATCTTTTGCTTTTTTGTAGCGAATGCACCACTTTTCAGGTGGTATATTTGCGTGTTAGTGGTATATTTTGTATCTTTGCGCTAAATAATAGATATGGCGCAGCTCGATAAACTTTACAGACAGTGGTTAGACCTTCAGCCTCTTTCGGCAGATGACGAAAAACGGTTGAAGCGGAAGTTTATGCTCGACTTCAATTATAACAGTAACCACATCGAGGGCAACACTCTCACTTACGGTCAAACAGAGGTGCTTCTTCTTCTCGGAGAAGTGATAGGCTCTGCCAAGATGAAAGACCTTGAGGAGATGAAAGCACATAATATCTGCCTGAATATGGTCGAGCAGGAAGCTGATACAGATGAACCCTTGACTGAAACATTTATTCGACAGGTTCATCAGGTGATGTTGCGCGAGGATTATAAGGTCTATCGTCAGCTGCCCGGTGGTGAAACCACAAGTTACACCGTTCATGCTGGACGATACAAAACACGGCCTAATTCTGTTATTACCCCGACTGGAGAGCGGTTTGAATATGCTTCACCTGAAGAAACGCCTGCTTTAATGGCTGATTTAGTGCAATGGTATAATAATGCAGTTGCGGAAGGCTCACTTACCCCTATTCAGCTTGCGGCTCTATTCCATTATCGTTATATCCGTATTCACCCGTTTGAGGATGGCAACGGCCGTATCGCACGACTGATGGTTAATTTCATCTTGCGCCGTCACAACTGGCCCATGATGGTTATCCGCAGCAAGAATAAGAAAGCATATCTCAACGCGTTGGGGCTTGCCGATGCCGCAGTCGGTCCAATACCGGCCGATGGTGCACACGCTTCTTTGAAATCTATAGCTCCATTCGTGGAATACATGGAATCCGCCTTGATAGCCGACATTTCGTCAATGCTTGAATTCTTGTCAGGCGACAGAGAAACGATGTGGTGGTACGAGGGTGAAATCGTTCGTTTCTCTACTCCCACTCCCGCTCGCATTCTCCGCCTCCTTCAATCTGACCCTAACGCCTCACTCTCGACAATTTCAACAACTCTCAGTATAAGTCGCTCCGCTATCCAAAAGCAAGTTGACAATCTCGCCGAAAAAGGTTATATATCCCGACCCGAAGGTAAAAAACGCGGTTGGATAATAAACGTTAAGGATTGCAAGAAAGCCTGATGTAATTATTAATTGTTCTATATTATAACATCTATGTATGGCAAGGAATAGGGGCAAAGCGCATTCAACATCTCTATTTGTTGAAAGATTATTAGCAAAAATAGACTCTCTATGGGGAAAACTAGCATTTATAGGAGTTATTTTCTGTATAGGAGCAAAAGCTGGAGGATATTATACAGAAACAAAAATGACTAAGGAACAAAACAAAAATGAAAGAAGCCTAATGGATGAATGGAGTTCCAAAGAGCAGTCTTTTCAGTCAAAAATAGATGGATTAAAAATAGAGATTGATGCGCTGAAAAATGAGCGATTGGAACTTAAGTCAGAAATATACGAACTCAAAAAGCAACACAACTATGGAACAAAAAAATAAGGAGCAAACCATAGATTCTATTGTGTCTGAACTACGAGAAGCTATTGATAAATCAGACTTAACAAATGGAAAGCCTGAAATAGATAGAATCATATCAAATCTTGAAAAAAGAGTTCAACTTCGCAAGAAAGCGGATTCAGGACTTTCTATATTGACATCTATATTTATGGTGATATTTGTGGCGTCATTATTGTTTAATTTTATGCAACTAGACCGCACTTCTGCATTAGAAGTTAAAATTAGCAATCTTGAATACCGTGATTCTCTATTCAATATTCTCATGGAACCTGATTCTGACAAAATGTTCAGTTATCGTATTAAAAATGGGAAACCTATAACTTATAAACAGCTAAACATAGAGAATGACTCATTATATCAAGAATTAACTACTACTACCACCCAAAAAGAACGATATAAATCATTACAATCATATTATGCGTCATCTTTGGATGCGACTAATGCCAATCTTGAATATAGTGATTCGTTGTTTAACACATTTATGGAACCTGATTCTAATTATACGTTTAGTTATCGCATTAGAAATGGGAAACCAGTATCATATCAACAGTTGTCCGCACAATTAGATTCATTATCTAAATTGAATGCTCACTATCGTGTGCAGTTGGAGTTGGTATTAAAAAACTATCCCATTGAATTAAAACAAAATGGGAATAAATATACAATTGCATCTCCAAAAATTGATTCAGCATTAATACTTCTGCCATATTATCGTGATTTATTAAAGTATGTCGAAGGTGAACATAAATGGGAAATACAAATATTAGATCGAAATAGTAATAATATACCCTAATGTTGTCTTCCCATATGTCACTCAATTTGCAATTCGCAAATTGTATCACAAAAATGGTGGTATAAATCAACAATGGTGATACGAGTCTAAGAACTTTAACTGTCAAGAACAGACAAAAACCGATAAAAATCACTACTTTTGTAAATAGTTCTTGCAGCGGCAAGGCAGTAGATTATTGAAAATCGCAGAAGCAGAGAGGTGTCCCAAGAGGGTACGTTCTGCATTTTGACTAAGATAAACGTATTGAACTCCAGCGAGTTGGCGAAATATTCAAAGCCTCTCCGGGTCACTTATAAAGACCACCAAAAGTGGAAAATCGCTGAAGATCAAGCATTTTCAGCGATTTTTATTTTGCCCGAATTCTCAGAAATCCATAGCCTGTCTTTGCAATTAGACTCACAAATCGCCTTTTCAGTATGCTGAAAAGCTTTGAATGCATATAAGGCACTGAGATTGAGCTTAATACCACACCTTTCAGCATACTTTTTTGCAATTAGTCCTACTTTTACAGGATTATGATAGATGGCAAAACCGACAGCTACTGAACTGAATTCAATGCTGTCGGTTTTATTTTTTGCCATAAAATCAGAAATGGGCTACAAATTCCAATACTATTTTATTTTGTTCTGAAATGGCTGGAGTTACTCCTTTATTGTAAAAATATTGCTCATAGTTGAGGCGAATATCTGCCTGCAATGATTCCTTTCCCAAACTCAATGTAACACCCCCCGTCAGTCTGTGTCTTTCGGGATCGTCTATTTTAAGATTGCCGGATTCATCTTTCGTACCTTTGCTGTGGTCTGACATATAGTCATATCTTCCGAGGAATGATATTGCATTAAGACCTTTCTTCAACGGAAGCCGATATGCAGCAAATGCGTCAATCGCATTGACCGGCGTGAAAGAGCCATCGGAATAATGCTTACGGAGATATTCCGCCTCAATGTGCCATCTCTGGTTTTGCCAGTAGGCTCCCGCGTCGTACATCATCACATTCACATCCCCGGCATTTGCCTTTTGGCAACTGAGCGTTATATTGAATTGCCGGGCAATTGTTGTCTGTGCCTTGAACGAAAAATTATAGTTGTCGGTCCAGAAATTCTTTTGATTTGTCAGTCCCGAACCGTTGAATATGCCGCCTTCAAGAGTAACCGGCATACGGTCATTGAATTTCCACGACACTGATGCTCCAACATCACGCACATTACCGACCTGTTTGGCAATGAAAGAACGGTTGGCGAAATACTGGAGATGTGGAGAGCGATGGGCATCAATGGTAAACGGCACTCTCATCTGTCCGAATGTGAATTTTAACGCATCCTTTGGTTGCAGACGTATGTAAGCGTCAAGCATCTTGATGGATCCCTCGTCCGAAAGGTCTATCTCGGCCTTGTATCTCACGATGGGAATCACCTTGCCTTCCACGCTCAGGCGCGCATTGCGTATCTCGAAGCGTCCCTTGTCTATCTGAGGCTCATACTCATATTTGGCACGGACTGTTCCGTGTATTTCCGGGATGAATGGATTTTTATCCTGAGCTACGGCAGACAATGCAAATACGGACAATGCCGTCATAATTAAAATCTGTCTCATGCTGTCATTAGTTTATTGCCGGTTTCAGTGTTTCTGATCGCCTGTGAAAAAGAGCAGACAAAGGAATGAAGATAATACAGAAGCATAAGATAGGAATATGCGGGTGCTCCCTCATCAAAATCTTCATGCGTCATTCCTTTTGAATGTACGGCGATGCTGTGTTCGATAAAATCTTTCTCCAAGCCTGTATCTCCGTTAATTTTCACTGTATCAGCATCTGCATCGAGTATGCTGTCAGTTAATCGGGACAGCCGCGCAATCCCTCCGCGAATTGTCTCAATCTCACATCTATATGAAATCGGAATATAGCTGTCAGGTGAAGTGATAAGATGACATGTAGTTTCGGCAATCTTGTCGGTAGCCTCAAGCATATATTCGCAATACAAAGCAGACTTGCCAATCGAGCTGTAAGCGTCTGCCGAACAATCCCGGACTTTCCCAGTGATTAAGTCAATGTTTCTTGACCCGATTCTATGGTTTTTACAAACAGCTATACTGTCATTGCTTGAAAGGCATTCCAACGCTTTGTCAATAATCGGACCGCATGACTGCATCGTCATAATCAGACACGACTTTCCAACATGCCGACAAGGGACAGAACAATCCGCTTCATTGCTTTTGCGTCTGTGGATATGCCGTTGCAACATAAAGAAGGTTCCCGCCAGAGTTATTATAGAGATAACTGTTACGAACATAACTTATAGAATTTCTTTGATGCAAAGTAACTGCATCTATATTTCACCATTATATCGGAAATATTATATAAATATTAAATTTATCAGGCTCTTACAATATAAAAAGAGATGGGAGAACAACTCACCCCATCTCACACATATAAAAACAAAATTTTTTACCTTGGACTTTATGCTGTAGGCACAGTAATTCTGGCAGGGCGGCTACGGAACTCCGAGTCGCGCAGATTGGCAAACGCACGGAGGTATTTTCTTATTGACGATACCATTTCCTGTGTTTCCTGAAGCATATTCACATAGACATACAGCACAGCCATTGCCGATGTGTCTCCGTCGCGGAGTTGGTCATGAGCACGGTGATATGTGTCGGAAACTGTATCCTTTATCTCGTCGCAGTGTCGGCGAAGGGTACTTATTGTCTCCGTGTCCTCGCTTCTCATCAATTCAAGGGTGTCATTGAAAAGGGTGCTGATTTGCGTTCTTATCAACTCGTATTCGGTAGTATAGCGGGGCGGCAACGGAAGAAAATTATTGTCGATATGCTCCTTGCAGACCTCGTTGATACGTCGTAGATTATACAGTACGCCCATACAGCAGTTGTTGCTCAGGTAAAACCACGGGCTTTTTTCTATAGCCATCTCGCGGGCCAGATGACGGAGGCATAAGGTTTCTTTTCTGCGCGCATTTTTAAGCGTTGTCTTCTGGCGTGCAAGACTTGTCTCCGTCTTGCCGAGAACGCCGGAATTCTCAGAGATGAAAGCGGATGTGATATCACGGTATTTTTCCTCGGCATAAGTCATGAACTTTTCCTGCTGTTCGGTTATATACATCATCAGCAACGGCCATGTCTGGGATTTATCCTGAGTGGATATGATGGTCTGGAACAAGGCGTCGCCATTATCTTCCTCAGACTTTTTTCTAAACCGGCGGTTGCTGTGGATGATTATGAATATGGTCAGAGTCGCCAGCAGCAGCATTACCCACTGGCCGCCATAGTACATTGCGGCAACGATAATTCCGGTTCCGATGAACGCAGCCCCGGCGGTAAGGAACCACCCGCCGATTACGGAAATCACGCCGGTGATGCGGAACACGGCACTTTCACGCCCCCAGGCTCTGTCGGCGAGAGAAGTACCCATAGCGACCATAAATGTTACGAAAGTGGTTGACAGGGGTAGTTTCAGTGAGGTGCCAAGAGCGATAAGCGCTCCGGCGAGCACCAGATTCACAGATCCCCGTATAAGGTCGAATGCAGCTCCCTGATCCATAATTGTCTCATCGACATTAAAACGGCGGTCAAACCAACGCCTTACTTTCACAGGTGTGACACGATGTACCCAAGAGAGGAACGATAATGTCCATCTTACCAACCGTCGGGCGATACGTGATGATCCAAACATCTCATCGCCATCCTGCTGGCTTCCGAGGCCGATTTCAGTCTTGGTGACCTTCCTTGCCTTTTTCGATGTGGCAAGCGATACCACCAGAATAACGCCTGCACCTATCAGGAAATATATCGGAGTATTCGCAGGCTCGTTGAGAGAACCCATGAGGAATCCTCTGGCGTCACCACCTCCGTTAGAAATGAAGTCCTGATATGAAGCCAGACCGCTCAAAGGAACACCTATAAAGTTTACAAGGTCATTTCCGGCAAATGCCACAGCCAATGAAAAAGTACCCATCAGCACTATCACTTTCAGTACATTCACCTTGCAGATATGGAGCAGTTGCATCAGCACAGTGAAAACCGCGAAACAAGACAGTATGATTATTGCCGTATTGCTTTTTATCCATGCCTTAAACTCAGGAGTCATGAAAGTCAGGTCTTTTGCCCCCTTGATCAAAAGGAAGTAAACAATAGCAGTGGCGCAGATGCCTCCGAATACCCCTATCTTCCATTTCAGATTGCTCCGGTAATTGAAGGAGAATATCATGCGGGATATAAACTGCACCACTGTTCCGAAGAAAAAGGCTATCGCCACCGACAGGAATATCCCGAGAATCACCGACAAGGCTTTCTCCGTGTTAAGCAAATCATCAAAACCGAGACCGATGCCTCCCGCCATCTTGATCAATGCCACGACAAATGTCGCGCCTAAAAGCTCGAAAACCATTGACACGGTTGTCGAGGTCGGCATACCCAGGGAGTTGAAAATGTCAAGGAGAATGATGTCAGTGACCATTACCGCCATGAATATGCAGATAAGGTCGTAGAACGAAAAATGCTCGGGACGGAAAATTCCGTGCCGGGAAATCTCCATCATTCCGTTGCTCATTGCCGCTCCGATAAACACACCGATTGATGCGACAATAAGAACCCTCTTGAAAGATGCCGCCTTGGACCCGATTGCCGAGTTGAGAAAATTGACGGCATCATTACTCACGCCTACCGACAGATCGAACACCGCCAGCAGGAATAGAAAAATTACTACGCAAAGAAACAGTATTTCCATTGTTTTCTTAATTACTTATTCTGCCGCAAAGTAACCAAGAAAGCATTTCATGATTATTTCAAAATTTTTAATTGTTTATTAAAACCGCGGACTGTCAGCGGATTCATTTGCGGTCAAACCGTATGTAACTCTGTTCTATGGGTTTGTATGAAGGATCATCCCACAGGGGACTTGAAATCATCAAATCCGCGCTGATTCGGTTACAGGCGATCGGCACGTTGTGTAGACGGCATTGACGCAAAAGCATCTGGATGTCTGCTTCGTGAGGCTGCGCATTGAGGTCGTCTATCAGAAAAACGGCGAGATCAATCTCGTTTCTTACCACCATAGCCGCTATTTCAGCATCCCCGCCCATCGGTCCGGAGTTCATACATTCGACTTGGGCTTCAATTCCCGCTTCTGAAAAAGCATTCTTTATAAGGCCGCCTGTCGTACCCGTACAAACCAGCTCATGTTGTGAAAGATATTGGGCATTAAACTTTACCCAATCGACCATATCGGCCTTGCGTTGGTCGTGAGCGACAAGTGCGATTTTTAGTTTTGTCTTCATTTTGAGTCCCTTGAAAATGTTATTTTAAACAATAATCCATCCGAGCATTGATTTTCGGCAGTAATATCGCCTCCATGCAGAATAACGGCGTTTTTCACTATCGACAGACCGAGACCGGTTCCTCCTGCGGCTCGTGACCGTCCCTTGTCAATCCGATAGAACCTTTCAAACAGCCTCGGCAAATGCTCGGACGGCACACCGCATCCGTTATCAGACAATGCAATCACTATTTTGTCATTGCCGATGCTGATTGATTCTATTTTTATCCTTGTACCTCCACTATAAACAATGGCGTTGTCGATAAGGTTGTTGAAAACAGCCTCAAGCAAAGACTGATTCCCGGACATGACGATATTGCGGGAAATATAATTCTCGATCGTAATACCTTTTGTCGCGGCAATTATCTGTCTGTCCTCAACCACATCATTAATTATGTCAGTGAGATTAACCTGTTCCTTTAAGATAGAGGCACTTCCGTCATCCATGCGGGTCAGGAGTGAGACATCGGTCAATAGCCTCTGGAGCCTTTCTGTGTTCGTAAGACAGCGTTGCAGGAACAAAGTCTGCTTTTCTTCGCTCATATTTCTATGTGCCAGCATAGTTTCAACGCTGACCCTGATTGACGCGACAGGAGTTTTCAGTTCGTGGTTGATGTTGTTTGTCAACTGTTTCTTTATGCGCTCCTTTTCAAGCTGCTCATGAAGGGCGGCACGATGTTCGCTGTCCCTGTCGGCTACAGCCTGTTGCAACCGGGCATAAAGACGGACAATATGGTTTGAAATCTCGCCAAGCTCGTCATGTGGGAAAGGTTCTGTATCGGAAATCCGGGCTCCGTTTTCCGCGTTCTCCGCAAATTTGTTAAGCCTGCTTATGTGTAGGCCGACCCTTCTGGTTGCAAAGTACCCCAACACACACATGACTAATGTTATGGTTCCCATTATCCACAAAAAGCCGTAATCGGGCCGCAATAAACTGCTGAACGATACGGAATACGGTACTGCGGTACGGACAATATTGCCGTAATCCCCTTTCCTTGCCGAGTAAAAATAATAGTTGCCTGTACTCTCGCTGTGCCGTCTTACGGCATAGCCGGAGCCATTCAGCATTGCATCCCGGATTTCCTGACGGTCAAGATGATTGGTCTTCGGCAACGAGTCAAGAGTATTGTCGTATATTATGTGTCCCTTGTCGGAAATTACGCTTACACGAATATCGTTGAACGGTTTGAACTCGTCAAGTTTTATATCCGTGGCATCATGCCCCTCGCTCAGTTCTGTAAGAATATATGTATTGATGAGCTGGAGATGCTTGTCAATCTCTTCCGCTTTGAATTCCTTTTCCCTATGATATTGAAAAAGCACAAAGCACCCGACCATCAGCAGGGAATATCCGAGAAGCCATACGAACAGACGCTGCGGATAGGAGAGTTTATTCAATGAACCCATAGCCGTATCCTGAGCGCGTTACAATATTCTTGCCGTATATGCCGACTTTCTGCCGGATACGGGTTATATTTACGTCAACTACCCTGTCAAGCACCACAACCTCGTCAGGCCATATCTCGTTAAGCAGCTCAGCACGGGTGAAAACCTGTCCACGGTTGGATAGCAATTTAAGCAGTATCTCAAACTCCTTTTTGGGCATTTTCACCTCTGTTCCGTCAACCATACAGGTTCTGTTTTTGGCAGACAGGACGAGACCTTTGTATGAAACAAAGTTTGAGTCAGATTTTGTATATGCAACGGGAACTGCAGTCCGGCGAAGTACAGTCCTGACACGTGCAAGAACGGCTTTCAGTGAATATGGCTTCATTATATAGTCGTCGGCCCCGAGGTCGAGACCGGCAATCATATCCTCTTCCGTGTCTTTGGCTGTGCAGAATATTATGGGAACCGAGGCTGTCGCCGGATTCGATTTCATAATGCGTGCAAGCTGGATGCCGGATATTTCCCCCATCATAATATCAAGGAGTATCAGGTCATAGCCGGCAAGGTCGCGGGCAAGAGCTTCCTCCGCGCTATATGCCGTGTCTACGTGATAGCCTTCCGCCTCAAGATTGAATCCGAGACCGTCACACAGGGCCTCCTCATCATCTACCACAAGTATTTTCTTTTTTTCTTCCATGCCGCAAAATTACTAATAGTCGGTCAAATACTGTCCTAATGCTCAAAAGTTTAATAAAAGTTTAATGATGCAATTTATTTCATAAAATCTAAACAAAACTGATAAACCCATGAAATAATAGTTGGCGAATTTTGCACCGTAAACAACAAACAATAAACAACAATCACAGTGAAAAAAGTAATGTCAACTTTTATGGTCGCGCTTGTTTCGGGGTTGACCATGTTAGCGGCTGACAGTCCGAAATACGGACTACTTAAAGGCCGCATCCTTGACAACGAGAAGAACCCGCTGGCAGGGGCGGTGGTGGTCATCGACAGCGACAAGCTGTCGGCAGTCACTGACCTTGACGGCTTTTTCTCGTTTGCCAATCTGTCATCAGGCAACCACAGTCTTAAGGTAACCTATATCGGATTTCTCCCCGTGAACAAAACGATAACAGTATCGGAAGAATCGACTATCGACGATATTGTGATGTCGGATACATCGCGGGAGTTGAACGAAGTGGTGGTAACCGGTGTTTTCTCCGGGCAGCAAAGAGCGATAAATGCACAGAAAAACAATGTCAACATCACGAATGTGGTATCTGCCGACCAGATAGGCAAGTTCCCGGACTCGAATATCGGAGACGCGCTGAAACGTATAAGCGGCATAAACGTGCAGTATGACCAGGGCGAGGCGCGTTTCGGTCAGGTGCGTGGCACTCCGGCGGAGTTCAGTTCGGTTACTGTCAACGGTTCGAGGCTGCCGTCGGCAGAGGGCGACATCCGTAACGTGCAGCTCGACCTCATACCTTCCGATATGATTCAGACAATCGAGGTCAGCAAGACACTCATGCCTGATCAGGACGGCGATGCCATCGGCGGTTCCATAAACCTTGTCACGAAAAATTCGCCGCATAGATTCACTGTCGGAGCTGTCGCGGGAACAGGATACAACTGGATAAGCCGCAAAGCGCAGATGAATTTCGGACTTACTCTCGGAAACCGTTTTTTCAACAACCGTTTAGGAGTAATGCTTGCAGCCTCCTATAACAATGCCCCGGCCGGCTCATACGACACCGAATTCATTTGGGAAAAAGACGACAACGGCAAAATATATATCAATGACTACCAGATAAGGCAGTATTTTGTCACCCGCGAGCGTCAGAGTTATTCGTTGTCGCTCGACTGGAAGTTCAACGACTACAACAAGATATGGTTTAAAGGTATCTTCAACAACCGCAACGACTGGGAAAACCGCTACCGCACGACGCTGAAAGACATGACCCCGGAGGGGAAAGCCGACGTCAGGGTGCAGACCAAAGGTGGCACGCCCGACAACCGCAACGCCCGTCTGGAACGCCAACGCACCATGGACTTCACTCTCGGAGGCGAGAACCGTCTCGGCATTTTCGGTATTGACTGGAAATTAGGATATGCGAGAGCCTCCGAGGAAAGGCCTAACGAGCGCTATATCGATTATCGCATGAAAAAGCAGAAGTTCAGTAACGAAATGACGAATCCACGCGAGCCTCTTGCCACTCCGGACGAAGGCTCCACTATGACACTCAATGATGATTCCTCACTCAAGGAACTGACACAGCAGCAGGAAGATATTGTTGAGAAGGACTTCAAGACAGCTCTTGATTTCAAGACAAAACTCAGCGACAGGGCAAAACTCAAATTCGGCTTCAAATTCGTCAGCAAGTCCAAGAACAAAGAGATAGACTTCTACGAATACACTCCCATTGATGAGAAGGCCTTTGACAAGGATGCTTTCGCCCATACTGTCGATATGACTACAGACCGTTTTATGCCTTCGGCGAAATACAAAGCGGGAACATTCATTGACAAATATTTTCTCGGCTCTCTGAATCTTGACGATAAAAATCAGTTTGAGAGTGAACAGGTGGCCGAGGAACTTGCGGGCAATTACCACGCCCGAGAGAATGTCACTTCCGGTTACGTGCGCATTGATTCACGGCTCGCGGACAATCTTCAGTTTATGGGCGGATTGAGAGTGGAGAACACCGACTTGCGCTACATCGGCAGAATCTATGACGACGAGACCGGAGAAGTGTCGAAAACCACGCCGGCAACATCAAGCTACATAAACTTCCTCCCGTCGCTTCTTCTGAAATGGGAGATAAATAAGGATTTCCTGTTCCGTGCGGGCTACAACCAGTCAATATCCCGTCCAAAATATTCGGCAATCGTCCCGGGAATGAAAATAAGCCGTGGCGACAACGAGATAACGGTGGGCAACCCCGGTCTGAAAGCAACCACATCACACAACATAGACCTCAATGCCGAATATTACTGGAAGTCGATAGGACTTGTGTCTGCCGGTCTGTTCTATAAACGCATTGAGGGCTTTATTGTTGACGAGGTGGCCTACAACAAGGAATACGAAGGGAATTTATGGACGAAATTCACTCAACCGAAGAACGGCGGCAATGCCAATATATTCGGTGTGGAACTCGCATGGCAACGCGATTTCAGCTTTATCACTCCGGCCATGAAGAGCCTCGGACTTTATGCGACATATACCTATACACGTTCACGCATCACCGATTTCAACTTCGAGAGTCGTGAAAATGAAAAAGGTCTAAGCCTGCCCGGTTCCCCGGAACATACCGCTAATCTTTCGCTATATTTCGACAAGTGCGGTTTCGCCGCAAGAGCCTCGTTCAATTATGCATCGGCATTTATCGACGAAATGGGCGCAAGCTCGTTCTACGACCGTTACTACGATGCCGTGAAATATCTGGATCTGAATGTCAGCTATACATTCGGGCGCAAAACGAAAATAACCGTATATGCCGACTGCAATAACCTGCTGAACCAGCCCCTGCGATATTATCAGGGAAGTAAGGACTACACGATGCAGCAGGAGTATTACGGAGTTAAACTCAACGGTGGAGTGAAAGTAACATTCTAAAAATATAAAAACAATGATTCGTAAATTACTTATCGCGGCTTTGGTTCTCATCTCTTTTACGGGAGCCTTTGCCCAAACAGAAATCGCCAAAGGCGATGTAAATCTGATAGTGGTGTCTGACCTCGGACGCAATGGACACTATGACCAGAAACCGGTCGCCGCAACGATGGGCATGATTGCAGAAGAAATAGGTCCCGATGCGGTCCTCGCTCTCGGTGACACACATCACTACGGAGGCGTGGAAAGCGTGGCAGACCCGTTGTGGACGACCAACTATGAGCTTATCTATGACCACCCCGAACTTATGGTAAACTGGTATCCTGTATGCGGCAACCATGAATATCGTGGCAACACTCAGGCGGTTATCGACTATTCCGACATATCCCGCCGCTGGGAGATGCCGGCGAGATATTACACCAAGACCTTTGAAGATGACGGTACAACCGTCAGGGTGGTATTTCTCGACACCACGCC
>ENA-ORKV01001266-ORKV01001266.1-human-gut-metagenome-genome-assembly--contig:-NODE-1266-length-20188-cov-9.118691_pt1 | contig 20188 bp, 15 predicted proteins | sample MGYA00243058_ERZ508805 | MGnify/ENA primary metagenome ERZ508805 (study PRJEB26277, sample SAMN04329770) | human gut metagenome | biome: human-associated habitat | host: Homo sapiens | place: USA... | reverse complement strand
AATCTCTAATCTCAAAAAACTTACTAATAAAAGAATTGCTGGTTCTTAACTTATTTATTCTGTTCAATTTTCAAAGACCAATTTTACTTTATCGCCCTCAAGCGACTTTCTTAGTTTATCATCAAACTTTTTCCTTGTCAATAACTTTTTTAAGTTATTTTTTCAAGTTTGTTTGATAACGAAATTTATCTTATCACTTATCTTTTCACAAGTCAACAACTTTTTTTAACTTATATCTTTCATTTGTTAACTATTATCTCAAGCGACGTGCTTTATCTTACCACATACTTCATATAATTATACAAATATTTTCTTATTTATTTATAATAACCTTTATCATCCTCTTTTTTTCTATTAATATCTATAAATTTCTTATATTGATACGCTAGGGAAAGTTTTTAATAAATAAATGTTTTTATTAATATTATATATGCTATAATTATTGTGAGGTGATTTTATGAGTAACATTTTAAAAAATGGTTGGGATGACGTTTTAGGAGAAGAATTTAATAAAGACTATTATAAAAAATTAAGAGCAATTCTTATAAATGAATATAATACACATACTATTTATCCTGATAAATATGATATTTTTAATGCTCTTCATTATACAGATTTTAAAGATGTTAAAGTTGTTATTTTAGGTCAAGACCCTTACCATGGTCCTAATCAAGCACATGGATTAAGTTTTTCTGTAAAGCCTGGAATACCTGCTCCACCTTCTTTAAAAAATATTTTTAAAGAATTACATGATGATATTGGATGTTATATACCTAATAACGGTTATCTAAAAAAATGGGCAGATCAAGGAGTTTTATTATTAAACACAGTCCTTACTGTCCGTGCTGGTAATGCTAATTCTCATAAAGGTTTAGGATGGGAACATTTTACTGACAATGTTATTTATTCTTTAAATAAATCTGAACGTCCTATTGTATTTATACTTTGGGGAAATAATGCTATTAGTAAAAAGAAATTAATCACTAATCCTAATCATTACATAATACAATCAGTTCATCCAAGCCCACTTTCTGCATCTAGAGGATTCTTTGGTAGTAAGCCTTTTTCAAAGGCAAATGAATTTTTAAAATCTACAGGACAAGATGAAATAGATTGGCAAATAGAAAATATTTAAATTCAAAAATATTTTATGAAAAATAATAAAGTTGTCCCATAAAGAAATGTTGATAAATAGTGCTATCAAATTTCTTTATGAGACAACTTTTTTCATGTTATACATATTTATTACTTCCTAAAATTTCTATTTGCCAAACTCTTCTTTTTGTTTTTCTTTAAATCTTTTGAATAATGAATAAATCAATGAGAAAATAACACCTAATACTCCTCCAGCTGCAAAAGTGAATGCTATATTTCCAAATATTGCACCTATAAACACTCCAATACCTACTCCAACAGCTATACCTTTTGCCAAATATTCATATTCCTTATCACTTAAACAAAACACATCAACCATTATTTTCACCTCTTATTAAATTTAGATTTCTTTTATATATACTATATTAAACTTAAAATCTTAATTAATCCTTAAGCAAATCTTAAATAATAGTTACAGTTTATTTAAATATTCGACCAGTTTTGTAATCTTTTTCATATAATTAAAAAAAATAAAAAAACACTAACTAAAGTTAGTGTTTTTCCTGGTGGCTCGACCAGGAATCGAACCAGGGACACGAGGATTTTCAGTCCTCTGCTCTACCGACTGAGCTATCGAGCCACATTACCTGGCAACGTCTTACTCTCCCACACAGTCTCCCATGCAGTACCATCAGCGCTGTAGAGCTTAACTTTCCTGTTCGGAATGGGAAGGAGTGTTTCCTCTACGCCATCATCACCAGATACATTTAACATTATATAAGGGATTATTTCTTATGTCAAATACTTTTTTAACAAATTTTTATATATTTCTTATAAATTTTTTTAATAGTTTATAGTTGATGATAAAATCTAATGGATTTTCTTTTTTTATTACATAGCAATAATCCTCTATCTCCATAAATAAATTATCTATACTTTTAAATTAATTTTACTATGATATAATTAATTTAAATAATATCTGGAGATGATTTTATGGATGATAAAATAAAAAAATTAACTCAAATACTAAAAGAAAGTAATAATATAGTGTTCTTTGGAGGTGCAGGAGTTTCAACTGCCTCAGGTATACCTGATTTTAGAAGTTCTAATGGTTTATGGAACGAAAAACTTAAGATAAATTTTACTCCTGAACAACTTGTTTCTCACACATTTTTTATGAAATATCCAGAAGAATTTTTTAAATTTTATAAAGATAAATTAATTTATCCCAATGCCAAGCCTAATGATTGTCATATTGCTTTAGCTAAGTTGGAGAAAATTGGAAAGCTCAAAGCTGTAGTTACTCAAAATATTGATGGACTTCATCAAGCTGCTGGTTCTAAAGTTGTTTATGAACTTCATGGCTCTGTTCTTAGAAATTATTGTATGAAGTGTGGTGCCTTTTATAATGAAAAATTTATTTTAGAATCTAGAGGAATACCAACTTGTCCTAAGTGCGGTGGAAAGGTTAAACCTGATGTTGTTCTTTATGAAGAAGGATTAGATAATAATGTGATTACTGGAGCTGTTAAAGCTATATCACAAGCTGATACTTTAATTATAGGTGGAACTTCACTTGTAGTTTATCCTGCTGCTGGACTTATTGATTATTTTAGAGGTAAACATCTTATTTTAATTAACAAAAGTACAACTTCTGCTGACAATAAAGCTAATTTAATTATTAATGATGATATTGCAAAAGTTTTAGGTGAAGCTGTTCATAATATTTAATTTAAATAAAATAATAAGAATATATTTTTAGCTTTTTAATATAATATATTGCAGAGTAATTATAGGATTATTTCTATGAAATATGTTATCTTTTTAATTCTAATAGTATGTATTATTTTTATAGTTATTTCTTTTGATAAAAAGGTAGCTATATTAAAAAAGCAATTGTTAGTTGCAAATAATCAAAATACTTCATTAAGAGTTAAAATAGCTAATTGTTCTTCACCTGGAGAATATGTTGAAATAAAGTATCTTATATGTACAACCAATGTAGGACTTATAGATAATAATTGTAATGTGTTTATTGCACCTTTAAGAAATTCTTGTATTTTAAATAAATCTCCTGTTAAGATGGAAGTTAGGCTTTTAGATAAAGCCCAAATTAGAGGAGAAAATTGGTACTATGTTTCTCTTCCTTTAGATTCTAATATTAATTCTAGAGGTTGGGTATGTGAAAATGATTTTGTTTCTTTCTATAATAGTTCTACTAATATTGTTAAAAATTTTTAAAATAAAAAAGCTATTACACAATTATACAAACATAATATAATTTAATATATTATGTTTGTATTTTTATGTAATAGCTATTTTTTATTAATGTAGCTCAAAAAATATCATATAAACTAAATAAAAAACTATAATCAAAATTAATGGTAAATTAATTATTTTTTCTTCATCATTTTTTTCTATCTCAATTTGCTTTTTATATCCTTCAACATCTCTTTTTATATTCCATTTTTCAAGAACTTTAATTAAAGCATATACAATTGGAATAAAACAACATCCTATAGCTACCCATACTTTAGCTACCATTAAGTTTTCCTGAAATGTTGTTGTGCTTGTTTCTTGAAATGCTTGTTGTACATAAGAATTACCCATGATTTTTATCATTATTTGTTGAAGTGCAAGACTAGAACCATTTATTAAAAAGTGTATTATCATTGATGAAAATATACTATTAGTAACTCTTACAACATAAGCTACTATAAATCCCATTACTGCTGTATATAAAAATTGTTGAGCATCTAAATGAAAAATTCCAAAAAATAGCCCTACCATTATAGCAGCTTTCATTTTACTTTTATTATTATATCCAGATAAAACTACTCCTCTTAAAGTTACTTCTTCTGTTATAGCAGGCATTATTGCTATAACAAGAGTTAAAATTATAACTGATGTATCAGAAACTTCATACATAAAATTTCCTATTTCATTTTTAAAAAATAATAAACTTATAGATGAACATGCAGTCATAACTGGTTGGCACATAAATGCAATGAGAATAACTATGAGTAAATCCTTTAAGGGAAGTATATTTAATCTAAATAGCTCTTTAGGATTACTCTTAGTAACAAGAGTATATATAATTGCTGGTATTAAAAATATTGTAATATGACTTATAGCTAAAGCTAGTAAAGGATTTGTTATTCCAAGAAAAGAATATATAGGGTACAAAATAAATTTAGGAACAAATATAGACAATATCATTATTATTAAAAAATATAAATTGCTCTTATAAATCTTATTCATCTCTTTCTCCATTTTAATTTTTTATTTGTGAATATTTTCTTTCAACTTGGGGATAATTATTAATGAAGCGATATGCTTTTGTAATCGCCTCTCCCCCATTTTATTTATATATGATGAAGAATCCCCTCTAAAGTTAAACGAAGAGGGGATTCTTCATTAATACATTATTTTTCTTCTTACTATATCTAAAGCCCTTACTGTTGCTTTAGTTCTTACTGTCTGCCTATTTCCATTAAAAACATTTTTATAAACAAAAACTTCACCCTTATAATAAAGTCCTATATATACTAACCCTACAGGCTTTTCTTCAGTTCCTCCACCTGGTCCTGCAATTCCTGTTGTAACTACTGCAATATCAGACCCTGTTCTCTTTGCCATTCCTTCTGCCATTTCCCTTGCTGTTTCTTCACTTACAGCTCCAAAGCTTTTAAGAGTTTCTTCTTTTACCTTTAAGGTTCTAACCTTAGCTTCATTAGAATAGGTAACAGCCCCCTCTAAGAACACATCAGATATACCTGAAATTGATACTAATCTGCTTGCTATCATACCACCTGTACAAGATTCTGCTGTAGATATTTTAAGGTTATTTTTTATTAAAAGCTCACCAACTACTGTTTCTATTCTTGTTTCTTCTCCCTCTCCATAAACATCTTCACCTAATATCTCTTTAACTTCATTTTTAACAGGCTCTATAAGTTTTAGTGCCTCTTCCTTACTTTTAGCCTTTGCAGTAATTCTAAATAATATATCTTCTTCCTTGGCATATGGTGCTACAGTTGGATTAGATCCATTTTCTATAAATTTCTTTAATTTTTCTGCTGCCATGCTTTCTCCAATTCCAAGAACTCTAATAACCTGAGATTCAATTATTCCATCACCTTTTTTAATTAAATATGGCTTTACATGATTTAAATACATAGGCTTCATTTCTCTTGGTGGTCCAGGAAGTACAACTATATATTTATTATTTTTCTCTAAAATAGCCCCTGGCGCAGTACCATTAGGATTTGGAAGAACTACTGCATCCTTTGGGAAATATACTTGCTTATAATTACTTTCTGCAATTTCTCTTCCCATTTTTGAAAAGTATTCTTCTAATGCTTTTAAAGATTCCTGATGTAATTCTAAATCCATATTAAAAAATTCACAGGCAGTTTCTTTAGTTAAATCATCATTAGTAGGTCCAAGACCTCCTGTAGTAATAACCATATCACTTCTGCTTAAAGCTTCTTTTAAAATCCCTAAAAGTCTATCCTTGTTATCACCTATAACTTCCTGTCTATAAACCTCTATTCCTATTGAAGCAAGCTCTTTGGCTAAAAACTGTGTATTAGTATTTACTATATCACCTAATAATATTTCAGTTCCAACTGATATTATTTCTGCTCTCATTTTACTCTTCCTCTCTTTATTATAATTTTTATGCAAATTTATATAAATATATTTTACACTAATAATTGAATTTTTCGAAGTCTAGTTATTCTTTTTGTATAAAAAAGAAGCTGGGCACTAATTATTTAATGCCACAGCTCCTCTGGATTTTTTTATACAACAGAAATGAAAAATTATCCTATTTTATTTCCTTAATAAATTCTTCACTAACATTATTTTGATTATCTACAGCATATATATGTGCATAATACTGTTTTCCTTCCTCTAATGTTTGTGCATAATTGTAAATTGCCTCTTTATTATTATTATTTAAGTCTACTACATTTTTTACAGTTATCTTGTCTTTTTCATATTCTATAAGTTCTGGCATAGGATTTGGATTTTTATTTACCTCTATTACATATCCCTTTATTCCAGATTTAGCTTCTTTACTTACAATATTACTCATTCTTTCAACATCATTTTCATCACTTGGTGCTTTACTAACATAATATTTGTAAGCTGTACCCTTATCTTCTCCTGAAATACTTGCAGAAAAACTTGTTTTCTGTTCATTTAAAGTTATATCTACATTATTTATAATTGGAGAAGCATTATCTACAAATGCTTTATCTACAAAACTTGTTTTTGATATATTTAAGTTTAAGCCATAAAGTGCATTTACTAAAATCTTCTTTTCATCCTCTGTATCTAGCTTATCTGTAGTGTTTATTAATCCTAAGTTTTTATTAGTTACAAGATAAAAATCATTTGATGATGAATTTTCGGAATTTGTCTTTCTGTTTTGTCCATCTGAAATTTTTATCCAGACATTACTGTCTAATGCCCCGCCTGCATACTGTCCTAAAAGCTTTCTTGTTGAAATATCTAATTTTTGTGAAAGACTCCATGGATATGAAGTTATATAATCTTTATCCAGGATTTCTCCCTTTGTACTGTTACTAGATAAATCTTGATTTTTAAGCTCTACTCCTAAATTTTTAGCAAAAGTCACAAAGTTAGCATTGCTAAATGTTGGTGTAGTACATACTGTATTATTTCCAAAAAGTACTCCTCTTTTTGAAGCTGCAAAGCCTTGAACAGATTTTAATGCTAATGTTGAAATATCATCCATTCTTATATTTTCATAAGAACCAAACATTATAACATCATATTTATAATTTCCTTCTTCATCTCTTAAATAGCTTTCTGGATTTAAATTAAAATCATTTATAGATATTTCATCAACTTCAAAAAGCTCTTTTCCTATCTTTTCATAACCTGTGTTATCTGCTTTCATTGAAGATGAATCTTCTTGAAGTGCTGAAGAAAGCCATGTATTTTGTATTAGTGATTGTGGATACACATTAAGTACTCTTGTTTTTTCATTATCAGAAGGAATAGGTGTCCATCTTGTGCCGCCATTAGAACTTCTTTCAATTCCATATGCATTATTATTAGGACCAATATGAGAACCATTAAATGAAAAACCTGGATACGCTGTATTATCACTATTATTTAAATTAATACTTCCATTTCCCAATTCAAATTCGTCTTCAAACTTCTGTCTTGCTGCAACTCTCATATGAAATCCATATTGTAAGCCAGCGAAAGCTCCCATAGATGCAAAATTAAGACTGATATCTAATGTAGTAGTTAATATTCCTATTACATTTCCATTTATAGCAACTTGAAGAATAGAATCTATTTGTTTATATAAATTAACAAATGTATCAATAGCTTCGTCTGTATCTACTCCATAAAGTAATTCAATTTCAGCTTTAGCTATTGGAATCGCTTTAAAAAAGCTATCAGCATCAAAAAAGTCTTTACCTAATTTAATTGCCCTAACAAAATATCTAATTAATTCCTCTTCCTTACTTTCATCATAATCCGGATCATTACTATGTTTTCTTAGAATCTCGTCAAGCTTGTCAACTGCTTTCTTTAGTCCTTCTATACCATCTCTTGCATCCCATATTTCTTTTATATCTTTAAAGTCTTTTGCCAAACCTTTAACAAATCCAACTCCTTCTTTAACATCCTTAACAACTTGAATAAATGTTTTTACATTTAAAAATTCTTCATAAGCTTCTATATCCAGCTCTGTTATTCTATCTGCATAATAAGGATCTCCACAAATATTGGGTTTTTGGGTCTTGTCTTCATAGTTAACATAACCAAATGGATCATCAATACTATGAGACATATATAAATACAATGTATAGTTTTCTAAATCTGATTTATATTTTTTATTTGCTACTGCTTGAATATGAGCTAAAGTTTCTGGTGGAATGGCATCTCTAATTTTATCTTCAACTTCCTCTCTTGGTGACCATCCTAATTTAACTGAATTAAATTCTATAGCCTTTGTACTTATCTTAGAAGCAACACTATTTTTTTCTTTCATATCATTATTTAATGATATCTCTTTAGACTGTTCTTCTTCATTAGACACTTCTTCTAAAGCATTTTTCTTGTTTTCACACATTTCTATTAAATCTTCTGGAGTAATTCCAATCATTCCAAAGGATATAATTAATTCTCTTGCTGACTCATAATAAGCAGTTAAAGCTTCTTGTAATTCAATAGATTCATCCTCTATCTCTGGTTCACTAAAATAAGCTTGTACAATTTTATTTGTCATATTTCCTGCTGCATCATAGGCTGTAATACTTACTGTAGATATTTTTTCTTCATTTGAAGTAAAGAATATTGTATTGTCTTCTTGTATAGGAGTTTCTACCCCATCTACCAATACCTCTGTTTTAACTACTCCTATATTATCTGTAATATCTAAGGCTACAACAACCTTTTCTCCAATTACTGGATAGTAATTTGATACATGACCATTTATAACTGGTCTTTCTATATCAAAAACCACATTTTTGTTTGATACTACATATCCAAAAGTAAGGCTTGATTTATTTCCACTTCTATCCTCTGCTGTTAATCTAAATTCATATAGTCCATCATCTAAGGCCTCTGTATTAAGTATTCCTAATACCTGGTTTTCCTTTTCATTATATGACTCTGCAAATAAATTAAACTGTTCTTGTCCTTCTGCTCTATATTCTAATGTGTATTTTTGTAATGATACATTATCTTTTACATTACCCATTATAGTAAGCATTCCATTTATTATACTTCCATTTGATGGAGAAAGTACTTCTATTTCTGGAGCTATCCTGTCTGCTTCATCATATATTGTACATTGTTTTTCACTTATTGAAGTATTTCCTGCTTTATCCTTTGCCATTACCTTTACGGTCTTAACTCCAGTTTTATTGGCAATAAAAGATAAGCTTCCTGAAGATTTTAAAATTAGTGTGTCATCTAAATATACTTCTACAGTATCTAATTCTTTATTATCAGTTACTAAAACTGTTGCATTAATCTCTTGTCCTATCTTAACCCTATCGGAAGATAAATCTATGTTTATTAATGGTTTTTCAGTATCTACACTAGGAATTTCTGGTTCTATGTCTGGAGTTTCTGTTTCTACTCCTGGAGTCTCTGTTTCTATGTCTGGGGTTTCTGTTTCTACTCCCGGAGTCTCTGTTTCTACATCTGGAGTATCTGGCTTTACATCTGGAGCTTTTAGTGTATATTCAACCATAAACTTTGAGTAGCTTATATTTCCTGATGTATCCTCTGCTTTAATCACTATTTCATATTTACCAGCTTTTGTTTTATCAATATTTAGTTTTGCTATTTCCTTATTTTCTACACTTCCATTACCTGAGGCTGCTAAAGAATATTGATTATCTCCCTCTAGTTTATAAGTTACCTCATAGCTCTTTATTTCAACATTATCATCTATGCTTCCATATACAGTTATATCTTCTCCTGTTGCAATCTGAGCATCTATAATTGGATTTTCTTTATCTCTGTTATCTAAAACAACAACCTTTTCTTCTTTTTCAGATTCATTTCCATAAGCATCTACAGCTTTTACAACCACAGATACTGCTCCTTCTTTATTTGCTTTAAATTCAAATATTCCTGGATTTTGAAGAATCATCATTCCATCAACATATACTTCAAAGTTTGATATTCCGTTTTCATCCTTTGCATAGGTATTTACTTTTATAGTATCACCTAAAACTGCATTCTTCTTTGAAAGCTCTAAATATATTTCTGGTGCCTTCTCATCAACTATCTCTTCCTTTTCTATCAAATGATCAGTAGTTATAATTTGTAAGCTAGGTCTGCTCCACATTCCTTCTTCATCTTTTACAGTCATCTTTAACATATAGGTTTCCCCTATTGTTAACTTATTTGGAAGATAGCCTTCTGTCCATTCTTCATCTCCATACTTTTTCCATGAATATTTTCTTTCTACTATACCTTTATTTTCTGCTGATATATGATCTATATCATAGCTGTTATCTGTTATATTAACCATACATAGCTCTTCATTTTCCTTATCCTTGAACACTTCATAGTACATATCTGCCTTAGGATTATTTTGTACAAATAAAGCCTTGTCATACACATTTTTATCTGACCATAATCTTTTATCATCATAGCTGTTATTTTCACCAACTGGATTATCTCTTACAGCTAATCTTAATGAATATAATCCTGTATTCTCAAATAATGTTATTGGATCTGCTTTTCTCATAACCTGAAGGCTCTTATCCTTTAGATCATTTTCATAAATTGCAGGATCATATTGATATTCCCATATTGATTGATACATTTCATCATTTTCATAATCATTATATGAATTGGTGTATTTAATTTCTTCATTTACATCTATATATTTTTCAATAGAATAATCCTTTGATAAAACACCGTTTGTCATATAGTTCTTTAGTGTTTCAAATTTTTCTTCATTTTCTAGGTTTAAGAATAACCCCTTAGTATTACCTATTACTTCATCAAATTGATCTTTATTTTGTTCATTTCCTATACCTATTAAGTTTATATCCTTTTCTGTAAGGTTCTTTGTAAAGGAATATTTATCTTCATTAAACTTTAAATCTGGCACTTCTGAATTTGACAAGTTAATTAAGTATCTTTCAGCACCTTCTGTCCACTTATAATTATTTATTGCATCTTCTAGGGTATCTCCCTGCACTGCCTGCATTTTTATATTAGAAAAAGTAAAATATGATTGTTGACTGCAACTGTGAGAATTATGACTTATAATTGGTCCATATCCATATCCATAATCATTTTCTGGAAGAATATAATTGTCTATTATAAGCTTATCCCCATCCCATAAGGAAATGCTTTTAGAATCAACTACTATTTTAAAGCTGTGAAGTGCATATACATCATCTAATGGATATTCTCCTAATAAAGTACCTGCATTATAAACATTTTCATAACTTCCATTTCTAAATCTCTCCAAATCCGTTTCTTTAATTTCTGCAAGTCTTAATCCTCTTGAAGTAACTAGTATACAGAAGCCTTTAATTTTATCTTCTGTTACTGTTGTATTAAATAAGAATCCCCCACCTTCCATGGTATGCCAGTTATTTTTATCCCTTTGTAAATCAAAGGTAAATATTTTTTGTCCCTTATTGTTATCTTCAATAAATAGGAAATCCTTTAATGGTGCCCAGGAATACCCCACCATCATTATATCCTTCTTATTCCTTATAATATGCTTTGCTAAAGTTGGAAGATACCAATCACCATAATTATAATGATCATATTCCTTCCATTCAAAGCTGTTCTTAGCAGTTAAGGATGATGTTGATACTGTTTTAAAGTTTACCTTAACTCCTTTTTCTTCTAAGCTGCTTACTATTTCCTTTACTTTATTATTATATTTTTCTATGTTCTCTGTAGATTCATTTCCAATAGTAAATACTATATCTGCTTTCTTTTCTTTTTCTATTTCCACGTTAGCCTTTGGAGCTACATTATCAACTGTAAATTCTTTTTCTATTTCGCCAGTTAAATAATCCTCATCATTAATAAATTTTGAAATAGTATTAGTAAAGTTTTCTTTTATAAATAATTTTATTTTATATTTTCCAACCTTATCAGCTTTATATACTACTGAAGTTTTATTTTCTTCACTTGATAATACTTCCTCTTCATATTCACCATCATTATTTGCATCATAATATATCTGCCAATTTCTAACTTCTATTTTGTCATTATCCTCTGAATAAGATAAATCTTTTATATTTATTTCTGCTTTATTTTCCTTCTCTGGATTTCTTATATAGCTTGACTTTAAATCCACTGAAGCTATAGGATTTTTATCTTCTTCAATTGTAATTTCTTTTTCTATAGTTTTACATTGAATTTCTTCATCTATTTTTACTGTTACTAAATACTTTCCTGCCTTCTTGAAAATCATTTCCTTAGAATAATCATTAGAAGCATCAGTATCTATTTTTATGCCTTCATTTTTAACTTCATAATCCTCTGTATCCACAGGCTTTATTTCCCATGTTACTTTAGCATTTTTCTTAATATAATCTATATCCTGACTTTTTAGAATATCAATAACAACCTTTCTGTTTTCCTTTAATTCTCCAGTTACATTTATTTCTGCCTTAGGAGAAAACTCAAGCTTTTCAATTAAATCCTTTGATTCATTAATTGTAAGGCTGCTTCCATTAAGTTCTATTTCATCAGCATAAACAGCACCATTAATAACTATCTTCTTAGCATTTATTTTTACCTTTCCTTTTGGAGCTGCTAAAATTCCATTTATTATTACTTCAGTACCTTCAATTAAAATATCACCCTTTTTAGAATATAAAAAAGCATTATATTCATTTTTCCCATCACTTACATATTCATTTATAATATCATTCTTAACAATTACATAGCCTTCACCATTAAGACTTGTATTTTCAAGATATAAGCTTCCATCTATCTTTAATGGTGATGATATATTTAAAACTTCATTTGAGTATTTAACATCCTCATTAATTTCTTCTTTAAACTTAAGCTTTGAAATTATAAAATCATCAAAATCAATCATTTCCTGAGGTTTTTTTATATTTTCATATTCTGAGTTGATTTTTTCCTCATCTATTTTTCCATTTACATTATAAGTTCCTGTTATTTCTGCCTTTTCTTTTCCTGTATAAGTAAAATCTTTTCCTGCATAAACATTTCCATCTATATGAGAATTATAATTATTAATTACAATATTATTCTTGGAAAATAGAGTGTAATTAATTCCATTTTCAGTTGCTGATACATATGCTACATTTAAGTTGGCAATAAGATTAACCATTATTGCTATCATTATTGCTAAAGAAATGGTTCTAAATCCTTTTTTTCTATTACATCCTAGCATTTTCTTCCCCCCTTTTTAATTAAGAATATTAGTACACCTAAAGAAACTAAAGAGCATACTGAAATTAAAATTATAGCTTGATTATCTCCTGATTTTGCTGTTTTACCATTAGTTCCTGTTGTATTTGTTGTGGTTTCTTCCTTTACTTCTACTTCTGTTCCATCCTCAGTAACTATTTTTTTTGTGTTTTTTACTCCATAAACCATTGTAAATGTTTTGCTCTCTTCAGGCTTAAGTTCGCTAGATAACCATTTCATAGCTACTGCACTATCTTCTACATACTCAAGACTGCTAACTTCATAACTCCATTTTTCATTAAAAAGCTTGTCCCAATTTGCAAATTGTAACGAATCAAAGCTATTATCTGTTATTTTTCCATAAGCCTCTACTCCTGTGCTTTCTGATTTTATGCTCCAGGCTTCTCCTATTTCCTTTGGATTAAACTCTAATTCATTTGTTATATTTTTATCTCCAACTTTAAGAACTCCTCCATCATCATAAGATAAGAAAGGATCTATCATAATTCTTAATCCTACATTACTTTCAGTTTTTCCTTCATTAGAAACTGTATACTTAATTTCAAGCATATCATCATATTCATCTGTAAAACCTTTAACAAATTTTAATTTTTGTTCTACTTTTATATCATTGAATTTTTGTACAGAAACATTTGCATTTTCTTTTTTGTCATAGTAAGGCGATTTTACTTTTTCACCCTTGCCATATACATAGGCTTCATCACCAATAAATATTGTTGTTAATCCTGTGTAGAAGTTTTCATATAAAAGATTACTGTTATCATCTTCCTTTGAAACTATACACCCTTCTGATGTTTTTAGATTAAACCTGCAATAATCCATGCTGTTTTCATCATCGTCAACTGATAAATCTAAAAATTGATTTTTCATAGAAGCTGATTTTGAAACAGCTGAAGCTGAACACACATTATTAACACACATAGATGTGATAATGGTGCACATTAAAATAATTTTTTTAATATTTTTTCTCATAATCTTCCCCCTTTTTTTTCCTTAAATGAGCTTTATCTCCCATCTTATTATACAGAAAACTCATTCATAATGATAGAGTCATAAAAACTAATTTTAGTTTCATTTTTTTGCAAAAAATTTATTTTTTTTATCTAGTTACTCTTTTTTGTACAAAAAAGAAGCTGAGCACTAACTATTTAGTGCAGCAGCCCCTTTATTCTCATATTGAGAGCAGTCTCAAAATATTTATTTTGAAGCTGCTCATTTATGTGAAAAACTCTTTTCCCTATTACAACTATTCTACCTTTAATTTAGCACAATTATTTTATATGTATCAGAGAAAAGAATTTATTGCGTTATATCTTAATTATATGTAGCTTCAGACTTTAATATTCATAAATTTATTACCAGCCACACTTAATTTCTTCATTAAAGTGGCTTCCATCATTTATAAATTCAAATTTAAACTGGCCATTATCTGAAATAACCTTGCTTAAAGTAACCTGTCCCATTATCTCTTTATAAAATCCTTTGTCCTTTCTAAAATAATTTACAATAGCCTTTAAAGCCATTCCATGAGAAACTATAAGTATTTTTTTATTATCTGATTTAGCTAATATGTTATCTAAAGCTATTCCTACCCTCTTATAAAGTTCTTCTAAAGTTTCACCTTTAGGGCATTTTACATCCATTTCTCCATTAAATATCTTTGCAATCTCCTGCCCTCTTCCCTCTTTTAACAATTCCTCTTCGGTATGTCCTTCATATTCTCCAAAGCTTAATTCTCTTAATCCTTCCTCACATATAACATCTATATCTTTATTGCCTTTCAATATTAATGCAGTTTCATAAGCTCTTTTTATAGGACTTGTATATATACAATCTAAATCTATAGCCTTTAATCTTTCACTAAGAATTTTTGCTCTTTCTATACCCTCTTCTGTTAACTCTGAATTTGCACTTCCTTGAAGCCTTTTAGTTAAATTCCATACAGTTTGTCCATGTCTTGTAAAATAAATTTCTGTCAAAAAAATTCCCCCTTTAATAGTATTACCTTATTATTATATTAGTTACAGCTAAATATTAAAATAAACATTAAATATTTAATAAAATTCTTTTATTAGTTAGTCTATATTTTAAATGCATTTATATAATAATTTCCTTCCCCTTCATATCCTTGTTCATAAATAAAAAATCCAAATTTCTTAAGCATTGAATTTATAATTTTAATTTCGTTGTCATCACTTTTTTCTATTGTTATTCTAAATCTATCATTTTTATCTATAATTCCAAAATAGTCATGAATATCACTATATTCACTTAATCCTATATAACCCTTGATATCCATTTTATAATCAGACATCTTTAATTCTCTCTCCTTTGTAAATATTTCAATTTTATATTTTCCAATAATAAAAAATTTTATTCATATTTCCCAAGAAATATTTATCTATATAAAAAAACAAGAACTGCATATAATCATTTTATATTACAGCTCTTGTTCCCTGTGTTATATAATCAAGTAACTTTGTTCTAATAGCTTCTATTTACTATTTTCAATTATCTTACTAGCTTCGTTTGGAGGAACCTCTTCATATCTTTCAAAATTCATATCAAAATTTCCTCTTCCCTGAGTTATTGATCTTAAATCAGTAGCATACTTAAACATCTCTGCCATAGGGACTTCTGCTATTACCTTCTGATTAATTTCTCCATCAGGCTCCATTCCTAACACTCTTCCTCTTTTCTTATTTATATCTGTAATTATATCACCCATATAATCATTAGGAACTACTATTTCTGCATGCATTATAGGTTCTAATAATATTGGATTTGCTTCTTCCATACCCTTTTTATACGCAATTGATGCTGCTACTTTAAAAGCCATTTCAGAAGAATCAACTGGATGATAAGAACCATCATGTAAAGTAGCCTTTAAACCAATAACAGGATATCCAGCAAGAACCCCCTTATTCATACATTCCTTTAAACCTTTTTCAACAGCTGGTATAAAGTTTCTAGGAACAACTCCTCCTACTACCTTATCTACAAATTCTAAATCTTGTTCTCCATCATTTCTAGCTTCAAATAATATTTTTACATCTCCATATTGACCATGTCCACCAGATTGCTTTTTATGTTTTCCTTGAACATCTGCTTTTCCTTTTATAGTTTCTCTATATGGAACTTTTGGAACTTGTAAATTAACATCTACACCAAATTTAGATTTTAATTTAGATGCAACTACTTCTAAATGTGTTTCTCCTAAACCAGATATTATTATTTCTGCATTTTCAGTATCTCTTGATAATGATAAAACAGGGTCTTCTTCTAATAACTTAGTCATTCCTAAAGATATCTTTTCTTCATCTCCTTTATTTTTAGGAATTGCAACCATTGATAAATTAGCCTTAGGGAAATTTATTTTATCAAATATAACTTTAAAATTACCATCACATAAAGTATCTCCTGTAGAAGTATATTGCAATTTAGCAACGGCTCCTATATCCCCTGCAACTATTTCTTTTGTAGGAATTTGGTTTTTTCCTCTCATAAAAAATACATTTGCAAGTTTTTCAGGTTTATCTTTATTTGAATTTATAACATCAACTTCACCATTTAATTTTCCTGTAATAACTCTAAATAATGAAATTTTACCTACAAAAGGGTCAGCTATTGTTTTAAATACAAATGCTGAGAATGGGTCTTTTTCATTTAATTTTAAAAACACCTCTTCATTTGTACTTAAATTTTTTGCTTTTTGTGGAATTGCATATTTAGGTGAAGGGAAACATTCAACTATATCTTCAAGTAAAGTATTAATACCTATTGCTTTACTAGCAGAACCACACATTACTGGTGCAATATCACCTGATGTACATCCATTTATTAATCCTTCATAAATTTCTAAATCAGTTATTTCTTCATCATTAAAATACTTATCAAGTAAAACCTCATCAGTTTCAGCAACTGCTTCAGTTATCATTTTCTTACATTCATCTATTTTATCTACTAATTCAGGTGGAATTTCGCCTACTTCCATCTTTTTAGTTTTAGGATTATATATACGAGCTCTCTTTGTTATAACGTTTACAACGCCTTTAAAATCCTCTTGCTCTCCAATAGGGTATTGAATAGGTACTGCACATTTACCAAAATGTTCTTTAATATCAGCTAAAACTTTTTCAAAGCTAGAATTTTCTCTATCTAATTTATTTATAAAAAAGGTTCTTGGAAGCTTTATTTTGTTACAATAATCCCATGCTTTTTCTGTACCAACTTGAACTCCTGATACTCCACATACAGTAATTATTGCTGTATCTACAGCTCTCATACCTTCAATACACTCACCTAAAAAGTCAAAATATCCTGGAGTATCTACAACATTAATTTTAATTTTTTGAAATTCAAAGGGCAAAATAGAAGTGGATAATGATATTTTTCTTTTTTTCTCTTCTGCATCAAAATCTGAAGTAGTTGTTCCTTCATCAACAACACCTAATCTATCTATTGTATCAGAGCAAAATAATAATGCTTCTGCTAAAGAAGTTTTTCCAACTGCACTATGTCCTAAAATTCCTATATTTCTAAGATTGTTCATATTATAATCCTTAATCATAATCTAACGCCAAAACATTAAGTCTACTTAAGCTTTGACTTTCACCTACCTTTCTCCTCACTTATTTAATATTTTATTAAATATTATGTTCCTTTAAGTTCTTTTAGTCCTATAAATTCTTACCCTATATAATATTCTATATTAATTTTAAAAATCCTCTAAATTTTCTGAATTTTATAAACAAAAAAAAGTGAACCTTATTAAAAAGATTCACATTTAATTAATATGTAGTTTATTGTGGTGGAGTACAAGAATTTCCTATGATTAAATTAGCTTTAAATGTATATTTAGGTTTATAAGCTTTTCCTTCTACCATTTCAATAATAAATTGTGCTGCCTTCTTTCCAAGTTCAGCTTTAGGATGTGGAATATTTGTTATAGTATAAGCTAAAGAGGAAAGTATTTCTGAATTATCAAAACTAACTATTGATAAATCTTTTACAGGTGTTATATTTAATTCTTTACATATTTTTATTGTATTAATTGTAATTTCATCGTTATAACATACTATTGCTGTAGGTTTATCCTTTTTAGACAATACTTTATATAAAAAATCATAACTATTTTTATTTTCTGTAGTAAATTCTGAAATCATAGTTTCATCAAGTTCTATGTTATTAGATTCTAAAGCTTTAATATAGCCATTTCTACGATTTATTCCTTGAATATCATCTGTTTTAAATATTCCAGCTATTTTTTTATGTCCAAGACTAATAAGATAATTAGTCAATTTATATCCTCCACTAAAATCATCAACATCCACATAAGCAGTTTCTAAATCTTGAAAATGTGAGTTGATTGTAAGAAATTTTATTCCTAATTTAGTTAACTTTTCTGAATATATATTATGCACCTTATTAATTGAACTTTGTGTAGGTTCCACTATCATGCCATCAATCTTGCTAGTTACTATATCAGCAAAAAATCTTTTTTCATTTTCTTCTTTATTTTCGCTATTTACTAATATCATATTATAATTATTTATTCTTAATTCCTTTTCTATTCCTTCTATAATTTTAGGAAAAATATATTCAGATATAGAAGTTATAAAAACAACAATATTTTTTCTTTTATGTTTAGCTTCTACCTTATTTGAATAAAAACTTCCCATCCCCTTTATTTTATAAATCCATCCCTCTTTTTCAAGATAACTTAATGCTTGTCTAATAGTATGTCTGCTTACACCAAATATTTTAGACATTTCATTTTCAGATGGTAATTGTTCTTCAGGTAATACCTTTTTTTCTTTAATAAGATTAATATAATAATTCTCTATATATTCATGTTTAGTTTTATCATTTTTCATATGGACATCCTCCATTAAAGAGTTTTTAAACTCTTTATTATCCTTAATGTTTCAAAGATTTTTTCTTTTTTATATTCTCATATATAAATGTAATACCTACTCCTATAATTCCCCCTATGCTATCAATAAACACATCTCTTACCATTCCTGATCTTCCTGGAACAAATAACTGATGTATTTCATCTGTACTTGCATATAAAACCATACAAAATAAAGCAATTAGTTTTGATTTTTTAGTATTAGAATATAGTGTAACTACTCTAAAAATTAAAATATATAATATCATATATTCTGTAACATGTGCTGTTTTTCTTACAATAAAGCTAGCTATATTTTTTATACTTTCATTTAACTGAAGACCCAAAAAATTTAATATACTTAATACTAAATCACTTTGTTCTTGAGATTCACTTCCTGAACGACTAGACATATAAAAGATAAAACACATCCATAATACAAGCATTGTCCATCTTAATATATACTTCTTCTTGTTAACCATTTTTTCACCTTTCTTTTTAGCCTATTTCCCATCTTATATTTTTTTATTATTTTAACATATTTTAACTTATATTTTCTATCTTTGTTCCACTATATATTTATTTATATATGCTATAGATTCTTCTAACATTTCTTGTGCCCTTTCAACTTGTTCTACTTTTATTTCTAAATTACAAATCCTTTGTTCTACCTGACACATTAATTCTCTTATATCATGTAATAATTTTCCTTCATAAGAAACTTGAACTCCATCTGCATCCATATAAACTTTTTCTGGAGGGGCTCCACATTCAGTACATTTTGCATATAATCCTTCACCTTTAGAACCATAAAATAATTTAAATATATTATTATTACATTGAGAGCAACTAGGTAACATTATGAAATCTTCTTTATTTATATCAAAATAATAAACACTACCACATTCCTTACAAGTAGCCTTCAATCTATTATCTATGGTCTCAATATAAAATTTATTTCCTGAACATTTATCTTTAGTACATACTACTGTTCTAATCATAAAAATTTACCCTCCTTAGGCTTCTGAAGATATCATCTTATCTATTTTTATGCTTAATTCATATTTACTATTCTACTATTTATATAAAAAGTATTAATTATTAACTTAGTAGATTATTCTTAATTAATACAATTTCCTATAGAACAAAAAAGAGTCATGACTTTCATCATGACTCTTTGGTGGAGATAAAGGGATTCGAACCCTTGACCCCCTGCGTGCAAGGCAGGTGCTCTCCCAGCTGAGCTATACC
>ENA-ORKV01001264-ORKV01001264.1-human-gut-metagenome-genome-assembly--contig:-NODE-1264-length-20227-cov-2.804665_pt1 | contig 20227 bp, 14 predicted proteins | sample MGYA00243058_ERZ508805 | MGnify/ENA primary metagenome ERZ508805 (study PRJEB26277, sample SAMN04329770) | human gut metagenome | biome: human-associated habitat | host: Homo sapiens | place: USA... | reverse complement strand
AACTTTTTTTCCTCACTGGACCAACAATATTTTTCAAGTACAGCTTTCCTCCCATTTTCTCCCATTCGGGTTGCAATCTCAGGATTATCCAACAAATATCTAATAGCAGAGGCTAATCCTTCAGAATCATAAGGAGCTACACAAATCCCACATTCTTCTTCCTCTATAATCTTTTTCCAAACGCGAAAATCAGTACAAATGATCGGTAAACCTGCAGCCATAAACTCGAAATTTTTTAATATACCCAGGCTACCTTCTTTTCCACCCACATTAGGTGTGTAATCATGGATTGCAATACCTATCTTAGCTTTCTGATATAAGTGTAAAACTTCTATATAAGGAAGTACTCCATAATAATCAACTTTTTTCCATCCCGGATGTTGTTTTAATTTTTCCAAATACTTATTATGACAGGGACCAGCCAAACTATATCTGATATCTTCAATCCCATTTATCACCTCAATAACCCGATGATGTAAATAATTTTCAGTAATGGCTCCGGCAAAACATATGTAATTTTCCTTTCTTATTCCACTATTACCCGATGGTATTATCTCCGGATAATTAGCAATTACAACGGAATGAATATTAGATTTTTTTAATTTTTCTGCAATGCTATCGTTTACCGAGATCGTCGCATCTAACTTAGCCACAATCCGACTCTCATATTTTGCATAAATACGTGAGATTAAAAATCGAAATGGTTTAGGAATATATGTTTTATTCAATATTTGCTGAGGAACATCTTCATGCGAATCAAAAATCACCTTCTTGCCTTTCTTTTTCAATTTTAACCCTACACTCAACAATTCAGGATCATGAAAATGATAAATATCTGCATTTAACTCTAAAGCTTTTTGAAAAATCAACTTCGTATAAAAAAAAATCCTATATAAACGATTATCATTTGCAACAGGTACTCCAATAATTTGCACATCGTGAATTACTTCAGAAACAGCATTTGGAGCAACAATAAACACCTTAAATCCCAATTTTGCTAAAGAACAGCATTCTTTACTAAAAATCCGCCTATCTTTAGCATCATGAACACTTGTGAAATGACAAACTTTCAACATATTACCTTGACATACTTCCATGAGTTAACAATCCTATATGCTCTATTATTCTTTTATAAATAATAGCATGGTTTTGATATTCATATCTATAGAAATGATCATTGTGCCACAAAAAGACAAATTCGCCATTATAGCGATAGACAATATCTATTAGATCCAATATTTCCTGTTCGATTAAATCCAACGACTTTTCTTTATCATATTGCAATAAAGCCCCTTCCATCACAATCAAAGGCCGTATCTTTAATTTAAGTTCTTTCTTTTCCAAAACATTAAAAAAAGGATAGGGATAACATATTCCACAACGAAATCCTCCTCGAAATGCGAATCCAAGTCCGGCATCATATAACAAACCATTATCCTCCCAGGCATGTAATGTTATTGGTAAATCATATAATAAAAAATGCTGTCGCCCCCCCGAAATACCCGGATAAATCTTATTTAAGCGTGTGACTTCCCGGTTAAATTGATTCAAATTGTGAAAAGTATTTTTAGAAGGATGTATACCAACTTCATGTCCACGCCGAATTATTTTATCTATAATCAATTTCACTTTTTTATCCCGGATATCATAAGTCGAATCGTATTCGCCTTTTACAGTCGGTTTAAAATAAAATGCATCTTTAAAACCAAATTTTTCACTTAAATCCATTAATTCATCAAATGTATCAAAAGGATCTCCGATTATTCCTAACCGATATCGTAGATAATTTTTACACGTCTGAAAAAAAATTTTCAAACTCTTTCGATGAAGGATATCTCCAGCCAAATTCTGACAAAGATTCCTCACTGAAGCATAACGGAACAAATAGTCAATATCGTGAGTAATAAAAGGATGGAATCGATATGTACTTTCTTTAATGGGAATTCCCAAACGAAATAATAAATACCGGAATAACCTGATATATTCATTGACGATTGGCCGGGTATATAATCTATGTTTTACCACAAACATTTCACTCTCATCACATCGTCCAAACCGATCGCGAGGTAAAAACAGTTCTTCCCAACGGGTAAGCATAAAAAAAGACGAAGCAAAAATGTCCAACCCACAATAAATATAATCTTCTTCAAAAATCATTTTATTTTCACCATATAGTCCAGGAATCTTTTCTTTCTCAGACTGGGGATCATCTATCCAAATGACTTCATCAGGTATATTCTCTCTTTTCAAATAAGAATCTGAAGCCGGAATACGTGAAAAGAAAGAATCATTAATTTCTAATACTTTATTTTCATAACGAAACTTATAACTTTTGTCTAATCCGACTCTTTCAGGCACATTCAGTTGCAAATTATTGAATAATAATTTGATAATATATTGTTTTTCAATTGTAAAATCCATAAACGATTATGAAAGAAATAATAGGATCAGGCGATATTACGTCGGGGAAGAAAATACAGCATTATCATCATCAATAGGATACCATTATTAAGCAAAGCTATTGTGAATGTTGTACTAAGTAAAGTCACCCCAACGGAAAAAACGACAACAAACATCATCCCCTCTTTTATACCTTTAGAAACAGATTCAATCAATCTTAATATAAATACCAAAATCAAAGGAAATAAAATAATGCCCATAATGCCCATATTATAATATGCATCAGTAAATAATCCATTATTACCTCTAATCTCATAATTACCATAATACATACCCCCAATCATAAAAGCGATATTGTCTTTATACGGAGATTCTATATTAAACCATCTCAAAAAACTTTGCCGAAAGAAATCCAGTTCATTATTTTTAAAAAAATCATAATAATGATAATTTAGCAGAGCAGGAAGAAACAAAAGTCTATAGCTTATAATTGCCCCAATGAAATTTGTTTTTACAACAATAAATTCAAGGAAACCGATTAAATTTATAACAGCAAAGAAGCTAAATACAAATACAGTACGGCGATATTTATAAAAATAAAAACCAACTACAGTCAATACCAAAGAAAATAATACAGATTTACGTCCCCCAATACCAAAATTGAGTAAAATTATCGTCATTAGTAATAAAGATACAATTTTATTTCTATTTAGTATAAAATATATCAATACTATAGGTAAAAGTACACTGGCTGCATTATGCAGATATTGCAACAAAACATTAATATCCAGTTCCCGTTCTTCAAAACGAAGATCATAAACATCTACTATATTCCAATGAAATCTGAAACCAGTATATTTTCCGGAAATATAAACAACGGTAAAACACAGAAGGAAACAAATACCATAAAATAATTTCTTAGTTTTGAAACTATTCTTAATCTTTATTTGTGGGAATAGAGCATTATAGACATAAAAACAAAACCAATAGATATAATTTAGGATTACAAATTTTGCTTCTAAGTTCATATATGCAATTAATGTTGTAGTAGGAATCATAGATATCGCTGTAAAAATCAACAGGACACTATTGGAAAAGGAATGATTCTTATTTAATTGCCAGATAAAAGGAATCAAGCTCAACAAAAATAGCCATGAAATAACATAATTTGTAATCGTATAGAAATTTATCAAGCCATTTGAAGAATACAATGGCGAAACTATACTTACATAAGAATAATCCAGTATTATCCTATAAATTACAATAACAATAGAAACAATAAAATTACTATAAATAATTTTTTCCCCACTATTGGCCATCATTATTATATTTTCAGATATATCTCAAATTTTTTTTAGAATATAACGATTTAATAATCATCTATATACAATAAAACCTCGTATTTTCTATAGATCTACTATATTTACTGATTCCATTATATTTTCTTGAGTTATATTTTCTACTGCTTTAACAACTTTTTCAACTTCCGGAGGAGCAATATCCTTAGCATCATCTACAGGTTCAATTTTTTCTTCTTTCTCTGGTGCTTTTTCCTCAACAACACTCTCCAAATCCAAAACTTCTTCTGCCTCTATATTTAAATCTTTATTCTTTGGCACTTCTTCTCTTTGTTTTAAAACATCAGCATCTATTCCTTCTAAAGGATTTTCTTCTTTCTTAGGTTCAGTTGGTAATACTGGTCCAGGATTTTTTTCAAGAGCTGGTGGAATCATAGCTAATTTATTTTGCAATTCAACTTGCAAAAGTTCTATACTCTTTCTTTCCTCATCCAACGTATGTTGTATTTTCTTTTTATATCTACTTCTACCCAACAATAACAAAATAATAATAATTGTTGAAAGAACAAATAAAGAAGATGAAACCAGCAACAACAAACTATTATTAGTTGAAGTAGTACTACCATTATAATTAGCAAAAATAATATAGTCTTTTATATTACCAGATTGAGAAGTAACTCTCACAATAATAGTATCATTTTTACCAATATTATTACTGCCATAAATCTTAACACTAGAATTAGTATCATCACTAATAGCTTTAATATCAAGAGAGTTATGTTTAATAGTTCCCAAATTATACTCAAAAACATCACTAGAAAACTTAATATTATGTCCCTTAATACTTAAACTTTTTAATAAAGCGTTATCTGATAATAATTTTTCCAATTTATTAACACTTATTTTATAAGTAGTAGTAGTTCCATCTTCAGCTGTAACAATAATCTCAAAATTATTAACACCCGTATTTAAACTCAAATTATCAGGAAGTTTAACACTAGCTTTACTATCATTTGGAACAGCTTCAAATCTAATTGAATTAATATTACTTCCAACTTCAATATAATATTGTAAAGTATCCGCATTAAAATTAATTGTTCCATTACTAACAGTAAGTGATTTTAATTTAGAATCACTACTTTTAGGAACAGGTGTATCTTCTGGAGTTGGACTAGGCGTAGGTGTAGGTGTAGGTGTAGAAGTTTGACTGTCACCAATAACATTAACAGCGATTGTCTTATTTGCTGGTGAAGCATTAGAACCATCATCACCAGTAAAACTTATACCAGTCATCATAAAATTACCTTGACCAGCACTAACAGCCTTTAAATAAACTGTACCAATTTCAAAATTACCAGGTTTTTTAGTAGTTGAGTATAAAGAAAGATTAGGCCATTCACTTTTAATTTCCCATATATGTTCAGCCTTAAACTTTTCTATTCTAATACCACCATTGGCTGAAATATTTGCAAAAACATAAGAAACAGAGCCATCAGAATTACCATCAACTGTACATATAATTTTCTCGCCCACTTTAACAGAATTTTTATCACAAGAAATTGAAACATCGCCAGCCAAAGCAGAAGCCTTTACTGGTATAAAACAAGTAACTAATAGTAATAAAAGCAAAAGTTTCTTCTTCATATCTTCACCCACTTACTTACTCTATAATAATTATTATAACAGAAACCAAAAAAAAAGAATAGCTAAAACTATTCCTAAATTCTACAAATTCTCTTGTTCAATAATATTTCTAACAGCATATTTCTTAAAAAGTAATAAAATTAGTATATTAAAAAGTAATATTAAAAGGAAAATACTATTCCAACAAACAGTTAAACCATAATGGAATTTATATAACAAATAACCTCCACCACAGAACAAGATAAAAATAAACATTGCAATACCCATAACAATAAAATTATTAGAGTTTTCCCTTAAAGCATTTAATTCATCATCCCAAACCAATTTAGGATAAATAGAATCAATTAATACACCCAAACAACTAATGAATATAATACATAGCAAACTAGTCATTAAATAAAATAAAATAATACCAAACTGTAACCCAATTGCTATATAAAATATAATTGAAAAAACGTTTATACCAACAAAGGCAATAACTATACTAACCAAAGTTTTAACAAATAATTGCTTGTCATATTCTAAAGGAATATATTTAATAAAATCAAAATGTTTTCCCTCTCTTGAAAAAGATGATGAAGCGATACTATTAAGTGCCGGTATCAATATAGAAACACCAACTACAAATAGAAAAATTATAACTAAAGTAGTATTATCAAAATTACTAATTAAATTCCTAATATCAGCTAAAATATATTTACTAAATTTAATCTTATAAATAGCATATACAAATAAAGGCCATATAACATTAATCAAAATACAATTTAAAAAGTATGATGGAGTTCTAAATAAAATATATATTTCCTTTTTAAAATAAGCTTTAACAGGACTATCAACTTTAATATTATTTAAAATATTTCTACTTTTTTTCTTAACACTAGTATCTTTAGAACTTAATCCAATAACACCTTTAAAATAACAAATCTCAGCTAATCCTAAAAGTACTAATACAAATACAACATTAACTAAAATATAAAGAACTAAAGAGCTAAAACTACCAGTAACAAGTGTATTTATAAGCAAATTAATATGTGGAAAAATACCTCTCATAACATGTAAAAAAGTTTGATCACCATTAACAAATCCTTCTATATAAAGCTCTAAATCAAAATTTTGTAACGCTCCTAAAAAATATACAAATAACAATAAAATTATTAATACAAATCCTAATCCTATCTTTCTAATAGTTTCTTTATTTTTAATAAGTCTAGTAAAGCGCATAATTATTAAACTAACAATAGAACAATATATAATTGGTATTATAGGTAAAGTTATCATTCCAAGGATTCCTAATAAGAAGTTTTTAAAAGGAAGACCAAGTGCAAAGAAGAAACCTACAACACTAAAAAATATTACTAAAATTTGTATCAAACTTTCTGCCAAAAATGTTGCTGTTGTCTTAGCCGAAACAATTTGAAAGGCTCTAATTGGCAATGGCAGTAAGTTTTCAATGTCACTTGTAAAATAAAATTCATTCAATATAACATTAAAGGAAAATATAAAAGTAAAAACACAAAGTAAAATACACATAAATTCCAATCCAATAGTTTCATAATTATACTCAGCTAATGAATTAGTAACGCTATAAACAAACAAAGCTGAAACTAAAACAAACGGTAATATAATAAATAAACTAACAAATGTTAACAAAACTTTAGTTACAATTTTTTGTCGTTTAGTACTTGGTTTAGTCATTGAAAGAGATCTTCTAAATACTTTTACTAAAGATAAGTAATTAGTCATTTTTAATTACCTCCATAAATAATTTCTCTAAATCTTTCTTATCATATTTATCTTTTAATTCTTTTAAAGTACCAACAAAAACAATTTTACCTTTATCAATAATAGCAATTCTATCACATAATTTTTCAGCAACTTCTAAAACATGCGTAGAGAAAAATACTGCATTGCCTTTATCCGCATGCTCTCTCATCATCTTTTTCAATTCATATGCTGATGTTGGATCAAGTCCAATTAATGGTTCATCTAAAATCCAAACCTCTGGATCATGCACTAATGCCGCAACTACCATCATTTTTTGTCTAGTACCATGTGAATAACCTTGCATAGGTTTATCTAAAACATCGCTAAGGCCAAATCTTTCACTAAATAATTTTATTCGTTTAACTCTCTCATCCTTTGGTACTCTATAAATATCCGCAATAAAATTAATAAATTCTATTCCTGTAAGTTTTAAAAACATATCTGGATTATCTGCAATATAGCCAATTATTTGTTTAGCTTTAAGACTATCCTTAACTATATCATAACCATTAATTTTAATACTTCCAGAATCAGGAATCAAAATACCAGTCATCATTTTAATAGCTGTCGTCTTACCAGCACCATTAAGCCCAATAAAGCCAACTATCTCACCATCATTAATTTTTAAACTTAAATTATCAATAGCTTTAATATTACCATTATATGTCTTACTAACATTCTTAATTTCTATCATATAAGCCTCCTAATATAAATTAGTATACCATAAACACTACAATTTATTAAATAACACTTACAAAAAAGAAATGCAAATAGCATTCCTTCCTATATTTTCACATTTGGATTCGTATATTGACCGTGTTCATTTGTTTTATTATCATAACTTATTGCAGCCTTAGGACATCTATGCAAACATCCTAAACACATCGTACATTTTTCTATTTTCCAAACTGGTTTTCCATCGCTTATCTCAATTGCTCCTACCGGGCACTTGTTGGCACACATACCACAACCAATACATTTATCACTTACACTAAAATGCTTAGTTTTTCTAGCACTTTCATACTTACTATAAACAAATTTAGAAATAAGTCTAGGCATTCTATTTTTTTGAAAATTACCTTCTTTTTTTTCCCGCACCGCATCTATTATATTTTCTATTTCTATATCACTCAACTTATTAATCTTTTCCACTCGCTTTTTATTACTTAAATCAAAAACAGGAGTCCAGATATCAGGCATTTTAACACTATAAGCAGCTTTTAATTTTAATCCTTTTCGTTTAAGTAACTCTCTAACAACATTAAAAGACTGCCCTGTTACCATTCCATAAGTAGAAATAAAATAAATATAATTATCAGTAGCATTAACTGATATCTCTTTCAAAAAATTCACCATAATATCTGGAAGTTGCCAAAAGTAAGTAGGACAAACTATACCTAAATTTTCATTATCACTAAGTAGAAAATTATAATTATTAAACTTAATGCAATCATCAATTGCAAAAATTCTCTCATTTGTTGCTAAGGCCAACTTTTCCGCCACATATTTGCTATTCCCTGTACCAGAAAAATATAAAATCACACTTTCACCTTCTTCAAATAATCAATTATTGAATAGGCTGCATCTCTTCCATCTCTACAAGCCCAAGCAACCGTAGATTTAGTACCAGTTAAATCCCCTGCTGCAAAAATTTTAGAATCACTTGTTTGATTATTTTCATTCACAGCTAAATAACCAGTATCCTCTCTTTCTAGATTTAAACTATTCAATAATTTATCATCAGTCTTAGAACCTATTGCCATAATTACACAATCAACATCCATCATATAATTAGTATTTAAAATATCAACAACTTTACCATCATCATTTAATTCAGTCTTAACACACTCTATCTTTTCAACGTGCTCTTTGCCTAATATTCTAACAACACTAGTCTTAAATAAAAATTTAACTTTATCAGATTTAGCTTCATTAATTTCACTAACTTCAGCTGACATATTACTCTTTTCACGACGATAAATAATAATTACTTCCTTTGCACCAAGTCGTTTAACAGTTCTAGCAACATCTATTGCAACATTTCCACCACCAATAATTACTACTTTTTTATTTAAATAATCAGGATGCTGCAAGTTTTCTAATAATTCATTACCACCATAAACTCCATCTAAATTTTCACCAGAAATACCCATTTTTTTAGAAGTATTAGCGCCAGTTCCCAAAAATACAGCATCATATTCTTCCTTTAATTGATTCAAACTAATATCACTACCCAATGAAATATTTTTCTTAACTTTTATTCCCAAATCCAAAATACTCTGAATAGTTTCCATTAAAGTATTTCGAGTAAGCCTAAAGTCAGGAATACCATGATACAAAAGTCCACCTAAATAATCATGTTTTTCATAAATAGTAACTTGACATCCTTCTTCAGCCAAAAAAGCAGCACAAGTAAGACTAGCCGGCCCAGAACCAATAACCGCAACCTTCCAGTTTTTTCTACTTTTTCTTGGTAGCTTCCAATTATTCAAAATAGCCAAATCCCCAATATAACTTTCAATTTTTCCAATATTGACTGCCTCATATGATATTCTTTTTGCACAAGATCCTTGACACTGTTTTTCATACGGACATATCTTTCCACAAATTGCTGGCATAACTGTTGTTTTACAAAGTACTCTATAAGCTTCTTCATAATTATCATTTTTAACTTCTTTTATAAAACCAGGAATATCATTATTTAAAGGGCATCCTAACTGACAAGGCTTAGTAACACAAGATGCACATTTACTAGCTGCTATTTTAATTTCTAAATCTCTTTGCTTCATTTATCCTCACCTCTTAGTAAATATGATTTATCAGTATATTTAGTATGTAAATATTGATGTGCTAAATTACTACCAACTTCTCCATAAAATTCTTTATAAATTTTAATAATATCAGGATTTTTATAACTAACTCTTTTTTTCATCTTAGAATCTTCACTATACAAACCATCAATTCTTTTTTGTTTAGCACTCTTCATATCCATCAAGGTAAGTTTAGGTTGTCCTCCACCAGCAATACATCCACCAGTACAATTCATAACCTCTACAAATTGATAATTGACAGTTCCACTTTTAATTTTATCTATCAAAATCTTAGCATTTTTCATACCATTGGCAACTGCTACTTTAATAGCTTTGTCACCTATTATAACTTCTGTTTCCTTAATACCAGACATACCTCTAACTTTAGAAAAAGTCAAAGAATTATCATCTAAATCTTTATCTGTTATATAATGGTATGCCGTCCTTAAAGCTGCCTCAGCAACTCCACCAGTATTTCCAAATATAACACCAGCACTACTACCAAGTCCAAGTGGAGAGTCAAATTCACTATTATCTAAATGTAGAAAATCAATATTATTTTTCTTAATCATTAAAGCAAGCTCTCTAGTAGTTAAAATAAAATCAGTATCTCTTCTTGTAACATTCAATTCTCTTCGCTTAATTTCATATTTTTTAGCAGTACATGGAGCAATCACTACATTAATTAAATCATCAGGATTAATATTTTTCATCTTTGCAAAATAAGTTTTTATAGTTGACCCTTGCATCGCAATAGGACTCTTACAAGTAGATAAATTAGGAATTAATTCTGGATAAAATATTTCTACATACTTTACCCAAGCTGGACAACAAGAAGTAAACATTGGTAAATTCTTACCTTCTTTAATCCTATTTACCAATTCCATAGCCTCTTCCATAATTGTTAAATCTGCACTAAAAGTAATATCAAAAACATATTTAGCACCTATATTACGTAATGCTGCTATTATTTTTTTATAAACATTAACACCAGGTTCAATTCCAAACTCTTCACCTAACGCTACCCTAACAGCAGGAGCAAAACTAAATACAACCGTCTTACTTTTATCCTTTAATAATTGCATTACCTTCATATAGTCTAATTTTTCAGAAATAGACTCTGTAGGGCAATAATTAGCACACTGTCCACAGTTTATACAAATAGGTTTTTTTGTAATTCCAAGTTCATACATTCTCGCAACAGTAACATCATTTCTACAAACTCTAACACAATATCCACATTGAATACATTTAGAAGCATCTTTTTTTATTGCAGGATTATCACTTGCAACAGGTAAAGCCAATTCTTCAGCATCCATAATATCACCAAGCTTTCTACTATTATATCTTTTATCATTATATCGAATTATTACAATTTTGAGAATAGCAAGAGAAACAATATGACATAAATTTGTCAGTTAAATTATGTTATAATATTTAAAAGAGGTGAAACCTATGCTAACTTTATACATTCCAGAATTAAAAGACTACTGGTATGAAAAAAAATTAAATGAAGATGCAGATACAATGAGTTACAATGCTGGATATGAGGTATCCTATCAAGGATATCATTATGATACAGGTGTTATAGATTTTCCCGAAGAAAACTGGCAAAAAACATACACCAAAAGAAAAAATGAAAATAGATTTTTTGCTTACTTAAAAGACACTAAAACAAATGAGTTTGTTGGTTATGTAAATTATCAATTTGACAGTTCTGAAAACTACTATGACTGTGGCATTTTAATAGAAGCTACAAAACGAGGCAAAGGGTATTCAAAAGAAGGTTTAAAATTACTTTGTGAAACAGCAAAAAAAAATGGTATTAAAGAATTGTATGATTCTTTTGAAAAAAATCGCTATCATACAAAAGTATTTGAAGATCTTGGCTTTAAAATAGTTAAAGAAACAACTTGGAAAAAATTTGGTAAAAATGTAGAAGGAGTAATTGTAAAAATAGATTTATAATATTAAAAAAGAAATATTAGAATATAAAAATATATTAAGAAAATGTTTAAAAAAAGATGCTGCTCATAGTAGTTGCCAAGATAATTATGAAAATTTAGACCCATCAAGCCGGTCACTGTGCCATAACAGCCATTCTTGTCCAAGAAAAATTTTCTGGAACAATTCATAAAATTAATTTAGAAAATAATACCCATTACTTTAATATTATAAATAATGAAATTGTAGATTTAACAAAAGACCAATTTGAAAAACCATTAGATTATTCAAATAGTAAAGAAAAGAAAAAAGAAGATTTACTTAAAAATGAAGATACAAATAAAAGATATCTTCTTCTAAAAGAAAAAGTAAATTTAGCTTTAATTGATGAAGAAATTTCAAAATGTAATCTTTGTCAAGACTTAGTAGAACATTTTCCGAATAGTAAAACAATATCTATAGGTAAAACAAAAGACATCATAATTTTAGGAGAAGCACCAGCCAATAATGGATGGCGCAAATCAGGTATAGCTTGGTACGATCAAAATAAAAAATTACTGCCATCAGGAGTAGTAATGCAAAAACTTTTAGATATTATAAATATTAAACTTGAAGATACTTACTTTTTAGAAGCTATAAAATGTTTTCCAAAAGAAAGAAAAAATTTAAATACTTGCAGTAAAAATTGCAAAAAACATCTAATAAAGCAATTAGAAGAAATAAAACCAAAAGTAGTTTTATCATTAGGTGATGCCGCTACTAAAACGATACTTGATATAAAATATAAGAAATTCAATGAGGTTGCCGGCAAAGAATTTATAGTAAACGATATAAAAGTAATACCAATTTATCATCCTTCACCTATATCACCTTTAAGTCTAAAAGGAAACATTCCTATATTTGAAAACTTAAAAAAGACAATATAAAAACTAGAGTTTGCAAAACGTCAAATATAAACTCTAGTTTTTAATTTACAATTTTTCCATTCTTTTCTAGTACTTTTACTATAACTAAATTACCATGAATCTTATATGAAATATCTTTATAAATATTTTTCTTAAATAAAGCTTTTCCCATTTGACTATTTAAAGATATTTCTTGAATATTACTTTCTAAATCTGGCAAATATTTACCAGTAAGTTTAATTTCAAAAATTTCTACATCTGTATCATCATAAATAACTTCTATTTTAAGTACATCTCCAATATTAATAAGTTCATCTTTTTTTAAGGTATCATCAATTATTTTTAAATGTTTTTTATCATCAATCATTTTCTTTATTTGAGCATCAACCTTTTTCTCATCACGCATTAATTCTTCATAAGCAAAGTTATCATGCCATCCATCTCCTACTGCATCTCTATAAGCTTCACTTCCAGATGTTGCAATGTTATTCATAGAATTTTTAAGTTTTTCAAAAACATTCATAAACTGTTCATACCCATCTCTATCAACTAATATTTCCATTTATCTCACCTCCTTTCAATATCAGTACGTTATATTACAAGAAAGTTTTAAATTATCATTAGAAATATTAATTATAGAAATTTATAAGCATCAAAAATATTTTATCACACAAAAACACTATTTTTATCTAGGATATTAAAAATTTTTTCGAATAATAAATTAGGGAATACTTCTAATGATTAAGTGCTTGCCTCTTTGAAAGGAGGTGATGTAAATGACTAAGAAAGATTTATTAATTGTTAGTCAAATCATTATCATCATCTTGCTTATCACGACACTACTATTCAAGTGATGATAAAGAACAAAAAAGCACTTAATCAATGATGTGATTAAGTGCAACCAACAAACTTTGAGGTAAGTACTTAACACACCAACATTAAGTATTCCCTATTTTTATTTTAATCAAGTACTCCTTGACATATTCATCATATCATAAATATTTTATTTTTACAATTATACACAGTCAATTAATACAAACAACTACTCTTCTCTTAAATTAGCTCCACATTTTTTATTAAGAGTTTTAATAATACTTTCCAATTTAGCATTAATTTCATCAGAGGTCATTGTAACATCACCATTATCAATAACCATACGTAACATTATAGACTTCTTACCTTCTGGAACCTGGTTACCTCTATACTCTTCAACAAATTTAACTTCTTTTACTTTATTCTTAATAGCTGAGGTTATTTCTTTCCAAGTAATATTATCATCAACTAAGATAGACAAATCCTTTTCTACTAATGGTAATTGTGGAATATGAACAAACTTATTATCACGAGAAGCATATGGTACTAATTCACCAGTATCTAATTCAAATATCGCAACATTACTACGTTTAATTTTAGCTTCACTCATTGTTCTAATTGAAAGAAGTCCTAATTTACCAATAACTTTATCTCTAAATTTAATATCTAAATATACATTAACATCAGCCCAAGCTGGTTTATCATCAGTTACCTCTAATCTAATATCTTCCATTTGACAATATCTAGATATATTTTCCAAAACTCCTTTTAATTCATAAAATACTTTTTTAGCATCCTTACCAGTAATACTTCCTGTTAAAAGTTTTTTATGTACAGGTAACGTTTCATCTTCAGATGATTCATGATAAACTCCCTTTTCAAAAACTTGAGCAATTTCAAATAATTTGAAATTATCAAAATATCTTAAGTTTTTAGATATAGCACCCAACATTCCAGGTACAAGTGAGTTTCTTAAATAAGCTTCCTCTGGTGAAGGTGGAGTTGCTAACTTAATAGCATTTTCCTTACTGATACCTGAAGCATCAAAATACTTTTCTTCTACCCAAGGATAAGTAAATATTTCATTAAATCCACATCTACAAGCTAAATACTCCTTTAATCTGCGTTCAAGAGAAACTGATGTTTGTAAAACAGCATGATCAAAAGTTATAGTTAATGGCTTAGCTTCAAAACTTTCAAAACTTAAAAGTCTTGCTATATCACCCATAACATCATCTTTTAAATAAACATCTCCCGTAGATCTCCATACTGGAACAATAACATGATAAATTCCATCTTTATAATTAACATCATATCCTAATGATTTTAAAACTCTCTCAATTGTTTCTCTGCCTAAAACCTTACCTAGTCTAACATTTAAAAACTCCTCAGGTACATCAATTTTTTCTCTTTCTGTTTTTATTGGATAAACATCATTATAAGAAACAATTTTACTTTCAGGGAATAATTCTTTAAACAACTCTAATGCCCTAGCAATACCTTGATCAACTCTTTCTGTATCAAGATTCTTTTCATATCTAATAGATGCATCAGTTTTTTCGTCAAATCTTTTTCCTGATTTTCTAATAGTACCAGCTGTAAAATTAGCAATTTCTAATACAATACCTGTTGTATCATCTAATATTGAATCTTTCTTACCACCACGAATACCAGCCAAAGCCATAGCGTCCTTACTATCACAAATTACTAAATCATCCCTAGTAAGACTAATAGAGTTATTATCAAGAAGAAGTAACTCTTCATCCTTTTTAGCATTTCTAACAATTATTTCTTCCCCTACAACATGAGTCTTATCAAAAGCATGTAAAGGTTGTCCAACATCCATCATAACATAATTAGTAATATCAACAATAGCGTTTATTGGTCTCATTCCAGCTTTAATTAAATCTGCCTTCATCCATAAAGGAGACTCTTTAACATAAACACCATCCATTTCGATTGCTGCATATCTATTACATTTTTCAGGCTCTTTAATTTCAACTTTATATTTAGGAAGACTAGAATCAATTTTTACTGTAGGTAATTCTTTCAAAGGTACATTATATATAGCTGCAATTTCTCTAGCTATGCCATAGTGTCCCCATAAATCTGGTCTATTTGTTAAAGATTTATTATCAATTTCCAAAACAACATCATCCATATCAATAACATCAGCAATATTTTGGCCTGGCTTACATTCAATACCTTTTAAATCAACAATTTCTTTTTCATCTTTTGCCGGAAATAAATTTTCTAAATAAACTTCTTCAGCTCCACAAATCATACCATAAGAAGATTCTCCACGCATATTAGTTTTCTTAATTTTAACAAGTTCTGCTTCACCATGCCAATAAACTTCTGCTCCTGGCTTAGAAACAACTACGTATTCTCCCTCATATAAGTTTGAACCACCACAAACGATTTGTACATTTTCTACCTCGCCAATATCTACCATGCATACTCTTAATTTATCTGCATTAGGATGTTCACGAACCTCTACTATTTTTCCAACTACAATGTCATGAAATTTATCTTTAGTATTAACAACATTTTCAACTTCTACAGTTCTTAATGTTAAATCATAAGCTATTTGCTTAGTTGTAACTTCACTTGGTAAATCAACATACTTTTTTACCCAATTTAACGATACTCTCATTCTATTTCCTCCTTACTTAAATTGCTCCAAGAATCTTAAATCTCCAGAATGGAATAACCTAACATCGTCTACCCCATAACGCATCATAACTAATCTATCTAATCCAATATTAATATAGAATCCAGTCCATTCTTCCGGATTAAGGCCAGCAGACTTTAATACGTTAGGGTGAATTACACCACCAGGCATAACTTCAATCCAACCATTATGATTACATACCTTACAACCTTTACCATTACATACTAAACATTCCATATCAATTTCATATCCAGGTTCAGTGAATGGGAAAAATCCCTCTCTCATACGAACATTAATCTTTCTACCAAATACTTTTTCAAGTATAGTTTGTATCATAACCATTCCTGATGAAAATGAAATATCTTTATCAACTATTAAAGCTTCATATTGGAAAAAAGCCCTCTCATGTCTAGCATCTGTAGTTTCATTTCTATAAACTCTACCAGGATATACGAATCTAGCTGGTGCCCCATGTTTTAACAAGTATCTAACAGATCCACCTGTTAAATGTGGTCTTAAACACAAACGTTCATTACCAGACTTATCTTCTGTACCATCTATCCAAAATGTATCCATAGATTGACGTGCAGGATGATCAGCAGGGAAATTCAAATTATCAAAAGCATATTTTTCACTACTAATATCATCTTCACTATAAACCTCAAATCCAAGTGATAAAAAGGCATCATTTAAATCATAACACATTTGTGTAATTGGATGAAGTGCTCCACCTGTAACCTCAGTACCTGGTAAAGTTAAATCCAAAGGTTTATCCACAACGCTTTTAGCGTTAATTAGCTCATTTTCTTTTTCCTTTAACTTATCAGTAAATAACTTTTTAATTTCTGTAGCTTGCATACCAATTGTTTTCTTCATTTCAACTGATAATTCACTAAGAGATTTTAAAGCTTCAGTTAATTCACTTTTTTTACCAGTAATTTCCCTTGAAATTTCCTGTAAATCTTCAAGTTTTTGAACTTCTTCTATTTTTTTTAATCCTCTACTTCTAATTTCTTCTAACTTTTCTTTCATATTGCATCCCTCTCTAACAATAAATAAAAAAATAGTGACCATCCATAAAAGGACGAATCACTATTAAATCCGCGGTACCACCTTTGTTCTAATTACTTAGCACTCTATAGAATAACGCTCATCACGATTTGACTCCATTATTGAAATTCATTATTCAGACTCTCTAAAATGGCTCTCAGTTTCTAACCATAATTCCCTGTATAGAATTCTAAATAACTACTTAGATAATTTCTTCATCAACAAAAACTGTTTAAATTATAACGCTACAATAAAAGTTTGTCAAACATTATCTATTATTATATTCTTCCTTCATCTCATTAAATTTTTGTTCCATCTCTTCTTTCATTTGTTCATATTCAGAAGAGTCTATATTAAAATCATCAACAGATGGAACTTGAGTACTACCATTGTTGTTTGAAGGAGTAGTATTTGATTCAGTAGTAATTTTATTAGATTCAAGATTTTCTATCGAAAATTTATTTACATATCCATTATTATCATAACTAAGTGATACATCATAGTCCTTATCTTCACTTAACATGTTTCTAATTTTTTTAATTTCTTTTTCATCAGTTGCTTTAATATCATTATATACAACTGTAATTATATGACTTTTATTAGTCTTATTATTAGTAACTATATCATCCAAAGTTCCAACTATGAAGAACCCAGATCTTTTACCAGCATCATTTTCATATGGCATATTGAAAGAATTAACTTCAAAATTGTCATGAGCAGTTTCAGATTCATTTTCAGTTTCAGAAAAAGTAGTATATATACCGTACCCAATAAAAACAAATATCAAAATAAATATTGTAGCAAACACAACAGAAAATACTTTTGAAGTCTTGCCAAAAGAACTATTTTTCAAAAATTCTTGTGCCGTATTAAGACTTTCTTCCATTTGTTCACTTTGTGCTTTTAATACACCTTTAGTATATTTATATCCTTGAGTATAAGCATCATCAATAGAAAAAGTAGTACCACAAAACTTACAAGTAACCTGTGTAGCACCTTCTTCCACCTCTAATTTAGCTCCACAATTTTTGCACTTTAACTCTATAAATTTCATAACATCACCTAAAAACATTATACCTTAAATTCTTAATATAGTATATTATAATCTTCAATTATTATCCGGACAATATACTGTTTTAATTTTTCTAATTAATTATTTCTGAATCGTTTTTAGTGACTTTTATAGAATTAGACTCTTCATCTGTATAAACAAATGCAGTACTGTTAAAGCAACGTATAATGATTTCACAACCGAAGAATATGATAACGAATTTCAAATATTTTTTACTTAAATCAGCCTTTAATACGATTCTTATCTAATTATAATTGATTCAAAATACTTTTCTTGAAATTCTGTTAATGCTCTTATAGCATCATCTGAATAATCTTTACCATCTTTTGAAACAACTAATTTATCATCATCATCGTTTGTACGATGTATGATAGCAATTACTTTACCACTGCTTTTTTGCCGCGTCAACCCTGCTTTTAAAATTTTTCCGTTTCTTTACAAAAAGTAAAAGTGCCCGATGACATTTTTCGTATCATCAGGCACTTTTTAAAATTCATTTACAATGTTTCCACCGTATCAAACAGGTCTTTTGCGGCTTCCACAGCATCCTTGCTGCCAAACGCCACCCGCACGCCGTTTGCCATGGCGGCACCCAGCTCTGCGGCCTGCTCCTTCAGCAGGGCAGCATCCACAGCGCACAGGGCTCTGCGGTCGGCCGACACCATCTCGTCCGTGATGCCGCAGAAGTACCGGCGGTCGATCTCCCGGGCCTCGGCGCGGGGCTTGCGGGGAGTGTCCAGCTTGGCTGCGGCACCCACGATAAAATCGTTCAGGTCTTTTTCGGTGTACTCCCGGGCTGCCAGTTCTGCCGGGCCTTTTGCAAAGGTGTCGTAGCTTTCCTTTACATGGGGGTCACGGTAGGTGTACAGGTACTCCACGCCGTCCGAGGAGAGCATTCCGGTGCCGTAAGCGCCGCCCACCTCACGGATGTTGTGCCACAGGTATTCGTAGCTCATAATGCGGGCCAGCACCCGGCGGTCGGCCTGCCGCTCCATGGGCCAGGTCAGGATATCATAGTTCACGCCGCCGTCAATGATAAATGCCTCGTTCACGGGGGCCGTCAGCACCTCTGTGTAGGGCTTGGCAGCGGTGCGGCCCTGGGCAGCAAAGGCACTGCCGGGCAGCAGGGCACGCAGCTTTGCCAGCGCTTCCTCACTGCCATGCAGGCTGACGGTCAGGGCTGCATGGTTCAGCACCTTTTCCCGCACCGCTTCCAGCTTTTTGCCCATGGCGGCCCAGTCGGCCCGTTCCAGCAGGCCGCACAGGAAGTGGTACCCGGTCACGCCGCTGCACCGCTCACTCAGGGCATACTCCACTGAGTAGTGGGCGGCGGCACGCACGGCAGCGTACTGGTTGCCCTGCCGGATGAACTGCTGCTCCATGTTCAGCTTCTGCTGGCTCAGCACCCGGGCAAAGGCTTCCTCGGCCTTGGGGCCGGTCAGGCAGGTCTTATAGAGGTACTCACTGCCCAGCGCAATGGCCTTGTCCAGATTCCGCTCCAACAGGCTCATGTTCCAGGTAAGCTTTGCGTGGCAGGGGCTGCCCTCCTGCCGCCCGGTCCAGAAGCTGATGCAGGCCATGCTGTTGCCCAGCCAGGTGGCGCGCTGGGTCTGCAGCTCCCGGGCAGTGTGCTCCGGGGTATCCAGCTCGTCCAGAATATCGGTCAGCAGGTCAAGATACTGCACCTCTTCCGGGGTGCACTCGCCCAGGTCGTAGTAGAAATTCAGATACAGGCTGCCCTTGGAGGGGTGGTGCAGCAGCTCCGCACCGGCCAGCGGTTCCACCGTACCGGCAGCGCTCCTGTCACCGTCGCCCAGGTCGGCCACGGTCAGCGGATGGTCCAGCACCAGCTT
>ENA-ORKV01001251-ORKV01001251.1-human-gut-metagenome-genome-assembly--contig:-NODE-1251-length-20449-cov-15.611575_pt1 | contig 20449 bp, 9 predicted proteins | sample MGYA00243058_ERZ508805 | MGnify/ENA primary metagenome ERZ508805 (study PRJEB26277, sample SAMN04329770) | human gut metagenome | biome: human-associated habitat | host: Homo sapiens | place: USA... | reverse complement strand
CTCATGTAAAGCCTCGAATATAGTTACGTCATATCCCATTTTTGCAAGGTCTCCGGCACATGTAAGTCCTGAAGGACCTGAACCGATAACAGCAACTTTCTTGCCTTTCTTCTCTGTTGGCTTCTCTGGCTCAACATTATTCTCTCTTGCCCAGTCAGCAACAAATCTTTCAAGCTTACCAATTGATACTGATTCACCCTTGATTCCTCTGATACACTGACCTTCACACTGTGTCTCCTGTGGACATACACGGCCACATACAGCAGGAAGTGCACTTGACTTACCAATAATCTTATATGCTTCCTCAATATTTCCTTCTTTTACCTGATGAATAAATGCTGGGATATCGATAGATACAGGACAGCCCTGAACACATCTTGCATTCTTACAGTTAAGGCATCTTGTTGCCTCTTCCATAGCTTCTTCCTTGTTATATCCAAGACATACTTCATCAAAATTCTTATTTCTTACGTCAGGAGCCTGCTCTCTGACTGGCACTTTCTTCATTACGTCCATTTTGAAACCCATCCTTTCTAATTACACTGTCCACAACCGCCGTGATGTGTATCACCTTCCTGAAGCTTGAGCATTGCTCTTCCCTCTTCAGTTCTGTACATAGCACTTCTCTTCATAGCCTGGTCAAAGTCTACAAGATGACCATCAAACTCAGGTCCGTCAACACATGCAAACTTAATCTCATCGCCAACCTTAAGACGACATGCACCACACATACCAGTTCCATCAACCATAATCGGATTCATGCTGACAATTGTATGAATTCCAAGTTCCTTAGTAAGAAGACAGACGAATTTCATCATAATCATAGGTCCGATTGCTACACATAAATCATAATGTTTTCCTTCTGCAACAAGATCCTTAAGCACATCTGTACCCATACCTTTTCTTACATAGCTTCCATCATCAGTTGTTATGTAAAGATTACCAGCAACCGCCTTCATCTCTTCCTCTAAGATTATAAGTTCCTTATTCTTAGCACCAACGATAACATCAACATCTACACCATGCTCATGCATCCATTTAACCTGTGGATATACAGGTGCTGTTCCAAGACCTCCGGCAATGAATACAATATTCATCTTTTTGAGTTCTTCAATATCCTTGCTGATAAGCTCTGATGGACATCCAAGAGGTCCAACAAAATCTTCAAATGCATCTCCTGCTTTAAGATGTGACATCTTCTCAGTAGACGCTCCAACTATCTGAACAACTATTGTTATAGTTCCTGCTTCTCTGTCATAATCACAAATAGTAAGTGGAATTCTTTCGCCCAAATCATCCATCTTTACAATAACGAACTGGCCAGGTTCACAATGTTTAGCAACTCTAGGAGCTTCAACATCCATAAGGAAGATCTTCTCTGCTAACTTCTCAGCCTTAAGAATTTTATACATTACAATTCTCCTTTCAAAAAGTAATATTATGAAGTGCATTACGCACAATCAACCTTTAGTATTCTTTGGCAGAATAACTGCCTTCTGTACCTGTAACAGTATACACCTTACCGCTTGATGTATCAACGCCATATAATCCAGCAGTTGTTGTAGAGCCACCCTTTATTACATCATATCTGATAATATACATTTCATTGTTGCCAACCTTTGTCTTTGAAATATAGACAAAATTAACACCTGAACCATCTGAAGCTACGCTGTCTGACTTAAGCACCTTCTTTGATATAAGGACATTTTTCAGCTGGCTTTCAGCCTGGCTGTATGTATATGTATTCTTTACTTCAACATTATAATTTCTCTTAACTACTGTACTGCTCTGCTCATGATCGTTAATTATTACAAATGCGATTACAGTATTACCGGTTGGCATATCGAATTCACCTGTATACTCTGTTGATGAAGATGTAGGAGTTGTACCATCTGTTGTATAATATGCCTTACATTTGTCAGGGATATTATTAATCTTAATCTTCTCTCCATCTGAATATTTTCCTGACGCAGGAGTTACATCTGGTGCTGCAGGAGCACCATATTCAACAACATATTCAAATTCAACTACTTTACTATATACCCCAATAGAATTAACAGAAACTGCTTTTATCTTAGTTGTGCCTGTTTCTAACTTAATTGCTGTTCCATCATATAGTGTACTCTTAATATCAGGTTCTTTTCCATCAGTTGTATAATAAATAACACAACCAGAATCACATGTAAATTTAAGTTCAACATCATCATCATACGAACCCGGCTCTTTAGAAGCTGATGGTTCTTTTACAATATAATTCTTAACTGCATTGCTGCATTTTCCATCCTGATACTTTCTTATAAGCTTTGTTAAATTATCTGCATCCTCTTTCTTATAATAAATATCTGCAAGAGCTTTAACCGCATCTTCATAATTCTCATCATATGAAAGTATATCCTTCAGCACATTAACAGCTTCATCCTCATTTCCTGAGCTTTCATAGCATCTATACAATGTATACTTAAGGTTCAGATTCTTCTTTCCCTCATTTTCTTTAGAAGCCTTGCTAAGATATGATGATGCATCACCATAATTACCCTCTTCGTACAGTTTCATTCCTGTCTGATAATAATAATCATAATTATTCTTACTCTTCTTGTTAAGTGATACAGCAACTATAATTATTATAATTAAAACTAATGCAACTCCCGCAGCAACCCCTGCTATAATAAGCTTTGTCTTCTTATCCAGTGGTTTCTTAGTGGCGTCTTTCAAAATCTCTTTATCTTCATCTTCTGGTTCTTCATCGTCATCATCATCAAGTAAAATATCTCTATCAGTTAATTCTTCTTGTGTCGGTTGAGATGATTTATTAATTACCTGCTGTTCCTTAAGAATTTCATCTGTTATCTTAGGAACAACTCTCGTCTTTCCATCATTAACATCTGATGGCTGCTCTGCTTTATAATCATCAGCATTTCCTACATAAGCTTTGGCAACTGTAGTTTCTTCTTCTACCATTTTCTGCAACGACTTTTCAATTTCGTCTTCTATGCTTGTATTCTTATTAAAATCGTCTGGCATATATAGACCTCCATACACTTAAATAACATTTTGATATTAACATATTAGAGAATATTAATCAATAAAATACATTTTATGATTTTTATTTTTGTTTAACTAATTGTACACATTTTGCTCACATTTATCATGTATATTCTATATCAGATAGCAAAGAGAATTCTTTCTATCTCCCCCTCATATTTAGAAAAAGGAGATGTTTGACCGCATCTCCTTTTTTTATCCAAAAAATTATGACCATCAGTACAACACTGATGGTCATAATAATTTTATCATTACCTGAATTATCTTATACTTGTAACTCTTACTGTGCAGCTTAATGTCTTATTATTAACAACAGCTGTTATTGTTGCTACTCCTGCTTTTCGTCCAATAACTTCTCCTGAAGAAGAAACTGTACATACCCTTGGATTACTGCTTCTCCATGTAATTTTACTATCTGTTCCTATTACATCTAATGTATATCTGTCATACTGCTCAAGAGTAATATTAGACCTGCTTATTGCAAGTGAATGAACTATACAGCTTGATTCAACACCTGCACCATCACTTATGACATAAACCTCTGCTTCACCAGGACCTACAGTTGTAATAACACCATTACCATCAACTGTAACTATTCCTGTATCTGATGAGTACCATTCATATGAATCATTATTAACAGCCGGCCTTACTATTACCGATAACTGTCTTGTTCTGCCTGTAAGCATATATATTTCTTTTGAATTAATTCTAAGTGAGGATATATTAACTCTTGGAGTTACATAAACCCAGCAGATTCCTTTGATATTATTACCATCCTGAGATGTTGCTGTAATCTTAACTTTACCGGAACTGATAGCAAACACCTCGCCATCCTCATCAACCACGGCGATTGATTCATTAGCTGATTTCCATACAACATCTTTAATTGTTGCATTATCCGGATATACATTAACACCAAGTTTCTGTGAATCTCCAACAAACAATCTCAATGAATCCGGCACAACTTCTATTCCCGTAACCGGATTAACAACTCTTATGATACATGAATCTGTAACTCCGCTTCCATCTGCTGCTGTAGCTGTAATAACAGCATTACCAACTGATTCAGCACTAAGATTACCTTCCTGGTCTACTGAACATATACTGTTATCTGATGATGACCACACTATATTCTTATTAGTTGCTGTATCTGTGCCAACCGTTGCAATAAGCTTTCCTGTTGCACCCACATTCATGAATTTATTATTTTCACTCAATGTAATAGTTGAAACATATTCCTTAACAACAATTGTACACGCTGCTGTGAGATGACACTCATCTGTTGTAACCTCAATTACACAGTTACCACCCTTTAAGGCTGTTACAACGCCATTTTCATCAACTGTTGCAACTGATGTATCACTCGAAAGATATGTGACTTTCTTATTCTCTGCATCTATCGGCTCAATTGAAGGTATAATAGCATATTTTGCTCCAACCCATAATTCCTGATAATCAGAATTAAGTGTTATTCCTGTTACAGGCTGTGTAACAGTAACAATACAGTATGCTGTAAGTCCCGTGTCAACATTAGTACATATTATAGATGTTGTTCCTGCACCTGTAGCTGTAACTTTACCATCGCTTTCTACTTTACATACGTTTTCATCACGGCTTTCCCATGTAACAAGCTTATTATCTGCATTCTCTGGAAGACATGTGGCATTAAGCCAGAACACCTGTCCTTTTCTCACTGTAATGTCTGTCGTATTAAGTACAATTGATGTAACAGGCTGCTTAACATATATATTACACATTGCTGTAACACCACCATCAAGTGACTTACAAAGTATTGTTGCGCTACCTGTTCCGACAGCTTCAACCAGACCATTAGAATCAACTATACATACATTAGTATTAGATGATTCCCAACTTACAGTCCTGTTCGTAGCCGTTATAGGGAGAACTTCTGCTGTGATTCTTAATGTCTGTCCTATTGACATAATCTCATCTTTATAATCCAGTTTAATAGTCTCAACTGGTATGCTTATAATAAAATTACATGTTGCAATAAATGCACCATCTTCTGTTTTACAGACAATTGTACAGTATCCTGGCTTAATATATGTTACAAGACCATTCTCATCAACTGTTGCAACTGATTCATCTGAGGATGACCATGTAACATTTCTGTTCACACCGTCTCCTGATGGCTTTACAGTTGCTACAAGCTGATATTTTCCAATTGCCATAGTAGACTCAACTGTTGTCGCGTTAAGTGTAACTCCTGTTACTGGCTCTCTTACATAGACATCACAGGTTGCAACCTTAAGTCCGTCTTCAGTTATTACTGTAATTGTTGCATTACCGCCAGATAATCCCTTAATAGTAGCTGTGTAACTGTCTCCTGTTACCGTAGCTACTGTTGTATCTGATGATGACCATAAAACATTGCTGTTAGTAGGTCCTGCCGGATTGAATAACACCTGTACTGTTCCAGTGCTTCCTCTGTCAATTGATATTGAAGAAGGATTAATACTTACATCTCCTACAGGAGTGGTAACATATATTACACAAGTCTCAGACTTGATAACTCCATTAATATTCTGTGAAACAGTAAGATGTGTCACACCCGATGCAACACCTGTTATTGTAAATACTGTACCATCATCTGACTGGTTTACCTCTATAAGATCATATGTAGGAATAACTCCTGCTTCATTAGCCTGATTAGTTACAGTATATGTAATCTGTGATTTACTTGGCTGATTAGTAACAAGAGCCTTAATGTCTATTGAACTTCCAATATTAACTGTTGTGCTTACTGTACTAAGTCCAAAACCATCTATAACTGTAATCTTATATGCCAGCTGATATGGCATATTATACACAGTGTATAATTCATCCTGTACTCTTGTTGCATATATTGTAGCTGTACCCGCACCAACTGCCTTAACAAGACCGGTTGCAGAATCCACCTGAAGTATCTTGTTATCAGAAGTTGACCATGTTACTTCTGATTCAATTGCTGATGTTGACAGCTGAAGTTCATCACCAACATTCATATTGCTCACTTCATTTCCCATCTTCTTAAATGGAACTACAACATTAACAGCATCTCTTGTAAACCATGATTCATTGCCTCCAACATCAATAGTAGTAAGTCCTGCACTCACCTTTGTAACTCCTGCATGTACTCCACATACTGTTCCAACTGCAACTGATGCTACATTTGAATTATCTGTCTTATATATTACGTTAGACTTAACAGGATTAACTACATTAGAAGGAATGTCCTCATATGTAAATGCTTCATAATCCTTATCTGAAAGGACCATATATCTGTTAGATGCATCGCTTGGAAGATGTGTTATAAAATGTCCCTGTGAATTAGATATACTGTCCTTAAACTTAACCTCTGCCCTTACTGTAAATGTATATGTAAGAGGATTAATTCCGCTTCCATCTGCAGTTCTTGCCGTAATAACAGTTGAACCACCGCCAATAACCTTAAGTACTACTTTAGAAGAATCTCTGTAATACATCTCTACGATTCCATCTGAACTAACCTCACCTGTTGAATCATTAGATGTTTCAATAAAAAGCTTATTACTCTCACAGGTATTGGCTGTTATTGTAATTAAATCTCCTTCTTTCAGAAGATCTGCCTCTTCAAGAACAGTATTACCCCTTTTCCTTTCAACATTAACATTAATAGGAACATATACTGCTGCTGTTGATGTAGCAAGTACATTGTCATATACAACAGCCCCTGTATCTGAAAACTTCTTAGAATGATATGCTGCTGTTATTGTAGCTGCTCCTGCCCTGTTACCATATACTGTAGGATTAGTTGTCCCTGAAACAGTCTGCAGATAAGCATCTCCGCCTGAACTTGGATTAACAAACTTTACAACATCATAATCTTCATCCGATATTGTCCATTCAAGTCTTACAGGACTTGCAATACCGTTGTTCGAAGGATTGCTCGCGTCATAAAATTCATCATCCGTACCTGAAAGATTGGCATGAATAACTGTAGATGTAGACCCCTGTATTACACTTGACTGTGCCGGTGTCAGAGAAAGCGAAACACTTGAGTCAGCGTTAGCAAATATAAGTACTCCACCGCATGCCACACCAGCAACAAGCACACCTATAAGAATCTTCCATTGCATTTTAAGACGCATTGTAAGCTGTCTGATTTTTTTTACATTCTTCATATATAACCCTCGCTTTGCATAAGTATATCTGTGCTTATATTAAAAGTAAATAATAATTATTATATTATATCGAAACCTTTATTTATTAATATTACATCTTATAAGCACTTTTTTCAATATGCCTGCATACAATATTTTCCTCTATTATTGTCGGCTGCTGTTGCAATTTATCATATTTCTTATAAAACATATAAAAGTTTGGGTAAAATGATGGAATTAATCGGATTATTATGGTAAACTATTGTAGCAATAAAATATTTTGGAGGTATCTAAAAAATGAAATTAAATTTAAGACCAGCTGAAGAGTGTACTTTTGACGCTGTATCATTAGGTGAAGTTATGCTTCGTCTTGATCCAGGTGAAGGAAGAATCCGTACAGCAAGAAGCTTTAGAGCATGGGAAGGCGGCGGAGAATACAACGTTATCCGTGGACTTCACAAGTGTTTCGGTATGAACACTGCTGTTATTACAGCTTTTGCTGATAACGAAGTAGGTCTTCTTATGAAGGATTTCATCGAGCAGGGTGGTGTTTCAACTGACCTTATCTGCTGGAAGAAGACAGATGGTATCGGACGTCTTTGCAGAAACGGTCTCAACTTCACAGAAAGAGGATTTGGTATCCGTGGTGCCAAGGGTTGCTCTGATAGAGCTAACACAGCTATTTCACAGGCTACTCCAGAAGATTTCGATTTCGATTACATCTTCAAGAACAAGAGCGATGGTGGTTTAGGTGTTCGTTGGTTACATACAGGCGGTATCTACGCTGCTCTTTCTGAGCAGGCTTGCGAGACTGTTATTGCAGCTTGTAAGGCAGCTAAGAAGTACGGTACAATCGTATCTTACGATCTTAACTACAGACCATCTATGTGGGAAGCTATCGGCGGTTTAGCTAAGGCTCAGGAAGTTAATAAGGAAGTTGCTAAGTATGTTGACGTTATGATTGGTAACGAAGAAGACTTCACAGCATGCCTTGGTTTCGAAATTGAAGGTAACGATGAGAACCTTAAGACTCTTAACCTTGATGGTTACAAGAAGATGATCAACGAAGCTGCTGCTACATACCCTAACTTCAAGGCTGTTGCTACAACACTTCGTCAGGTTAAGACAGCTACAGTTAACGACTGGTCAGCAATCTGCTGGGCTGATGGAGAAATCTACAAGGCTGCTCAGTATGATGGACTTGAGATCATGGATAGAGTTGGTGGCGGAGATTCATTCGCTTCAGGTCTTGTATATGGTCTTATGACATTTGAAGATGCTGAGAAGGCTGTTAACTACGGTGCAGCTCACGGTGCATTAGCTATGACAACTCCTGGTGATACAACAATGGCTTCTCTTAAGGAAGTTGAAGGTATCGTTGGTGGTGCTGGTGCAAGAGTTCAGAGATAATTAATTTAATTCATATTTGGATTCAGACCAAATAAAGAGTTGCCCGGGAAACCGGACAACTCTTTTTTATTTAATAATCTATAGTTCTTTTGCTTCACTATCTATAAGAGATTGTAAACACAAGTGTATCTGAATATGAACCCGCATATGCCTTATCCCATTCAGACTTATCTATTGAAAGTGTCAGATTAGTACTGTTTCCACTCTCTGCATATGTAGCTGTACTGAATTCTTTGTTACCATCCATAATCTTATATGCAATTGTCTTACTCTCATCTTTACTGTTCTTAAGTTTTCCACTTGCACTTACAGATACATTTACATTCTTGTCTGGCTCTAATCTTGCATTATCAAGAGAAACACTTCCAAGCTTAACAGACTGTTCTCCTCTTTCAATTGTTGTATTTGCCGGAATAGTCACTGTATAGACCGGATCAATTGATACAGATATTGTTGACTGTCTTGTCTGTGTCTCTTCTGCCCCCACAGGAATAATACTTCCCAATATAAACATCATACTCAATGCCATAGCTGTCAATTTTCTCATAATAGCCTCCATTCTTTCATCCATTAATGACTATTTATTTATTTTGCAACTAAAACTGTCTCAACATTAGCACCATTCATTGTCTTTCCATCTGTAAGCGATGCTGTGCTAATCTTAATAACAGCATTATGTTCTCCTGTTGCAAGCGGATGCTGCAGTTTTACATTAGTTATAGCTTTTCCAGGTTCAACCATATCTGACTTGTATATAGTCTCGCCCGTATCAGATAAAACAATTTCAAATGTAAAGTAGCATGGATTTCCTTCAGGGTTAAACAGATTCATTGTAACATTATCTTTTCCTGCATCTACAGTTATAGATGGATATCCTGGTATCCTTATTCCCTGCTGTCCGCCACTGTAATTACTTCCTGTACCAATTTCACCAGAATCAGAATCAATCGTTGGTGTAAATTTATCATCATTATCTTTATTCTTATCTTTTCTGATAACAAGCACTGCAGCCAGAACAGCAACTGCTACGCACAGTACTATTATTGCTGTTATCATAATTTTGTTTTTTGAAATCTTCATTCCAATCCCTCCTGACATTTCGTACAGACCGGTTATAAAACCAGTCTGTACGAATTACTAATCAATCAAACCTTACACTGACCTTAATATTACTCAAATCATATTTATCAGAAAATGAACCACTTGCATCAAATCTGTAGCATATAGCATCTATATCTTTGCATCCTATGCTGTATGTGTGCGTGATTGTCTGTTTATTTTTCTTCTTGAGATCAAGCTTCTCTCCATGCCATCCATTCCATGACTTGTTAGAATCTTTTCTATATGTAGTGTCTACCTCTGCATATCCGTCATCTACCATTTTAATATAATAACTGATTGTAACAGTCATCGTATTGCAATGCTTCTTTATCTCATTCAGAGATATACCTTCCATATAGATGGAATTAGTTCTTGTATAACCACTTGTTGAAGTTCCTGATGCTCCATCTATGAAGAAATGCAGCTTGACTGGTTCTTCCTTTGAATCATCAGTTACACGATATGAATATGGGTGGCTGTAAGTAAATGTCTTATTAAGACTCCAGCTTGCATATAATGTAACCGTTCCTTCACCCGCAAGATTATCAGCAGAAGCTCCCGGTTTATATGTAACCGTTCCGCCATCTTCTACACACCAGCCAAGGAATGTATATCCATATCTTGAAGTCTTTGGAAGTTCGTATTTCTTGTCATATGTAAATACAAGGTCGTTTATTGCATCTCCATCCTTTGTATCAAAATGTACTGTATACTCATTAGCAGTCCAAGCCGGATATAAGGTAATTATTTCATTATCTGCTGTTCCAAGTCCACTGATAATTTCATTATCATCATATAACTTGTCTGCTCCTGCCTTTTTTGTCCATCCTGCAAATGTATAACCTGTTCTCTTAAACTGATTAGCACTTAATGCTGCTTTATCTGTATACATAAGTTGCATATCCTGCATAGAACCAGTTGTTCCATCACCATATGGAATAAACCGGATAACATAACTGTTTTCCTTCCAGTTTGCTGTGTAGATTCTGTTACCTGTAGAACCTGTTGTAATTACTGGATCCATAGCCGTTCCATCTATACCAGTTCCGCTCCAGCCTGTAAATGTATAACCTGTACGCTGTGGTCTCTTAAGAGTTATAACGCTAGTATCAACCTCATATGTTTCAGGATTGTCTGCCTTTCCTCCATCAAGATTATAACTTATAGTATATACATCTTTCTTCCACTGTGCTGTTATAACAATATTGCCAGCAGGCATTACATCTGGAACAGCTTTATCCCAGCCTGTGAATGTATATCCCTTCTTTACCGGAATCTCATTAAAACTAACCTCAGTATTATAATTCTGTGTTATAGAAGCAATTTCACTGCCACCATCTGTATTAAAACTGATTGTGTACTGGTTTATCTTCCAGCTTGCAGTATAAGTGACATCTCTGTCTGGCATTGTACCTGCAACATCTTCATTCCATCCTGTAAATGTATAACCAGTTCTTTCCGGATTAATAATATTAATCTTAGTGCCATATTTATAATCGTATTCAACATCCTGCTGTCCATTATTCAGCTTGAGAACAAATCTGTGTACATTCCTCTTGTAGAAATATCTTATAACAGTCGAACCATCGCCTTTTACTATGGCAGTTTCTGTCTCTGGTGAACTGAATCCTTCCATATACTTAACATCTGGCGTTACCTGGCTGTCAGTATCAGATGTAAAGGCCTGGCTGTCATACAATTCATATGAACCATCAAGCTTTTCAACAAGATGTTCAACAGTATAATTAACCTTATCTGCATCCCACTTTGCATATAAAGTAATATCATATGCCGGCATTGTACCGTCAAATGCTTCTGTACACGCTCTGTCAACATACCAGCCTGCAAATGCATATCCTGCTCTTACAGGAACCGGTGCAATAACATTGCTTCCCCATCTGGCTGTTTTCTTTTCAGTACTTACAGTTCCACCCATAGAATTAAATGATATGCTGTATGAATTCCTATCATAATGCACCCGGAATATAAGACTTCCGTCTGCCGCAACAGTACCAGATGGCAGATCATCTGTAAGATGATAAAGTCTGCTGTCATACTGTTCCTTATCTGCGGTTACACTCTGTCCTGTTGTTGCTTTATTAATTCTGGTTTTATCAAGTTCATATTCTCCTGATTCATTTTCAAGATAATATTTTGTTGTGTATACAACATCATCTGCTTCTTTCCATACTGCTGTATAAGTTGTATCCTTTGCAGGAACTGTCTGTGTAACAGCTGGTTCCCAGCCTTCAAATACATATCCTGCCCTATATGCAACCGGTGTCGGCATAAGAGTTCCATATGTGTATTTTCCTTCTGAAACAACACTGCCTTCTGAAACAAACTTAATATTATATTTATTTCTTGCATAATAATAATTAATTGTTGTGCTTCCATCAGCACTTACTCTCTGTGATAAAGCTGCAGGAGTCATAAATCCGTTTCTTATGTCAGGCTTTGGTGATATCTCTGTATCAGTCTTAGCTGTCTCCCGCTTTGAAGAAGCTGCTGTATACACACCATCCGTTCCTTCCACATAATCAACAACATTATAAGTCATATCAGCTGCTTCCCACTTCGCATATACAATTCTGTCCTCATTAGGCATTACTGACGGAATAGTATATTTCTTTGTAAGTGCTTCATCTGTATACCAGCCTGCAAATGTATAGCCCTGTTTAACAGGATCTTCAGGCTTTGTAATTTCTTTATTGTACTTAGATATTATAGCATCTACAACTGAACCGCCGTTAGTCTGGAATGCTATATAATATCCATCTCTTAAATTATCCCAGTGCAGAGATATCTTTCTTGTTATCGGCTTAGTATTAAAAGAACCCTTCTGACTCTTCCATGTTATTATCATCTCACCATCCTGCTGAGGTTCACTGCCTGGATTAACCTCAACTATATTAGTCTCAGGATCATATGAGAACGCCGGATTAGTCATTGTTATAGAAAAATATCTGTCACTGTCATCATAAACCTTAGTAAAATACTCATTATTATCGTCAAGACCTTCTTTCATATCAAGATACTGCATCTCAAAATATGTATCAGGAAGTCTTACAGTCTTAACATCTCTCTTCATCTTGATATCTTTAACAGATTCCTGACCATATGCGTAATCACATACATTTTCAACTACACCAACACTGTACAACAGCCATTGCTTCTCAAAAAGTGTAGGATTATAACTAAACGTTCCTGAAAGTGCCTGTGCCAGGAAATTAACCTCCATATACACGCCTATTTCCATGTATATAGCTCCCATTGAGCTTGCTGTTCTGCCCTGCGAAGCTGCGTATTTCAACTGATAGTACAGATATCCCCATACCTGGGCGTATCCACCAACCTCTGCTGTAAATCCAACACTTGCAAGTTTTGTTGATATAAGACCTACAGCCACACTTAGTCTTATTCCTGCCCGTATTCCTATTGTTCCTATTGCATATACCGAGAACTCATACTGTTCTTCGCTTAAATCAATAGAATCACTTGTAACCTTTCTGTCAAATACCATAATACTGTAAACATACCTCTTGGCATTCTTATACCAGTAAGTCATGCCCATTGATATATTAACATTGGCAGAAACAACGAATTCAACCTTAAACTCGATATCAATAATTCCAATAACCCTTACATGTGACTCTGTTAACGACTTACTGTATAATTCAACCCAGTCAGCCTCATCATCAAGCATATCAGAATATTTTTCAGCAAGACTCTTGGCAACAGATAACTCACTGTCATCATCGGAATCCTTAATATCTTCAAGTCTTGTAGATAAATCCGACTTGTCAGATATATATGTAGTTCCGATTTCCATCATATTCTTAAGTTCTTCTGCTATTCCATTAATCACTTCATCAAGTTTAGAAGAACTTTCGTCATCATCATCTTCTTCAGCAGTTCTTACATTAACATTAAAATTAATTCCAGTATAATCATACAGATCTAATGAAACCGCAACACGGTAGTCATCAATATATGGGAATATGCCCCATACTTTCCATATAGCCTTACCACTTACATTAATATTAATCTTAACTTCCTGCTCAAATGTTGCTGATACAATTACCTTCATATTAGAGAATGAAATCTCTACACCAATATCAAGAGCAAGTCTTAATCCACTTACATTCTCAAAATGTTTTAAATCAGTTGAAAGGTTAGCTCTTACATGGTCAAGCTTTACTTCTGGTTTCTTGCTGCTATATAATGCAACATTGCCCTGAGCCTTATCTGGAAGATAAGTTATATCCTGCGGCACAATGCTGATATTGGCATCCATAGTATCAGACAGATATTCCTGAAGTTCCTGATAAGAATTCGTTCTTACAACAGCCTGTGCAACCTCATCTACAACACTCTGTGCAAATCCACTGTCAACAGCCTGCTGCTCAACGCTCTGTTCAATGCCACTGATATCCTGATTCTGTAATATACTTTCACCACTCACATTATCAGTCTGATATACATCCATGGCTGCCTGAATTTCATCCCATGTCACATTCTTATATGTGATTACATAATCAGCATTATTAGTTGAAACATTTGTTATAACAGCATACTGTATATCATCATTTCCAGTTGCATACAGAGCAAGATAATCGCCTGTATCAACTGTTGTATCTTCATCAAGTCCAAGTCCTGCTCCAAGACTGTCACTGCCATATGACATTTTATTCTTTGTAATTGTTATACTGTCATTATCAGGATCATTATCCTTATCATCAGCCACATTAACAGGAAGAACATCTGGAACAAAGAGTATCTCCTCTGCTGCCATACCCCTGTAGGAATATTCATTTCCCTTAGCTGATGTAATCTCAAAGAACGAAACATCATCATCAGATATAACACTGCCATCTAACTGTGGCACAACATCTCCGTCATATACAGCAATCTTATCTCCTACATTAAGTGTACTGTCCGAATATGTAAAGCTTCCTGTAGTTTTAACAGCTTCCTGACTTATTGTACCATCCTGTCCTACAGTCATTACCGTCACAGATATTCTGTCAGCCTTCTCTCCGTTAACATAGAGATTACTTAAGCTTCCTGACTTTATATACTTAATGTCATCCCTAAGATTCACATTAGTTACATCCGGCTTATAAACTGTAAAATCATATTCTCTTATTGTCTGGTCATAGCCTGTGAAATACAGCCTGTCATCTGAAAGTTCAAGACGGTAGCCACAGCCTTCCTGCCATGTGCCATTGCATTTTATTATAAATGTATATGCCCCGTCATCTAATACACTTTCGGCTGTAATATCTATTGAAGTATTCTCAGAAGAATCGCTTACATTCTTAACTGATACTTTATTCTTTACTTCTTCTTTAGTTAACCTTCCGCTCTTATCAGTTACCATAATTGTAAAATCATTTGCATCAACATCATAGCTTCTTGCGTATGTATCTATGCTGACTGTCTTAAGCTCCTGACCATCAACCCATGATGCATATAATACAACATCACTTAAAAGTCTATCTGTACTGGCAACATAATCTGTGCAGTCCGCATCATAACACCATCCCAAAAATGTCGAGCCTGCCTTGCCTGGAACCGGAAGATCTGAAAGCTTTGTTCCTGCCTCATATACCGAATTATCAAGCTCTGCTGCACGCCCCTGTTCATCATCAGTATAAAGTGTTCCGCCATTAGTTTCATACTTAATGTTATATTTTGTTGTTTCAAATGAAATATCAAAAGTAAGATTATCTGTATATATTCCTGCATATTTAGGAATTTCCTGTAATCTTGTCATATATTTTCTTGTCTTATCACTGCCTGTTGCTGTAAGCTCTGTTATTACTGAATTATTAGTAAGAGACAGTTTATTCTCTTCATTATATAATTCATATCCAAGCTTTACATCTCCATTCAGAAGATTCCATTCATTCTTAGAATAAACAGATACACTTACTTTATCTTTCTCATACAGTCCGCCTGCATGTCCCGATACTGTAAGATTCGTCTTATCAGCATCTACGCTTTCAGGTATGTCAATGTAATAATAACGTTCAATCCATTTTGCATAAAGAACTACAACTCCTGTGTAATTCTCTTCTGAAATCTCCGTTACAGGACTACCTGTCAGTTCTTTATTATCATACCATCCTCCAAACTCATACCCCTGATTGACAATATCATCCTTATCCGGTAATTGCCCTGCCGGATATTTGTCTGGTGCATTATAGCCACTGACATAATGACCACCGTTAAGCTGATAATCAATCTCCTTTAACTGGGACAGCTCATCATATGATGACTGATTCCCTTCTGCGTAATACATGCCCGGTATAGCTGCAGCAAGAATTGCAGAACATAAAAGTATACTCAAAAACCTCTTCATCCGAACGCCTCCTTTATGTTATAACCACATATACTGATATTTAGTTTTCCGTCTGCTATATATTGTAGTTATAATACCTGATTAAAAGACATTTGTGAGGTTATCTGCGTGAATTACAATTTTTTTGACATGAACGATTAGATTTATATATAGAAATTTAGTCTCTTGCAATATATAATTAATCAAGAGATAATTTACATACTAAGCTTTAATGAGGAAAATACTATGAAAATTGCTATATGTGACGATAATGAAGCTGAATTAAACAGAATTAGAGAACTGTTAGAAATATACGCCTGTGATAAAGGTCAGAAATTTTTTATAAAATGTTTCACAAGCAGTGTTGAACTGGCATCAACTGCTGAATTTGAGAAATATGACATATATTTTCTCGATATAATTATGCCAGTAATGGACGGCATTAATCTGGCAAGGGAAATCCGTGCCTTTGACAGATTTTCACCTGTAATCTTTCTGACATCATCGCCTGAATTTGCTGTAGAAAGCTACACAGTCAAAGCATTTAATTATCTTCTTAAACCCATAATTAAAGAAGCATTATATGATACACTGGATGATATTATTGATACATTTCATAAGGAACGCAATGATACATATATTATAAAGAATAATTCAGGTATACATAAAATATACTTATCAGATATTATGTATGCTGAAGCTCTTAACCGGAAAGTAATATTATACCTTTCAGACAACGAGCAGGTAATTTCGACAGACGTATTCTCATCTTTATGTGATACACTTATGACACATAAAGAATTTGCACTGCCACACCGTTCTTTCATTGTTAATATGAATTACATCAAGACAATAGATGCAGTCAGGATTGAATTAACTAACAGCAAAACTATCCCGGTTGCACAAAGACGCGTTTCGGACATAAAGAAACAATATCTGGATTTCCAGATGGAAGAATAATCTATAATATACATTTGGAGGAGAATTTAATGACAGACATAGTCTCAGTACTAAACCTTATTAATTATGGTTTTGTTTTAATATTCGGAATTATTGTATCTTTCTATTTTGCCGGAATACAATGGGAGGACAATAAGCGCCTTTTTATACTTACTACTGTATTATTTGTTCTGTTTCAGGCATTATTCTACGTACTTTTAGGCGAAAATGTCCTTTTTAAATGTTATCCTGTACTGATACATATTCCTTTAATTCTTATTATCAGATATATATGTCACCAGAATATATATATATCATTTATTGCCGTTATGTCCGCTTATCTGATGTGTACACCCAGAAAATGGTTTGGAACCCTGGCAAAATATATATTTCCTGAAATCCCTATAATTTCAGATGTTGTAACAATTGTAATCACTATTCCGCTTCTGATTGTGGTAATTAAATACATTTCGCCTTACATAATAAAGCTCAAAGAAGAATCAAAAAACATTATTTCCATGTTTTTCCTTCTCCCTCTTACATATTATATACTTGAATATGCTCTAACCGTATATACTAACCTTCTATATACCGGCAAAGCCGTAATAATTGAATTCATGGACAGTTTTATTGTTGTATTATATTTTTTCTTGTCAATAGTGACACTCAGTATGTCCAACAAAAAAAATACAGCAGAGCGTGAAAACATCATACTTTCCGCAGCTGCAGCTCAGGCTGAAAAAGAAATATCTCAGCTTACAGATTATCAGAAACAGGCTGCAATATACAGACATGACTTAAGACACCATATGAATTTCATACAAAGCTGCCTTGCTGGTAACAATATGCAGCAAGCTCTTGAATATATAAATGAAATTAATAATAATCTGGATAACACAAGAATAACAAGATACTGCAGCAACGAAGCAATTAACCTAATATTATCTTCATATATAAATAAAGCCCATGACGCAGACATTTCCACACAGATATCAGTAACTGCCACTGATTTTTCAAGTTACAGAATTACTGATTTGTGCAGTCTCCTTGCAAATGCTTTAGAAAATGCAATAAATTCCTGTATAAAGCAGCATGATAACGCTGCCCCAAAAGATAATAAGCGTCTTATAACAATTAAGTTGTTTGAAAAAACAACAAAATATGCATCAATATATCCAATACATACTTTAAGGAACCCCGATTCCGCAACCAGATTCCTGTAACTGATGAACCTGACCATGGCATTGGTGTCCGCAGCATAATTTCAGTAATAGAAAAATATAACGGCATATATGCCTTTTTTACTAAAGATGGTACATTCTATTTTCAGGCTTGTATATAAAAAATGGGGACTGCACATACAGTCCCCATCTTTTATATTATTGTATTAATTATAATGTTACACCCTGCTTAAAGATTGCAAGATCATGGAATCCTGCTATCTCGGCCTTAACCTTCTTACCAGAAGCAACATCTAATACGAGCTGGAAGAGCTCCTTAGCTGCATCTTCAAGTGGAAGATCATCTGTAACAATTCTTCCTGCATTAAAGTCAATCCAGTTACCCTTATTTCCTGCAAGTCTTGAGTTAGTTGCAATCTTAACTGTAGGAACCGGTGATGCAAATGGTGTTCCTCGTCCAGTTGTGAAAAGAACCATCTGTGCACCTGAAGCTGCACAAGCTGTAGCAGCAACAAGGTCATTACCAGGTGCACTGAGAAGATTAAGTCCCTTAGTATTAACTGGCTCTGCATATGCAAGAACACCCTTTACTAATGAGCTTCCTGACTTCTGTGTACATCCTAAAGACTTGTCTTCAAGAGTTGTAATACCGCCATCCTTGTTTCCTGGAGAAGGATTCTCGTAAATCTCCTGACCATTCTTAATGAAGTATTCCTTAAAGTCATTAATAAGATGAACTGTCTTCTCGAAAAGTTCCTTGTTAGCACATCTATTCATAAGAATTGTCTCTGCACCAAACATCTCTGGAACTTCTGTAAGAATAGTTGTACCACCCTTAGATACAAGCATATCTGAGAAAAGACCAACTGTTGGATTAGCTGTGATACCTGATAATCCATCAGAACCACCACACTTCATACCAATGATAAGTTCCTTTGCATTAACCTTTTCACGCTTAAATGTAGCAGCATAAGCCATAAGCTCGTTCATAAGCTTCTCTGCTTCTTCCTGCTCGTTCTCAACATCCTGAACCTGAAGGAACTTAACTCTGTCTGGATTAACCTCTCCGATATAATCCTTAAGAACTTCAATACGGCTGTTCTCACATCCAAGACCAAGTACAAGAACTGCACCTGCATTAGGATGATTAATTAAATCAGCAAGAATCTTTCTTGTATTCTCCTGATCTTCTGTTGTCTGTGAACATCCATATGGATGAGTAAATGCAACTACTTCATCTACTCCTTCTGGCTTGTTAGCTCTTGCTGTTGCTTCAATTGCTCTTGCAATTGAGTTAACGCATCCAACTGTAGGAACAATCCATACTTCGTTACGGACACCAACCTTGCCGTTCTCTCTCATATATCCATCGAAATAAGCTGGCTCAGTAGGCTCAACATCCTTATGTCCCTCTGGTTCATAAGTATATTCAAGTAATTCGCCAAGACCAGTCTTTAAGTTATGAGTATGAACCCATGCTCCAACCGGAATATCAGCCTGTGCAAATCCAATTCTGAAACCATATTTGATAACCGGATCACCATTCTTGATAGCCTTAATTACAAACTTGTGTCCCTGTGGAATATCTTCTACAGTTGTCACATCAATTCCTGCAACATTAAGAGTTGTGCCTTTAGCAATAGGCTTTAATGCTACAGCAACATTATCATCTTTATTAATCTTAATAAAATCCTGCATATATCCTCCAATTCAATTTGATTATTATATTAAATAAGAGCGGATGAATATAAAAACATCCGCTCTATAATCATTCAAAGAGCTATTAATTAGTCAGCTAAATCATTAACTACTGCTCTCATACCTCTTTCTCTGATATCTGTGATGTACTCAGTAATAACTTCTTCAAGGTTAAGAACCTTAGAAAGATCCTCGCCACCGAAAAACTTAGTATTGCTTAAGTAAGCATGTGTGAATTCCTTAGCAGACTTTCCTGAATTATCTCTGAAGAAATCAAGAACAGCCTTGTCATCTGTGATATTGTACTCTTCACCGTTTCTGTTACCCTTTAATACAATACCGCCGTTGAACTCAGCTTCTGTCTGTGATGTATAGAAGCTCATGAGTGCTGCGATAGAGAATGTAAGGTACTTAGGAAGCTTGTTAAACTTATTAACATATCCTAAGAATGAAGGTAAACATCTAGCTTCCCACTTAGATACTGAGTTAAGTGAAATGCTTAATAATCTATGGTCTACGAATGGGTTAAGGAATCTGTCAATAACAGCCTTAGCGAACTCTTCGCAATCTTCCTTAGAAAGTGAAAGTGT
>ENA-ORKV01001250-ORKV01001250.1-human-gut-metagenome-genome-assembly--contig:-NODE-1250-length-20451-cov-2.907284_pt1 | contig 20451 bp, 22 predicted proteins | sample MGYA00243058_ERZ508805 | MGnify/ENA primary metagenome ERZ508805 (study PRJEB26277, sample SAMN04329770) | human gut metagenome | biome: human-associated habitat | host: Homo sapiens | place: USA... | reverse complement strand
GATTAGCCGCAAATAATCAAAAATCAACTAATAGCAAATTACAAGGTGTACAAAAAAATGATACAAAAAGTGTAATTTGGTATGGATATGTAAAAGACGCTGCTGGAAATACTGGAAGCTGTAATTCTGGTACTTTCAAGAAAGACCAAACACCTCCAACAACTCCAACAATCAAATAAAATACTCAAAAGCATCATAAAAGATGCTTTTTTCTTGACTTATAAACATATGTATAATATTATGAATATATGAACAATTAATCATATGATGAGAGGTAAATATGAAAATACATAGTAAAGAATTATTATATGGACTAAGTGAATTTTATAAGATATTTGGAGATCAAACTAGATTAAGAATACTTGATGTTTTATTAAATAAACCATTATGTGTAAATGAAATAAGTGAGCTACTTGATATGACTCAATCTGCCATTTCACATCAATTAAAAAATTTACGTGCATCAAATCTAGTAAAAACGGAGAAAATGGGAAAAAATGTATATTATAGTATAAGTGATGAACATATAAAAATAATTTTAAAATACGGTTTAGAACACATTTCGGAGGTAATGTAGATGAAAAAAATAATTAATGAAGACCTATTAAAAATAATTATAAGTACTATATTATTTATAATTGCTCTTTTTTTACCAAATCCATTCAAATTAATTGTCTTAATAATATCATATATCATAATTAGTTATGATATATATATTGAGGCTTTTAATGAATTAAAGGAAAAAGAAATATTTAATGAAAATCTTCTCATGATTTTAGCAACAATAGGAGCCTTTGTTATAGGTAGTTATCAAGAAGCCGTAATGGTAATGCTTTTATTTGAAATAGGTGAATATCTATCTGATCTTGCCGTTGCTAGTAGTAAAAAATCAATTACTAAATTAATGGATTTACGTAGTGAAACAATTAATTTATTTAAAAATAACGAGATTGAAAAAGTATCTATAAAGAAAGCTAAAATAGAGGATGTTTTTATTGTCTTACCAGGAGAAAAAGTACCATTAGATGGTATTGTAATAGAAGGAGAAAGTTATCTAGATACTTCTTCTTTAACAGGTGAGTCAACTCCTAGAAAAATAAAAACAGATGACCTAGTATTATCAGGTTCTATTAATAAAGACTCTATTTTAAAGGTAAAAGCAACTTCTACTTATAAAACATCAACAGCCAGCAAAATAATAGAGTTAATTGAAAATTCTAATAACAAGAAAACCGATACCGAAAATTTCATTCGTAAATTTTCTAAAATATATACTCCAATAGTTGTTTTATTAGCCTTAATTATCGCTGTAGTTCCAACTATCATAGTAGGTGATTTTAACACCTGGCTATATCGTTCTCTAGTATTTTTAGTAACATCTTGTCCATGTGCTTTAGTTATATCAGTACCATTAGGCTATTTCTCAGGAATTGGTAGAGCTAGTAAAGAAGGTATTTTAATTAAAGGTAGTAGAGAATTAGAAACTTTAGCCAACATTGACTATTTAGCTCTAGATAAAACAGGTACAATTACAGAAGGTGTTTTTGAAGTAACCGAAGTAAAAAGCAAAGGCATTTCAGAAGATGAATTACTTCTTTTAACTGCATCAGCTGAGGCCAATTCTATTCATCCAATTGCTAAAGCAATCGTTAAATATAATAAGGAAAAGCTAATAAAAGCAACAAATCTTAAAGAATACTCTGGTAAAGGTATATCTTGTGTAATTGATAAGAAAAATATCTTAATTGGTAATAAAAAATTAATGGAAGATAATAATATTAAAATAGAAGATGAAAAAACAATTGGAACAGTAATCTATATTGCCATTAATAACAAATACTCTGGTTATATTATTATTTCTGATCGTATAAAAAAGAGTAGTTATAAATTATCTTCACTAAAAAATGATTTTAAAGATATTATGATTTTATCAGGAGATAATGAAGATATAACATCAGCAATTGCCAAAGAAGTAAAAATTAAAACTTATTATAATAATTTATTACCAGTTGACAAAGTTAATAAAATAAAAGAATATCAAAAGCAAGGCCTAGTTATGTTTATTGGTGATGGTATCAATGATGCCCCAGTAATTAAAATATCTGATATTGGTGTATCGATGGGTAACCTTGGAAGTGACGCCGCAATAGAAGCTAGTGATGTTGTAATTATGAAGGATGACTTATCAAAAATTAAAACAGCTCTAAATATTTCTAAATTAACAAAACATAAAGTTAAGACAAGTATAATTTTTGCCTTAATTGTAAAGTTTATCGTTCTAACTCTAGGTGTTTTTGGTATAAGTACTATTTGGATGGCTGTCTTTGCTGATGTTGGTGTAACACTTCTAGCAATTCTAAATGTTTTAACAATAATGTGGAAGAAGGTTTAAAAGACTTTCTTTTTTTGATATAATTATATTAAATACTAAATAAGGAGAATTGAATTAAAATGAAAAGAAGTATTATTTGTGCAATTTTATTTGTCTTGGCTGGAATCTTTTACCTAGCTTCAGCCATAAAGGGTAATATACCAATATATTATATTTTTGGCGTATTACTACTTATATTGGGTCTTTTATATATCAAAAGAGCTTGTATTGAAAAAGATAAGGAAGATGCTATAAAATCAAGTAATGAAAAAACTAAAGTGAAAAAAGGTAAAACTAAAGCCAAAAAAGGAACTAAAGAAAAGAAGGTAAAATAAAATGAATATTATTGCTAAAAAATGTAACATTGTTGAATTAGATGTTGATATTATTGTAAATGCTGCCAACAAGACATTACTTGGTGGTGGTGGAGTAGATGGAGCTATTCATCGTAAAGCCGGTAAAAAATTATTAGCTGAATGTAGGACATTACATGGCTGTGAAACAGGAGAAGCAAAAATGACATCTGGTTATAATTTGCCAGCAAAAAAAATAATTCACACTGTTGGTCCAGTTTATAAAGATGGGACCAGAGGTGAAGAAGTCTTATTAGAAAATTGCTATAAAAACAGCTTGAAGTTAGCCGAAAAATATCGTGAAGATAATAAATTATCAGAAGTAACAATAGCCTTTCCTTGCATAAGTACAGGAGTATATGGTTATCCAAAAGAAGAAGCTGCAGATATCGCCATAAATACAGTTAAATCATTTAATAATGATAAAATAAATGTAATTTTTGTATGCTTTGAAGACAAAGACTATCAAATATACACAAGAAAGTTAAATCAATGAAAGTATTAACTATAAAAGAACCATTTGCTAGCTTAATAAAAGACAAGAAAAAGTATATTGAAACAAGATCATGGAAAACTAAATATCGTGGAGAACTATATATTCATGCCGGAAAAAGTATCTATAAAAAAATAAGTACCGATAAAACTTATTTAGAACTTATCTCCACTACTAAAACAAATCCAGGTAAAATAATATGTAAATGTAATTTAAAAGACTGTGTATATATGACAAAAGAATTTATCGAAGAAATAAAAAAGAATAACTATCAAGAATACATTTTAGGTGATTATCAAGAAGGAAGATACGCCTGGATTTTATCTGATATTGTTCCACAGAAAGACCAAATTGAAGCAAAAGGAAAATTAAATATATGGAATTATGAAGAAGGTTAATCCTTCTTTTGTTCACAAAAGAAATAATTAATTCATATACTAATGTGAAAGGATATTTTAATATGAATTATTATTCAAATAATAATTATAATAGATACAATAACTATTATAATCCCATAAATTATTACAATCAAAATCCATATCAGAAAGGTAATAGAAATATAACTCCTACAGATTTAGGCCCAACTCCAAGTGTTATAAATTTAGAAAAAAGAACAGAAGAAAATACTAATTATCGCACTACATTATGGACTGGTAATAATTTTCAGTTAACTTTAATGAGTATACCAATAGGAGAAAGTATAGGCTTAGAAGTTCATCCAAATGTAGATCAGTTTTTAAAAATAGAAGAAGGCAAAGGTTTAGTAGAATTAGGTCCAACTGAGAATGAATTAACACTTCGTAAAGAAATTAATTCCGACTATGCCGTAATAGTACCAAAAGGAACATATCACAATATTACCAATATTGGAAACGAACCTTTAAAATTATATTCTCTATATGCCCCAGCCAATCATCCCTTTGGAACAATTAATATAACTAAAGAGTAAATTCAACCTAGCGTTGAGTTTTTTCAACTGACAATTTATTGAAATAAGAATCAAAAAAAGATAAACTAATAGTGCAAGGGAGAAATGTATTATGAAAAAAAATAATGAAAACAAGAAAAATAATAAAGTGCTTATAATTATATCAATAGTAGTCTTAGTATTAGTAGCTTTTTTAGCACTATGCTTAAGAGAAAAACCAACAAAAACAAAAGTAGAAACTGATAGTGAAAAATTTGCTAGAGAATATGGTTGGGTAGATGAATTTGGTAATAAAATTGATAATGTCTTTGTATACCGTACACCAGAAGAAATAATAAAAATATTAAAAAATGGTACAGGAATAGTTTATTTAGGATTCCCAGAGTGTCCTTGGTGTGGTCAATACGTAGTATATTTGAATGAAGTAGCCAAAAAAAATAACGTTAAAAAAATCAACTATTTAAACATCTTAGAAGATCGCAAAAATAATACTGATGCCTACAAAGAAATAACTAGTATCTTATCTGATTATTTACAATATGATGATGATGGTAACAAAAGAATTTATGTGCCAGCAGTAATCGCTGTAAAAGATGGAAAAATTGTTGGCTTTGATGATGAAACATCATATGATACAAAAGGCTATGAAAATCCACAAGATTATTGGGAAAATGAAGATTTAGCTGGCCTAAAGGATAAACTTTCTTGCATGATGAAGGATTGTGAAAAAAGTATTTGTACATCAGATTGTAATAAATAGAAAGGTAAAACAAAAAAGTTTTATCTTTTTCTATGCAATTTTTCTTCAATGATGAATAAGTACTATGCTATAATTAAATTGTAGGAGGTAGATTATGCCAAATTTTATTGATTATACGAAGTATTATGGAGAAAAATCATTTGAAGAAGTACCTTTTAATGACATAGATGCCTTAATCTTAGCTGAACTTTCTTATCTAAACTTTAGTGACGTTAGTAATGAGTTACCAAATACTATAGAAAATATTAGTAAATCATATTTTTATGTAGTAACAAAAGAAAAAATTAAAAGTAAGAAAAATGTTTATAAGTATGCCCATAATCTATTTGGATATGTTAAAGCATCCCCAAGATTTAAAAATATTGAAATGATTAATTATTCTAGAATAGTTGATTCAAAAAAACAATTTGGTGCCATAACATTTAAATATAATGATTGGATATACATATCATATGAAGGCACTAATGAATACATGTCTGGATGGAGAGAGGACTTTGATTTATCAAATACTTTTCCCGTACCTAGTCAAAAACTAGCTGCCGAATATCTAATTAGTGAGGCAAAAAAACATAACAAGATATATGTAGGTGGACATTCTAAAGGTGGCAACTTAGCTGTAGCAGCCGCCATGCAAGCAGATGAAAAAGTAAGAGAAAAAATTATAACGGTCTATGATTTTGACGGACCAGGAGTTCGTGAAAAAGAGTTTAATAGTGATCAATTTCAAACTCTTATTCCCAAAATAAAAAAATTCACTCCAGAAGTAAGTGTCATTGGAATGCTTCTATATTCAACACCAAATTATACAGTTGTAAAAAGTGATTATAAAGGAATATTACAACATCATGCAATGTCATGGCAATGTTTTGGTAGTTATTTTATTCCTGCTAAGCAAAGTAAAAGTAGTATAAAGTTTAATAAATCAATAAAGGACTTTTTAAAGGATAATACTGAAGAAGAATTAAGAAATTTTGTAAAAGCTATATTTGAAGTCTTACAAAAATCTGATATAACATCAACAGAAACAGTAACAATTAAAAAAATTGTTAAATGTGTTAATTATGTTAGACAACTTAATACCTATGATCCTAAAACTAAAGATAAATTATTAAAATTATTTAATATTGTCCTAGCTTTATATACAAATAAATAATTAGAAAGAAGAGACCATATGAATAATAAAATAACTATTGGAATTTTTAATGATTCATTTTTCCCTATGACAGATGGCGTTTGTATGGTAGTAGATAATTATGCTAGACGTTTAATTAAATATGCCAATGTAATTGTTTTCGTTCCAAATTACTTTGGTGCTAATTATGACGACTCTGTATTTCCATATAAAGTAGTAAGATGTAATTCTCTAAAAACTTTTTTTCTAGATTATACTTTGCCAATCCCAAAACTCGATTTAAAATTTAGAAATGAATTAGAAAAGTATAAATTAGATATTGTTCATATTCACTCTCCATTTACCTTAGGAGAAGCTGGCTTAAGATATGCTAAGAAACATAAAATTCCTTGTCTTGCTACAATGCATAGTCAATTCAAACAAGATTTTCAAAAAGCCGTTAAAAATGAACGCTTTGCTACTTTTCTAAATAATCGTCTAATAAAAATATTTGATAAATGTGATGAATGTTGGGCTGTAAACAGTGAAGTTGCTAGAATATTTTATAAAGACTATCATTATAAATGTATGCCAAGAGTTATGAATAATGCAACAGAAATGGAACCAGTTAAAAATGTTTCATTTGCTAAGAAATATATTAATGAAAAACATAGGTTAAAGTCATCTGATATTGTTTTCTTATTTGTAGGTAGAATTAATACATTAAAAAATATTTTCTTTATAGTTGACTCTCTAAAATTATTAAGGACAAAGAAACCCAAGCTAAAGTTTAAGATGCTCTTTGTTGGAGCAGGTCAAGATGAAGATAAATTAAAACAAAAAATATTAGAACTCAATATGGAAAAAGATATAATTATGTGTGGAAAAATAACTGATAGAAAAGAACTTTCTTATTACTATAGCCGAGCTAATCTTATGCTTTTCCCATCAATTTATGATGCCTCATCAATTGTTCAAATAGAGGCTGCTTCTCAAAAAACGCCAACTATTTTTTTAGAAAACTCAGCAACAAGTGCTACTGTCACTAATAACGTTAACGGTTATTTATCAAAAAACACAATCGAAGATTATACTAACAAAATCATTGAAGTCTTAGAAAATAAGAAACTATATAAAGAAGTATCTGAAAACGCTTATCGTGACCTATATAAAAATTGGGATGATACAGTGGATGAGGTTTATAATCTTTACTTAGAAATTATTAAAAGGAAGGAGAATGATTAAGTATATGCGTACAGAAGTTTTAGCCCATTTAATGGAAGAAGTTTATCCGAATTACTACCTAAATGATGAAGGCCATAATCTAAACCACATAGCGTATGTATTAAGAAGAAGCATTCATTTTGCTAAGCAAGCAATGGAAGAATATCCAAATATAAATATGGAACTTGTTGAAGTAATTGCTATTTATCATGATGCCGGTCATCATATTGATAGAAAAAATCATGAAAAAGTCTCAGCTGAAATGTTAAGAAAAGATGAACAATTAAAGGAATTTTTTACAGATGATGAAATAGAGTTAATGGCTGAAGCTGTAGAAGACCATCGTGCCTCAGCTGATCATGAAGCAAGAAGCATATATGGAAAAATTGTCTCAACAGCCGATAGAAGTAATAGCGTAGAAAGTTCTTTAGAGAGAACATATATTTATAGAAGAAAAAATAATCCTAATATATCCGATGATGAAATATTTGAAGGCTCATATCAACATTTAACTGAAAAATATGGAATTTCTGGTTACGCTAAATTTTATTTTCATGATGAAGAGTATGAACAATTTTTAACTGATATAAGATTTCTTTTAAGTGATAAAGATAAGTTTATTGAGACACAACGAAAATATATAAAAGAACAAAAAACTAAAGGTAAAATAAAAATAAAGGGTGAAAAAATATGAAAATTTTAATAGGAACAACTAATCCTGGAAAAATACAAGGAGCCAAAGAAGCTTTAAATGTATTTTTCAAAGATATTGACATAGAAGGAATAAAAGTACCTTCAAATGTATCAGATCAACCCGTAAATGAAGAGACTTTACAAGGCGCTAGAAATAGAGTAAATAATTTAATAGAGTACGCAAAAGAAAATAATGTAGAAGCAAATTACTTTTTAGGAGTAGAATCAGGCATTTGTAATGTATACAATACTTGGATGATTGTAAATTTTGCTGTTATTAAAGATAAATCAGGTTATGAAAGTATTGGAATTGGTCCTGCTTTTCCAGTACCAAACAGTTATGTTAAAGAAATAATTTCTACAAGTCTAGGACAAGTACTAGATAAGGTATATTCATCTAGTGAATTAGGTAAAGGAAAAGGTGGCGTAAACGCCCTAACACATGACTCAATAAGTAGAATAGACATTACTAAAGAGGCCTTTATCATGGCTATGACCCAGTACGCAAACGGAAACGTTTGGAAAGATGACACTAAAGTAAAAGAATAATAAGGAGATTATTATGCTATTAAAAAAATGGCACAGTACTGAAAAAGAAGAAGTTTTAGAAATATTAAAAAGTAGTGAATTAGGACTTGATGAAAAAGAAGTCAAATTAAGAGAAGAAAAGTATGGCAAGAATGAACTGCCTAAAGGGAAAACACCATCTTTATTTAAAATATTTATAGAACAATTACTAGATCCAATAGTCTTATTATTAGTTGTTGCGATGATATTTTCTATTCTTATAAAAGAAAACATAGATGTAATTGCAATCGCGTTCATCATTTTAGTTGATATCATATTAGGAACATTTCAGGAATGGAAAGCTAATAAAAATGTTGAAGCTTTAACAAAATTAATTGAAATAAGGACTAAAATTATTCGTTCAGGAAAAGAAATAGAAGTATATTCATCTAATTTAGTACCAGGAGATATTGTACTATTATCATCAGGAGATAAAATAAGTGCCGATCTAAGATTAATAGAAGCAAATAATCTAACTATTGATGAATCTGTTTTAACAGGAGAAAGTACAAGTGTAACAAAAACATCATCTACTATAAATAAAGATGTAATTTTAGCTGAAAGAAAAAATATGGCTTATGCTGGTACCAGTGTCTTATCTGGTAGAGGAATAGGCATTGTTACCGCAACTGGTCTAAATACAGAACTAGGAGAAATTGCTAAAAAAGTAAATACAACCAAAGATACTAAGTCTCCATTAACAATTAGAATGGAAAAGTTCTCAAAACAAATAACATTTCTAGTAATTGCAATGGCCATTTTAATTACAATAGTCTTATATTCAAAAGGAACGTCTGGTAGTGAAATATTCTTATCAGTTATAGCCTTATCTGTATCAGCTATGCCAGAAGGCCTATCTTTAGCTCTTACCATGGCTCTAACAATAGGCTCAAATCGTATGAGTAAAAATAATGTCATTGTAAAAAAACTTAACTCTGTAGAAAGCCTAGGTAGTTGTACCGTCATAGCAACAGATAAAACAGGAACCCTTACTGTAAATGAGCAAACTGCTAAAAAAATAGTTTTGCCAGATAACAGTACTTTTGATATAGAGGGAACAGGATATAACGATAAAGGTAACGTAATTCCTTTAGAAAATGCTAATATAGAAGCCGCAAAATATATTAGTAAACTAGGAGTACTAAATAATGAAGCTAGTCTAAAAAAAGAAAAAGATGATTATGAATATTTTGGAGACTCCATTGATATAGCTTTTCTTGCTTTAGGACAAAAGCTGCAAATTAATATTGATGATATAGAAATAACCAATCGTATAAATTATGAATCAGAAAATAAGTATTCAGCTGTTTTTTACAAAGAGAATGGGAATAATTACTGTACAGTCAAAGGTTCTTTAGAAAAAGTATTAGAATTTTGTACAACAATGAAAGGTAATAATAAAAACGAAAAGCTAGATATTGAAAAAATAAAAAAACAACATGAAGATTTAGCTAGCTCAGGTTATCGAGTTATTGCTTTAGCAGCAGGCAAAACTAAATCGGAAAAGCCAGAACATTTAACATTTGAAGGATTAGTTGCTTTTATAGATCCTGTAAGAGAAGAAGTAACAAAGTCTATAAATGACTGTAAAAAAGCTGGCATAAAAGTAATAATGATAACCGGAGATCATCCCTTAACTGCTTATTCTATCGCTAAAGACTTAGGATTAGTAGAAAACTATGATGAAGTTACATCTGGAAAAGAATTAGATGAATATTTCAAAAAAGGGACAAAAGAATTTGATAAGTTTGTCAAATCCAAAAAAATCTTTACTAGAGTAACACCCTTAAATAAATTAGAAATTGTAGAGTCATATAAAAGACAAGGTGAATTTGTGGCAGTAACTGGTGATGGAGTAAATGATGCTCCAGCAATAAAATCAGCCAATATAGGTATAGCCATGGGCTCTGGAACAGATGTTGCCAAAGAAACATCTTCTATGATAATTTTAGATGACAATTTTAATTCGATTGTTCTAGGTATAAAAGAAGGACGAAATGCTTATAGTAACATTCGTAAAGTTAGTTATATGTTATTATCGTGCGGTGTTGCTGAAGTATTATTCTTTTTACTAGCTATAATACTAGATATGCCAATGCCTTTAGTAGCCATCCAATTACTATGGCTAAATATTGTAACAGACGGGCTTCAAGACCTTGCTTTATCATTTGAAAAGTCAGAAGAAACTATTATGAATGAATCACCAAGAAATCCCAACGAAACATTATTTAATATAGAACTATTTAGTGAAGTATTTATTTCTGGACTATTCATTGGTATCATAGTATTTATAGTTTGGATTTATTTAATAAATAAATTAGATATGCCTGTAAATATCGCTAGAGGATACATTGTAACCTTAATGGTATTTATTCAAAATATGCACGTCCTAAATTGTCGCAGTGAAAAGTCTTCCATATTACAAGTACCAATAAAATCAAATCCTTTAATAATATTTAGTATAGTATCAGCTATATTCTTACAAGTACTTTTTAGTGAAGTACCATTCTTAAGCAAATTCTTACAAACAACCAGTATACCAATAACACATATGTTAATATTATTTGTTATTTCAACTACGATAATATTTATAATGGAAATATATAAATACTTAAAAAGAAAAAGTAATAAACAATAGAATGACCTTTAAAATCATTCTATTATTTTGAAAAAAGTTCTCAATAAAGTAAATAAAATGGTATAATAAAATAATCTAACTAATACTTATAAATAGGAGGTAATATTATGAATGAAAGACAGTCAGTATTAGAAATAAGTACAAAAGCATTTAATCATAATATTCAAGAAATAAAAAAACTAATAGGTCCTAAAAAAGAAATAATGTATGTGATGAAAGCCAATGGCTATGGTACTTATTTAAATAAAAATATAAATGTCATTAAAGACTTTAATATAATCGCAACTGCTATTGTAAAAGAAGCTGTTGAACTAAGACTTTCAGGCTTTAAAAATAAAATTTTTGTTTTAAATCAGCCATATGTAGAAGATATAGAAAATATCACTAATTATGATGTTACTATAGGTGTAGCTGATTTAAACTTTATTAAAGAACTATCTAAAAGAAAAGATAAGTTTACTATTCATCTAGAATTAGAAACAGGTATGGGTAGAACAGGAATATCTCTAACTGATTTGGACGAAGTCCTAGAATTTTTAAAAGAAACAAATAATATTGAAGTAGAAGGTGTATATACTCATCTTTCAGCAGCTGATACCGATGAAAAATTTACTAATAAACAAATGGAATTATTCAAAATTGGTGTTTCAAAAATAAAAGAATATTATAAGGACTTAAAATATATTCATGCCTCTGCTTCTAATGGTATTTTAAATATTGAAGATGATTTTTGTAATCTAGTAAGACCAGGTATTTTACTATATGGTTATCTTCCCTCAACTAAAATAAAAAAACAAATTAATTTAGAACCTGTTGCTAAACTAAAATCAAGAATTTTATTTATTAAGAAAATAGAAAAAGATACAAGTATTAGTTATGGAAGAACATTTATCTCAAATGATAAAATGACTATCGCTACAATTGGTATTGGCTATGCCGATGGTATAAGAAGAAATCTTTCAAATATTGGCAAAGTAATAATAGATGGTAAAAAGTCTAACATGGTAGGTACTATATGTATGGACTCGTTTATGGCTGATGTTACAAATATTGATAATGTCAAAGTAGGAGACTATGTTTATATCTGGGATAATGACAAAATAAAATTAGAAGACATAGCTAGAGAATGTAATACAATTAATTATGAAATATTATCGACAATTTCTAATCGTGTACCAAGAGTATTTGTTGATTAAAAAGAAAAAATAAGTATAATAAGAAATGCAGTAGGGAAGTGATTATAATGGATCAAGAAAAAATTGGTAAGTTTATAAAAAGTATTCGAAAAAAATACAATTTAACACAGGCTGATTTAGCTGAAAAATATGGAGTAACTTATCAAGCTGTAAGTAAATGGGAAACAGGTAAAAATATTCCAGACGTAAGTCTTTTAAAACAAATGAGTAAAGATTTCAATGTTAATATTGAAGATTTACTAGAAGGAAGAGTTTCTTCAAAAAATAAATCTAATAAGAGTAAATTAATAATTATTATAATCTTATTATCTATTATAGTTGTCTTATCTTCTTTTATTATTTACAATAATTATCTTCATAATCATAATTTTGAATTTAAAACTTTAACTTCTAGTTGTTCTAACTTTAAAATTTCTGGAAGTATTGCTTACAATGATAAAAAATCATCTATTTATATTTCTAATATTACTTATTGTAATGGTGATGATATAACGGAATATAAAAAGATAGAGTGTGTTTTATATGAAAGTAGTAATAATACTGAAACCAAAATAGGTAATGATTCTTACAAAGGAAAAAATCCTATAAAATTAGAGGACTACTTAAAAGATGTTCGTTTTAATATTGATAATTATTCTAAAACTTGTATCAACTACAAGAAGAATAGACTATATCTCCAAATAAGTGCCACTGATGCAAATAATAAAGTAACTCTTTATAAAGTACCTCTAACAATGACTGATAATTGTTAATAAAGCCGATAGACCTTCAAATAATCTATCGGCTTTCTAATTAAAAATAAATTGCTAAGTATAGAAAAACACAAGCAAAAATATTTAATCGATATCTAAATTACGTGCTAATTGACAAAATATTAACTATTTAAAATTCAAACCAATTTCATATGGAAACAAAATTGATAAGTTAATTGGCTCTTCTGTAAATATTATTCTTTTTGAATGAGCAATCATAAAACCAAACTCAAACATTGTGCCTTTTCCAACAATTCCGTTTGGATTACACACAATAACTGCATCAGCTTTTTTAAATTTATTCATATGATCCAATTTATGACGCCATGCATCTCTTTCATTTTCAAGTTCTTGTCCGTCTAATAAGATAAAGTCTGTACCCAATGTTTCTTCAACGATTTTTGAAGTCCATGGACTTAATACTTCTATATTATGTTTGTCCATAATTTCCATAATTTCACTTATTTCCTTCATATAACGTTGAAAACTACCACACACAACAACCGATCTGAATTCTTGTTTTACCAATCCTTCAACAATGTTATTGTTAGGACTATTTTTTAAATAGAATTCCTCAAGTCCTTTTTCTAAAATGTTTATATACAATCCAAAACCAGTATAAATACGTATAATTAATTGCTGCTTTTCTTCAATAGAAAAACTTTCAAAAACGCCAGTTGCAAACAATCTAGTGGTTTTATTATTTATTATGTATCCTTTATCCTTAAGTCCATCAATAATTCTATCAATTTTTCTGAACAATTCATCATTGACATATGTTTCATTAAAGAAAATGTTGCAAATTTCTAATAATTCTAATTTTTCAGACAATGTATATATACTCGTTTTGTTTGTGTCAAAGTGAATTATTAACTTCTTATCCATCATATTTTTCATCCTTTCTTTTTTGCAAAGCTTCTAGATATTTATTTAAATATAAATCTTTGTTTTTTGAATTGTACTGCATTATAAATCTAGGATGTTCAAGGGGAATAATCTCTTCAAAAAAATTATATTTATTATTTAATTTTAATAAATATTCATAATTTTTTCCACTCCCAATACAATAACATATTGATGTATCTATATTAAATTGAAGAATTTCTTTTATTGATTTAATTATATATTTTTCGAATTTTTCCTCATAATTCTTAATATCATAATAATTGCAATTGACCTCATTTCCATTAGGGTTAATTTTCGCAATTCCTAAAGGAAATACAAAGTTCATATAAAATTCATTATAGAATTTTTCACACCCTCCATATTTATCAATAACATCATAAAGAAAGTTAGATGAAGATTTATTAACATAAAAATTATCAATAAAGATTCCAGTCTCCTTTTGCAAATGTATAGCATCTTCATATGGAATGCCAGTAACAGCAGAGGCTCTTCTTGCCGGATTACTTCCCAATATTAATCTTCTTTTATTTTTATCATTATAAAACTTAGTATAGAACTTAGTAGTAATTAGTTTGATTTGTTCTCTATTAATGTCATTGTACGGATTAATAATCTTATAATTATCAAATGAATTTATTTCAGTTCTAGATAATTTATCACAATAGTTTAAAATCTTTTCTGAATTAGTTTTATTCATTGTCTCACACCTTCAATATTCTCTTTTTTATTTACTCTTGCACTAATATATAGTTCTCCATTTGTTGTGGTTAATTCAATATCTTTAAAATTAAAATCTAGTAGTATATTTGATAAATACCTAACCATATCTAATCCACGATATAAATCAACAAAATTTAATTTTGGAATGATTATACCAGGAATGCTTCTTTTTTTTCTAGTGTCTAAAAAGCCATTTGATATTGAAATTATTATAACAGAATTATTCTTTAATAATCGATAAGCTTCTTTAATAGCATTTTTTACATCAAAAAATGAGGAATTAAATGTCCTTAGCGATATATATACATCATAACTATTATCTTCTAACATTGATAGATTCTCAGCTCTTGATTTAATTGTATTAGCAGTAGGAATAGCATTTTTTATTTTTTTTAATCCATTATGGGCAATGTCAACAAAAGTTATATTATCACAGTTTAAAAATAAATCATTTGCTTCAATACCACTTCCAACACCGATATTTAATATATTGACTTTATTTAATGGCTTATTATTCATCTTAGCATATATTTCCTGAAATACTTTACTCCAATTTTTATTTATTGATCTAATATCATTGGCATAACTATATGATGAATATTTATAGTCAAATGCCTCAGATAGTGCACTAGTTATCAACTCATATGATTTATTCTTAGCTATACTAAATTTATTTGAAATATAAGATGATAATTTTTCCACTTGTTTTTGCTGGGAAATTTCATCAGCATTTAGCCTTATTCCATATGAATCTAACTTTTCTTTTAGAAAACGACTTATTCTATTGCTGTAGTAATATTCACTATACTTTATATTTTGATTACTGTTTATGTAAAAATTATAGTTTTGTTTAAAGATAACTTCCTGCAAGCTATCTGGAAATCTATGTATATTTCTGTTAATCAACACAGGATCGTTTTCTAAATATGTATCCAATCTAGGATCGGGAAGGCCTAAAAATATTTCTTTTACCTCAATTTTATTTAATAAAATATTTAAATCAAAGTCATAATCGCTGTTTATTGTATTAATAGTTAAATATAAGTTATCAACTCTGTTAACTTTTCTTTTTTTCAATTTTGTTATCAAGTCAGTAGCCCATGACATATTTTTTTTATTTTCGGTATAAGAGTACTCTAATAACTCGTTATTGTTTACTATTATCGCTGAAGCTCGAATTTCTTTATTAGCTATTGTATCAGCAAGTTCAATAGCATACTTCATCCAATAGTAATCATTATGTGTCATTTTTATGCCTCCTTTCTATTTCTAACATAGTGTATTATAGTTTCTGTACACACACTTTTTCAATGATTTTATCAGGTTGGCAAAAATTATGCTAATAAATATTGGCTAATTAGTTTATTAGTCAAATGTGGAAATTTTGTCATAACTGAACCTAATATTTACAACCCATATGCAACAACATTTGCCATTATTGATTGATTCTTTGTTTGTAATGTACGTTGTTGTAATTTTGCTCTTTTATTTATCACATCTTATTTTATCATTTTTGGCAAACTACTTATTAATTTGTTCTAAGACATTACTTTCCAATATTCTTTTAAAAATGGACCAAGAAACAGTTTTTTCTGTTAATCCATCATAATTATTGTTGATTCTTTCTATGATTTCATCTTTTGAAAAATATTTGGCATCTGATACTTCTTCTTCTTGCAATTTTAAATCTTCAATACTAACACTTTTAGTAATTAAATAACACTCATCATAGTGATTATTAATATAACCATTTTTATTATATCTAGATGTCGTACCAACAAGATATTTTATATCATTATCATTTATTTCGATGCCAAGCTCTTCTTTACATTCTCTGATTAGTGCCTGTCTTCCAAACTCGCCCGCATTTACATGACCACCAATAGTAACATCCCATTTATTTGGCCATAGTTTCTTATCTGAACTTCTTTTTTGCAACAGAACGTTAAAGTCCTTGTCAACAATAAATGCATAAACTGCTCTGTGCCATAATCCCTTTGCATGGCACTCCTCTCGAGTAGCCGTTTTTCCTGTGAATTCTCCTAGTTCATTAAGAACATCAAATTTTTCTTCCATTATATACCTCCATCTTTTTTATCATTTAATAATTCATTTTCTATAAATAGTTTTGCTATATTAGTCATATGCTTACGTCTACAAACTAAATTTACTTCTATTTTTGGCAATTCCTCTTTAATATCAATTATTTGAATATTATCTTCATAAGATAATCCTGCATTAGATTTAACAACATAGCCTATACCGACATTATTTTTTACTGAATTTATGATTAATTCTTCAGTAGCAAATTCAATCATAGGCTTGAAATCCAAATGATGCTCAGCAAAACAGTCATTCAAGTTTTTTCTTAGAGAACTTCTAGCACTTGGAAGGATCAAGGGTTGTTTCTTTAAATTTTCCAAGCAAGAAAAATCATCTTTATTTTTCACTGATTTTATAAAACAGGTATCCAAACTGATAATAGGTATAACATCAATATTATTGTAGACATTGTCAATTGGAGATGTGTCGATTACAAAATCTAAGCTACCTTTTGCAAGTTCTTCTATAAGATTTTTGGTTGGCATATCTACAAATTCCATTTTTACATTTGGATATTTATTTCTAAAGCTAATTATGTTTTTCATAAGATAATTCATCACAATGTGTGATTGTACACCAACAACAATATTTGTATCTTCCACATTACTCATTGAGTTTAACATTCTTTGACAGGAAGCCAACAAATCGCTAGCTTCTTTTATATATTCATATAAAACTTGTCCATAGGGAGTTAATGAAACACCATTGTTAGCCCTATTGAATAGGATAACATTAAGTTCTTCTTCAAGTTTCGCTATGCTTCTACTTATAGCCGGTTGTGTAATGTATAGTTTGTTAGCTGCCTTTAAGAAGCTTTTACAATTAGCAACTTCATAAAAAATCCTTAAGAAGTTCAAGTTTAAGTTGTCCATAATGACCACCTCTAATGCGTATTATATATAATCCCTATTATAAAATCAAGTAATAGTAAAACAACTAACTATAAAATATAGTTATATCAGTATAATTTTACATCATGATATAAAAAAAAGTAATAACTTTATAAATTAATGTAATTGGTATAATTATTATTTATTGCTGTATTAAAAAAAGGCATTTTACACAAAAAAATATACTTGGTAGATTAAAATAAAAAAAGAAAAAATACAATTTATTGTAAGAAGGAAAAATTATGAAAAGAAAAATAATTTTAATGATAAGTGTGGTGAGCATCGTAGCTGTATTACTAAGTATACATTATGGTAATTACAATACAATCAAAATAGATATTGGATATCAAAGTGTAACTTCGCAAACCTGGGGAGCTTTAATAATGAAGAATAAAGGTTTCTTTTACAATAAACTAAAAGAGGCATATCCAGGCAAGAAAATAAAAGTAGTATGGCACGATGAAATATCAGGCTCAGTAATTAATACCAGTATGATTATGGGAAAAGTACAATTTGGATTTATGGGTGATATGCCTTTAATATTAAATATGCATAAGTCAGCAACTCTTAAAAAATTTAATAGTAAACTAATTGCTATGGATGGCAAAGGAATTAATGGCTACAATCAAAGTATATTAATACCCAAAAATAGTAGTATAAAAACAATAGAAGAATTAAAGGGTAAAACAATATCTACCCCAATAGGTTCCAGTGCTCATTATATGTTAATGAAAGTATTAGAAAAATATGGGATGTTAGATGTTGTAAACATAGTGCATCAAGATGTAGCTATTTCCAATCAATTATTATCCACAAATAAAACAGATGCCTTTGCTATTTGGGAGCCATATCCTAGTTTTTTAGAAAAAGAACAAAGTGGAAAAATTCTTATAAATGGTGACGAATCTAACATTGATTATCTAGCAGGTATCATAGTAGATAATAATTTTGCACAGAAAAATAAAAAAGTAATTAAACTTTTTATAGAATCATTAGAGGAATCTCATGAGTTTATAAAAGAAAATCCAGATGAAGCAGCGAAAATATTTGCTAAAGAGTCTGGCTTTGATTTTAGTGTTGTACAAAAAGCCGTAGAAAATATCAATTGGGAAACCAAAATAGAGAATAAAGACATTGAAACATTAATAAATAAGCAGAACTTTTTAATCGATATAAAGCAAGTGAAAAGTTTCGACTTAAGAGATTATATCTATAGGAGAGATAAATGATGAGTACAATAATAGCAGAACTATTAACGGCTGATCTTTATGTGAATATACTGATGTCACTAAAAAATGTCTTATTAGGATTTTCTATTGCATTTCTTGTGGCTATCACATTTAATTTTCTATTACACGAATTTAAAGTATTGGATAAAATACTGTATCCAATAATTGAATTTCTAAGACCAATACCAAATGCTGGCTGGGTACCAATTGCAATTATTATTTGTCCAACAATAGAACAAAGCATCTTATTTATCACGTTTGTAGGCTCATTTTTCCCAATGTTTTTAAATATTTACAGAGCATTAGATAATATTCCAGTTAACTATTTAAATATATCTAAATTATATATGTTGAATAGAAATGATAAATATTCAAAAATAATTATTCCAAGTATTTTACCAGATATTTATACGTCTTCGATGTTAGGAATAAGTGGAGCTTGGTTAAGTGTGATAATGGCTGAAATGGTAAGTGGTAAAGTAGGGTTGGGTTACTATACATGGAAAAATTATACATTGTTACATTATGAAAAAGTTTTCTTAGGTATTTTCTTTATGGGACTTTTAGGTGCACTTTTCTCTTCAATAATATCATTGATTTCTAAGAAAACACTTTTTTGGATAAAAAATGGAGAATAATATGAAAAAGAAAGAGTATGAATTGAAAATTGAAAATCTTACGAAAAATTATAGTAGTGGAAAAAAGATTAAGAAAAAAGTATTTGATAACCTAAGTATGGAATTTGAAAGTGGAAAAATACATTGTATCTTGGGAGTATCTGGTTGTGGTAAATCAACACTTCTTAGGATTATAGCAGGCCTGGAAGATATAGAAAAGGGAAAAATAATTTTTAAGAATGAATTAAACACGAATAATATATTCATTTCAATGGTTCTACAAGAAAATAATTTATTACCATGGTTAACGGTATATCAAAATATAAAGTTTGCAGTAGATTCTTGTGGAGAAAATATAGAAAAAAGCTATATAGATGAAGTATTAAAAAAACATAATTTACTAGAATATAAAGATTTTTATCCCTTTGAGTTATCAGTAGGATTAAAACAAAAAGTATCGCTATGTAAAGCAATAATTACAAAGCCTAAAGTAGTGTTATTAGATGAACCATTCTGCGCTTTAGACTTTGTATCCAAAGAAAACATCCATGACATCTTTTTAAATGAATTTTCTAAAGAAAAATTTACATCAATATTATCAACTCATTATCTAGATGAAGCAATAAAATTAGGAGATTATATTCATTTATTAGGAAAAGGTAATAAGTATATCAAAATTAGAAATCCATTAAAATATCCTAGGGAAAAAGATGCAAATTATCATAAATTTTTAGAGAAAATAAAACATTTATATATAAGGAGTGAGGAAAATGTATATACGTACTAAAAATGTTTCTAATTGGAAGCAAATAAACTATCGTAATGTGGATTCAATGTTATCTGTACAGTTTATTTATGACTTGTATGATCAACATGCTTCTACAATTAATTGGTTTAGGT
>ENA-ORKV01001234-ORKV01001234.1-human-gut-metagenome-genome-assembly--contig:-NODE-1234-length-20687-cov-9.243571_pt1 | contig 20687 bp, 20 predicted proteins | sample MGYA00243058_ERZ508805 | MGnify/ENA primary metagenome ERZ508805 (study PRJEB26277, sample SAMN04329770) | human gut metagenome | biome: human-associated habitat | host: Homo sapiens | place: USA... | reverse complement strand
GCAGAGACGCTGGGGACGCTCAACCCGTTTAGGTATCGCGGGTATGTGTTTGATGAGGAGACGGGGCTGTATTATCTGCGGAGTCGGTACTATAATCCGCAGTGTGGACGGTTTGTTAATGCGGATGTATTGATGAACCAGAATATGTATGTCTACTGCTTAAACTCGCCGACTACAAGTGCTGATAAAGACGGATTTGAATGTGAATACTGCCACGAGAATCACGAACCCATGCAAGGAAACTGGGGAGATAATATTCCTAAAATTTCTGCAAATGGGTTGAATAAAAGTTGGGAGACGAGAATTCCATGGTGTCAGTTTATTGAATGGGCGTATCAAATGTATGAGGAAGAATGGGAATATGCGCCTAAGGATAAGGGTAAGGGAATTTGGTATGGGCATGTTGATTGCTCAGGTATACATAGGATTATTATGTATTGGTATTATGGAACTAAGACTACTGAGGCGAAAGGACTCAATGGGAGTTCGGCAGAAGGAGTATATAATAACGCAGTATATGCGAAAACCAATGCTAAGATTAACGTAATAAAAAAGGGACGGATAAAAGATACAACAGTACTTGTTCCGGGAATGGGGCTGTTTCGCAAAGGTTACAATGATGAACATATATTTACTATAGTACATGTTGCAATTTATGTAGGGGACTATTTCCCCGGATTTTCGAATGCTGTTATTGAGGCTGTAGATGGGGGCGTGGTCATTCGTGAACTTAGTTTATCCGAAGAATTAAATGGTCCATATACTTATTTTGGCTATTTTAAGGGGGTATCATATTGAAAAAAATGATGTTTATTCTATTCATAGTTACCATGTTGGTTTCTTCTGTTAAAGTTAAGGCAGAATCATCGGAAATCACAAACTTGCTCGAACAATTTTACGATCTCAACAACGGTGAACTTCCGTTTGCTATGACGGAGGAAGAGTTGAGGTGCGTTGATGGTGTGCTGTATGGACGAGACATCCTGCTGTTGTACCCGAAGACACTCACTCATTCCTGTTTTGAGATTCCAAACGACATCGGCTATATCTGGGACTTTGCTTTTACTGACAATGAATCACTGAAAAAGGTTGTTATCCCGGATTCATGCAAGATCCTGGGGGCGTTTGCATTCTGGGCGTGCACAAATCTCGCGGAAGTGAAATTTGGTGCGAATAGTGAACTGCTCATTGTGGATGATTTTTGCTTCAGCGAATGCTATGCCTTGCGGCAGATACAGTTGCCGGATTCAGTGTATCTGATTGGAGAAGCAGCATTTTCCTACACGTCGCTTCACCAATTCACTTTTCCAGAAAAAATCGTTTTCATTGGTGATCGAACTTTTTGGTGGACACCTCTTACGGAACTGACTTTCCATGCGGAGAGTTACCCACAATATATTGGAAGCGAATATTTTAGCATGGGGGATGATGAGGCAGAATACCGCATTATATTGCCTTTTGATGCGGATATTGAGCACTACTTTGGCAATCCGGAGTATGTAATGCAAAAGAAGAATGTAACGATCATTTTCTGTGAAGATCCGTCGTATGCGAGCAAAATTCAAATGCATTTATTGAATGCTTGAATAATCGTCGGCGGCACACAACCGACACCCACTCGGCTGTGTGCCGCTTTTTCTATGCCTGAAAATTTTCTTCATTTTCGCGTTTCAGAAACTGAAATTCAGGCAGTCTGGGAAGGCTTGCATTGTCTCGATTTTCAATCGGACGGTAAGGAGAAAAGTCCTGAATCCCTTGGAATTACTGGGGTTCAGGATTTCAGTTTCTGGTTTTGAATTCGCGAACTTTTCTGCTATGATGAGGCTACGAAGCAACGACAGGAGGTTTGCGGAATGAGTATTGCATGGAACTATCTGGATAAGCGGAGCGCGGCAATGGCGGCGCTGAAAGATTATCGCAGTATGAAGGCGATTCTGGCGACAACGGCGGAGGAGATTGCGAATGTGCGGCAGGACATGGTTCGCATTGGCGGGATGCGCTTCGAGGAGTCGGCGCATGGTGCGCGAAATCCGCAGGCAGGCGAAAACCAGATCCTGCATGGAATTGCGGAAATTGATGTGCTGGAAGAGCGGAAGCGGCAGGCGGAAGAGTTCATGGCGTGGTTTCAGCCCGCGTGGGATGCGCTGGGGGAGGACGAAAAGACGGTGCTGACGATGTTCTTCCTGTCAGAAAACGGGAAAACAGACGCGATAGAGGAAATCAGCGAACGGTTTTGCGTGGAGCGGAGTTCTGCTTACAAGAAGAAGGATCGCGCGCTGGCGCACTTGGCGCTGCTGCTGTATGGGAGGTGAAAAGGGGAGAACGAATACGCAGAAATAGATGTGATAAAATGATAAATAGCTGGCGGTCAGAATTGGTTCTCAAAAGAGAACGATTTCTGACCGCTTTTTTTGTAACAAAGAGCCGTATGCAGAATCCCTTCGGAGCCGGCATCCCCGAAGGAATTGCCGAATACTATTTTCTGCATTTGCCTGCGCCTGCTGCTTGCGCCTTTTTCCTTCTGCCGTCCGCTCATTCCACTTAGCGTAGCGCTGCTACGCTGCGTTTCATTCGCGTTAGGCAGAAGAAAAAATTCGCGACGCATCAGGCGCATTCTCATTTGAAAATAGTATGCTGAAGGATACGGCGCATATCAGCATCAGCCGAGGCAATGGCTGCTGCCAACCAAATGAATGGAGAAATTCATGATGGTAGGCGGCACTGTTCAGTATACCCTTCTTTTGCGATTTTCTCCATTCGAGACAAAGGAATGGAGGAAAAATTGCAATGTCACAAGGACGTTACGTTTGGATTGCAGGGAAGAAAGTATATCTGAATCCGGAGCTGCAGAAGGAATGGGACAAACTCATCAACAAGGAACGTTATAGAGCTCGTCAGGAAAAAATCTGCGGACAGGCGGATTACCGTCGCTGCAATGGGGATTGCTTCGTGTGTCCATGGCGCAAGGAAGGAATTGTTGTTTCGTATGAAACGGAACACTTTGCAGAAGGGTTCGGCAATGACAATGCAGCGCGCGGCTATGGCGTTGTGAATTGCGAATCGACGCTGGAGGAAAAGTACATCGCGGAGGAACGATACAACACACTGTGTGCCCGAATCTGTCGGTATGCAGATTCTGCGTATCCGGATGGTGCGAAAATTATTGCGTGCTACCTCAATGGTGAAACGCTGGAAAGCACTGCGAAAGAACTGCATCTTACGGTCAGGGCAGTGCATTATCGCCTGCATCAAATGCTGAAGTATATAAGAGAACATCGGAGTACATTTTGCGATTTTTGATGTGGCATTATTTCCGGTTTCGACGCATCATCTGCTTGCGCGTAGCGCTGCATTTCACTTCTGTTCGTCAGCGTGAAAATTTTTTTTGCAGAAATTCTTGAAATCGCGTAAAAAACCGATTTTTTTTACCAGTTATGGTGAGAGGGATAAAAGTCTCTTTCAGCAAGAAGGGGGAATCAGCATGTCCGGCATTAACTTTTATTAGGAAATAACATCCAGTATGACTGGAATCATGAGGAGCAGCGCTTTCTGCCTCTGACCGTGCTGCGGCAACATGATGAAAACAGGAGAAGGCTGATGCAGCTTTGGGTTGGAAGCAATGGGGGAAAATGTTGGTTTGCCGGGAACAGCCAGCGCGTTTCCAATAACAGGAGGTGACTTATGTGGCAGAAGCAGCCGAAAAGAATAGACAGTCTATCTGCATTTCTCAAAATAGTCTTGTGTGGCAGGATGATAGTGTTTTCAAACTGTATTACTACTGTATGAATTGTGCCTGCCGTCAGAAAGCTGAAATCTGCGGGAAACAGCTTATGCCGGGACAACTGCTCTTCTCATACAGAAAGACAGCGCTTGAACTGGGCTGGTCTCGTGATAAGCTGACGAGGAAGATGGCTGCGCTGGTTCAAATGGGCTATGTTCAGATACAAACAGCGCGGGACGGTTCTATCGTTACCGTATCGAACTGGCTTGAAAATCAGACCGCTGGCGGTATGAAAATAAGGCTACTCTGTCCCGAAAATCAGTACGCAGACGGTACTGAAATAAGCACGCCGTGTGCTGAAAACAAGTCCATATGCGGTACGAAAGAAAGAGCGGAAAACGGTGCAAATGCGCATTTTTCAGCATTTGCACATCGCAGGCGGCTTGAAAATCAGCACACCCAGCAGCAATATAATAATAGTAATACGATAGATACACTATCTCATTATCCGGATGAGTTTGAAAAGCTGTGGTTTGCTTATCCGGCTAATCGCAGAAATGACTGGGATGAGGCCTTTCGCATATATCAACAGGCACTGCGGCATGGTGCGACGCTTGAAATAATCATGACAGCGCTTGAAGCAGCAAAAAGTTCTATTGCATGGACGAAAGATGGCGGGCAGTATATCCCCGGCATTAGCAAATGGCTTCAGCGCGAGCCGTGGAGAGAGGCGAATCTACAAAAAGCGCAAAAGGAGAATCAAGAACAGTGGAACTCGCAGTAAAGTGGCTGTCCTTGCTGCATGAACCGGATGCAATCATTGAAATCAGGAGTATAGACCCTAAGCCTACTGTCAGCGGTTATTTTCGTGCGGACAGTCCGCGCATTGCTGCTGAATTGGCAAAGTATCCGAATCGAACGTTTTACCAGTCGCTGAACCCCGTCAAAAGTGCCTGCTATGCGCGTGCTCAGCATGAACGTCTGGTAGAACGTCCGAAGGAAACAACGTCTGACAATGACATCATAGGATTTCAATGGATTTTGATTGATGCAGACCCAGTCCGCCCCAGCGGTGTCAGTGCATCGGCAGAAGAAAAGAAAGCAGCACACGCTGTTGCTGGAAAGACAATGAAGCGGCTGATGGCAACGGGATTCAGCGAGCCAATTGTTGCAGACAGCGGCAATGGCTATCATCTGCTTTTTAAGGTACATATCAGCACAGATGACCGGCAAGTGGTTGCGGATTTTCTCTCTGTGCTGGACATGTGGTTCAGCACAGACGAGGCAAAAATTGATACGGCGGTGTATAACCCATCAAGAATTACCAAGCTGTATGGAACAATTGCAGCGAAAGGAGCCCATACGCCGGAACGTCCGCACCGACAGAGCTGCATCATCCGCTATCCGGAGCAGATTCGGGAAACACCCATTGCGCTGGTCAAGAATATTGCAGCGGAACTGCATCAAGCGGCGATACCGACAGAAGCTCGGCGTTCCGGCAAAGAAAGCACTTGGGACATTGAGCATTTTCTTTCCGCACATGGCGTGGAGGTGGAGAAAAAAGTAGCCATCAGCAGCGGTACAAAGTACCAATTAGCACACTGCCCGTTTAACGATTCGCATCAGCACGGAGATGCCGCCGTGTTTGCGTACCATCAAGGCGGTTTCGGATTCCACTGCTTCCATAACAGCTGCGCCGGATACCATTGGCATGAGTTCCGGCAGAAGGTAGACCCGGCAGCTTACAGCAGCAGCCCTTATGCAGTAACGCCTGCTGTGCCGACAGCAAAAGTCAGCGCAGCGGAAAATTCTCCACTGCTTGGCAAGGCGAAGGCACGGATGCTGGACTTTGCAGAGATTCCGAACGTAGACCACAGCAAAATTGTGGTAATTCGGTCACGGCTCGGTTCGCTTGACGAAAAGATAGGGGGATTCAATGCAGGCGAAATGTCCATTTGGAGCGGGGGCAATGCTTCGGGCAAGTCAACGCTCGTCAGTCAGATTGGTCTGGCAGCTGTATCGCAGGGATATAAAGTCGCGCTGTTTTCAGGAGAAATGACGGCATCACGGATACGAGAATGGCTACTGCTTCAAGCAGCAGGCCCGGACTATGTAATGCCTGATCCGTTGAATCCCAATCATTTCTGCCTGAAGCCCGGCATTGAGGCGAAGCTGGATGCTATGCTGACAGGCAAGTTTGCCATCTACGACAATGACTTCGGCACTGATTGGGAAATCGTTATCAGCACAATTTACGATTGGGTTCAGCAGAACGGTGCTTCGGTGGCGATTGTCGATAATCTGATGGCACTGGATATTCAGCTTGGCAATGTGGACAAATATGAGATACAATCCCGAATTGCCAAGCGGCTCTCCACAATGGCAAAGACGTTGAAAATTCACGTTCATTTTATCTGTCATCCGCGGAAAACAGAAGCATTTCTGAGCAAAGGCGACATCAGCGGAACAGCCGACCTTACAAATGCAGCCGACAATGTGTTTATGGTTCATCGGGTCAATGCTGATTTTATGATGCGCTATCGCTCGGTATATCCCAAACTTGAGATTCAGCCGGATGTGGGAAATGTGGTGGAAATCATGAAAAACCGTGACCTTGGCGTTGTGGATGAGATGATAAAACTCTATTTTGACCGCCGAAGCAGAACTATGTCGGATGTGAAGGGACTTCCGCCGCAGCACGCATGGTCTGAAAAGATTGAGCAGATGCTGATGGAAGGTTTCACGCGGGTCAATCAAGGCGAACTTCCTATGGAATGGCGGTGAGAACATGCATGGCAAAGTGAACGATGATGAATGGGAGATTTTCCGCGATGCGTTCCGCCTGTATGCAGCGCATTGTGATCCGCCGGAGAATCAGGCACAAGATGCCGAAGAATGGTGGCTTTCAATGGTAAAGGACACCAGTGAAAAAGCTGCAAAATGGAATAATCATCCCTTGATGATGCTGCTGTTTCGAGCTGTTACTGAGTATGTTGAGCAAAAAGCAGCAGGAAAAACGCAAAGTACAATACACAAATAAAGGAATATCTGGCGGAGGTACTGGGATGAATCAGAGAAGAAATTGTTCCCATTATGTTTATGGAGAAAAGGAACCGTGGAAAGCGTTTGCGAGTGCAGTGATTGTTCAGGCAGTCAAGGATTTCCGCAGCTGCGGTCGGATGCAGTACGAACTTCGGCAAAAGTTCCGCAGCGAGACAAAGCTGACAGCAGAAGAACGGGACTATCTCACATACCGCATCATGCAGTACAAGCAGAGGCTTGATGAACTGCGAATCTTTTTTCAGTCCGGTCGTTTTGTATTGCTTACTGACATAGATGGTATCCAGCTGCTGAAAAGATTGGAGCGTGAAATTGCATGAGGAAAGCAGTTGCATTTTTGAAAAGGGCAGAAGCAGTTGAACAGAGAATAGATGCCCTTCTCTCGCAGATAGAACTCTACAAAAGCCTTACGCAGCGAGTTACGGCATCTTGGGGAAGCGAATTTACCGCCCATGCGCGCAACGTGGGTGCGAATGAGAATGCGATTATTCGTCTCACGGAAGCACGCAGAGAGTTGGAAAAATTGACACAGGAGTATCGGGATGCCGTTGAAGAAATCACAGCTGTCGTAAACAGCATGGATAATCAGGCGCACCGGATCATCCTCTTGAACTATTATCTTTCTCATATGAATTTTGAGAAAATTGCTGAAAGAATCGGATTAAGCCGGTCGCGCGTGTATCATTTGCACACTCAGGCGCTTGATGAACTGGAAATGCTGCTAAGTGCAAGCAACTGAATAGGGGACAACACGGGCGGCAATCGCGCAAGATAGCAGCAAATAGCATGAAATAGCATCGCGCAGCACAAAACAGGACAAATTAGCAGCGAACAAGACAAATTAGCACGCTTTAGCAACGAAACCTGTGCTATAATAGTAGTGTCGAAAGAGACGAAGGCATTGATGGAGCAATCTGTCGATGCCTTTCTATTTTCCAGAACAGGAGGTGTGAAATATTTACAGGCTGAACCCACCATCAAACAGCAGTGGAGGGCAGGGAAGTTCTGCTGCCACGGATGAACGAGTGCAGGAAGGAGGAAGTGGATGAATCCCACGGTGCTTGCAACTGTAAATCAGAAAGGAGGGGTAGCGAAAACGACCAGCTGCATCAACATAGGGGCAGCGATGGCACGGGAAGGAAAAAAGGTGCTGCTGGTGGACACTGACCCGCAGGCCAGCATGACCATCAGCCTCGGCAATCAGCAGCCGGATCAGCTTGCGCCCACAATCGCAGACCTGATGACCAAGGTCATGAACGACATCCCGATTGCGCCGGGCGAAGGCATACTGCATCATCCGGAGGGAATTGACCTGCTGCCCGCTAACATCGCGCTGGCAGGAACGGAGGTGTCGCTGGTGAATGCAATGAGCCGCGAAACCATCTTGAAGCAGGTGCTTGCCCGCAATCGGCAGGACTACGACTGCATCATCATCGACTGTATGCCGTCGCTGGGGATGCTGACCATCAATGCGCTGGCGGCGGCAGACCGCATAATCATCCCGGTGCAGGCGCATTACCTGTCTGCCAAAGGGCTGGAACAGCTGCTGCAAACCATTGCAAAGGTACGCAGGCAAATGAATCCTAAGCTGAAAATCGACGGCATCCTCATGACGATGGTGGATGGGCGCACGAACAACGCCAAGGAAATCACGACGCTGATTCGGGAGACTTACGGCAGCAAAATCAAGGTGTTCGAGACGGCGATTCCGCATTCCGTCCGCGCGGCAGAAGCGAGCTTGACCGGGAAGAGTATTTTCGAGTACGACCCCGGCGGCAAGGTGGCGCAGGCGTATCGTGCGCTCACGAAGGAGGTGCTTCAGCTTGAAAAGCAGCGGCAGAAAGCCAAGTCTGACCTCCTACGATGAGATTTTCTCCACGGAAGCCTCACGCCAGCAGGAGCAGATTCAGAGCCTTGTGCTAAGCGAACTTCACCCCTTCAAAGATCACCCGTTCCGCGTACTGGACGATGACCGGATGATGGAAACGGTGGAGAGCGTGAAGGAATATGGAGTGCTGGTGCCGATTATCGCCCGACCGATGGCGGACGGCGGATATGAAATTGTGTCCGGGCATCGGCGGAAGCGCGCCTGTGAGCTGGCAGGGATGAATGAGATTCCTGCTATTGTCCGCGATTTGGACGATGATGAAGCTGTCATCATCATGGTGGACAGCAATTTGCAGCGCGAGAACATTCTGCCCAGCGAACGGGCCAAGGCGTATCAAATGAAAATGGAAGCGATTAAGCGTCAAGGCGAACGAGTAGATTTAACTTCTCGCCAAGTTGGCGAGAAGTTGTCAGTCACTAAAGTAGCAAAAGACGCAGGTGAAAGTGAGCGCCAAATCCATCGCATTTTGCGCTTGAACAACCTTGAACCGCCGCTCATTGATAAGGTGGATGCTGGCAAACTCGCCTTTACCCCCGCCGTGGAACTTTCGTACTTGAAGCCGGAAGAACAGCAGTGGCTGGATACCGCCTTGGAAAACACGCAGCAGACACCGTCCCTTTCGCAAGCCCAGCGCATGAAGCGCGAAAGCAAACAGGGCACGCTGTCGGAACAGGGCATCATGGAAATCATGACGGAGAACAAGCAGACGGTTCCTCCCAAGGGGTCTGTCGTGCTGCCGCAGGAAAAGCTGACCAAGTATTTTCCACGTTCCTACACAACGGAGCAGATGGAAAAGGTAATTTTCAAGCTGCTGGATTACTGGGTTCGGAAGCGGCAAATGTCGCAGGAGCGATAAAGACGCATGAAACGAAAAGTGGATATTCTGCTGATGGTCATGTTTCTGTTCGGAAGCATGATTTTTCTTTGCCCAATTTTCGGGCAGATAAAGGAGGTCGAAGAAGATGACCGTGTATACACGCGCATGTCCGCAGAGGTTAAGCCCCCTCAACAGGCTTCGGGACTGGTGGAGGATGCGCCATCCCCCGCGGCAGCCGCCGCGCAGACTGTGCTGCCCCTGCTGCTGGAAGTGCCGCAGGCAGAGAAAACCGCTGTGCCCGCTGCCGCGCCGCCCTCCGCACACCCGGCTGCTTCCGACACTGCCGCGCCAGCACAGGCAGAGCGGACAGCAAATCCCCGCAGTGTCGATGTAGAAGCATGCGTTGCGCAGAATCCGGATTTTGCCGCATGGCTCACCATTCCGGGTACGCCGGTGGATTATCCGGTTGTGCGGTCGAATAGGACGGATTACTACCTGACGCACCTGTTCAGCGGCGAAAACAGCAAGCTGGGATGCCTGTTCTCGCTGCCGTCGGCGGATTATCAGACACCGAGCAGGAACATTGCCATCTACGGGCATCACCTGAGCCATAGCGACGCGATGTTCAGCAGCCTTGTGCAATACAAGGATTCGGGCCACTGCGCCGCGCACAGCATCATTCAGCTGGACACGATTTACGGCGAACGCACCTATCGGATTTTCGCCGTCGTCAATATGCAGGTTGGTGACTGGGATGCAGCGGCGGCTGATTTTGCCAGCGGACAGGCGTTTCAAGCGTATGTAGACCGCGCACGAGCCAAGGCAATGTATGATTCAGGCGCGGCAGTTGGTGCGGATGACCACATTCTGACCCTGATAACCTGCGACCGCAGCGCTGGCGGGGCAAGCGGCCGTCTGATTGTGCTGGCGGTTCAAGAATAGGAGAAGCAAATGAAATTGAAATCCAATTTGAAACGATTTGCATCATTGATGCTGTCTGCGGCGCTGGTGCTGACCTGCATTCCGCTCTGTGCGGCAGCAGAAGAAGCAGCCACACCCTCGGACATCACGGGAACGGAAGTCATTGTGCTTCCGGCAGAAGAACAGGCGCTTCCACCCGTGGAGGAAGCGCCTGACGAATCCGCATCCGATGCGCCGGATGAGCCGTCCCATGACGAAATGCTCCCCAATTCGGAGGAGGAAAGTTCGTCGGACGACCGTCATCCTTTGCAGGCGGCGATTGAAGAACATGGGTATGTCTACGTCCGGACGGTGCGGGCAGTCAGCGTGTACGCCAGCGCAGAATCGCAGGAGCGCATTGTTTATGCCGCGGCTGATGATGCGTCCATTCTGCTGGCGACGGCGTTTTTCAGCGGTCATCAAGCCGTGCAGGTCTGGTTTCTGGATGCGGAGCAGCAGACCATCTGCGGCTTTGTACCGGCAGCGTCGCTGGATACCCGCTATTTGACGGATGCGGATGTGTCGGGCATCGCCGACGTGCCATCCTGCGACGGAATGACTGCCGTCGGTCAAAAGCGACTGTTCGTGGTCAATGGCAGTCGCCCGGAGGATGCATCCAATGAAGAAGAAACGCCCGCAGACACATCTTCGCAGGACGCGCCGCACCAAGAATCGAATCTGCCCGAAGCGGAAGAAAGCGGCGCTTCGGAGCAGCCGGATGATGCAGAATCGCCGGATGCTTCGGTACATCCAGAAATCAGCAGCGAAGAAGAAATCGACGAAACGGTGCCGCCTGTAAATCCCGGCGATTTTGTCAGCGTCAGTACGGACACGCGCGTCTTTTCTGCGGTGGATGATGATGCGTCCGAAGCGTATTTTTCCAGCGAGTATCAGGGCAATTTCGTCAATGCAGCAGCAGTGCAGGTGGTGTCCGTTGCGGAAGATGCTTCGGGGGCAGGGTGGTATCAGGTGCGCTTCCTGTACGGCGATTCTTTCCCCAGCGGCAAGATGAAGTGGACGGCTGACGAAACGGTGTGGGTGATGGCAGCGGAAACCGGCAAAACGGATGCGGATGCCTGCACGGTGACGGACTTCGCGTATCCCAAAGAAATGCTGCGCCTGCTCCGGGAAATGCAAACGTATACCGCAGAAACGGACGGATTCAGCTTGAAGAATATTCATGGGAAAATCGGCAGTTTTCAGGCGGGACAGTCGGGACTGCAAGGAAGTTCCGGCAGGGACGCGGCGTATCCACAGCTGGCGAAATCGGCATCGCACGGCACGATTTATGCGACACCGCACTATCTGGAAAACTTCCCCGTGTACTGCCTTGAGCATACGCTTTCCGGCCCCGGCGAAGGGTCGGGCGCGAACAAAACAGAAACCGGCCCGTATGCGCTGCTGGATATGGAGGCGTTCGTGAACACCGCAGAAGGCGGCGGCGTGAACGGGGTGCGATTCAAGGCGCAGACCATGCACGCCATCGGCTGGGTGCTTCGGCACACCTACCCGTTTATGGTGCTGGATCGCAGTGATGCAAACAACGAAGTGTGGAGCCGTGTCGCGGGTCAGTTTGCTATTCGCGAGGTGATTAAGCAGCTGGAAGGCGCGCAGTACGTCCGCAGTTATTGGGACATGGATAATTTCTACGCCTTCTCCGGCGGCGCACCGGAAGTGTACTTGACCTATGCCCGCTGGCTGGCGAAAAACGCGATTGCGCACGCGAAAATCACCGGGAAAATCACGGTCAGTGGTCAGCGCATCCAAGCGTCAGACGGCGGCTATATCGGTACGGTTACGCTGACGACGGATGCGGATTTGATTCGGATTTCCAAGGCAGTGGGCAGTATCACGGGGAACAGCGGCGGTTCGGATGAAGCGTACTACTATGTCAAGAGCGGCGATACCATCCGGATTTTGTCGGACAAAAGCAGCTTCTCCGTTTACATGGAATCAATCGCGTCCAGCGCGGAAGAAGCAGGCTTTCTGGTCGGAATCCCCAGCGCCTCCATCCAGAAAGTGCTTGTCCCGATTGACGGTACACCGTACCCGCTGCAATCCGCCGTTGTCACGTTTGAACTGCTGTATGGCACGGTGTTTGTGACCAAGCAGTCCATGGACGGCATTTTGCTGCAAGGTGCAGTGTTTGAGCTGCTGGATGAATCCGGCGCGGTGCTGGCAGAAGCAGTGACGGATGCGCAGGGACGTGCCGTTTTTTCCGGGATTGCACCGGGACGCTATCAGGTTCGCGAGAAAACCGCACCGCAGGGGTATCGGCTGTCGGTTGTCTCGGCGCAGGAAATCATGGTGACGGCGGGGGCAGACACGGCGTGCATGTTCATCAACGAGCGCATGATGGGCATCATCCGGATCATCAAGACGGACAGCATGACCGGAAAACCGCTGCCCGGTGTCACGTTCACGGTGACGAGATTGACCGCGCCCGCATCGGATGATGCTTCCGATGTTGGTAAAGTCGTTGCAACGATTACGACGAATGCGGATGGCATCGCACAGACCGAAGCGCTTCCGTGGGGAGAATATCGAATTGCGGAAACCAATGCGCTGGACGGCTATGTGGATACGGACTTTGTGACCATCGTTCAAATCAAATAACAGGAGGAAGAAAAATGAAGCAGATGAAGCAATGGATGCACTGGGTGCTTGCGCTGGTGCTGCTGGTGATGAGCCTGTCTGTTTCGGCAGCAGCGGCAGAAACCATCACGGTGAATGTGACCAACACGCCCGTGCGCGGCAGCGTGGCGCTGGAAAAGACCGGCTTGCAGCTGGTGCGCTTTACGGACGAGCAGGATGAATGGGGCAATACCGTCATGAAGCCTGTTTATCAGCAGGGGTATTTGAAGGGCGCTGTGTTTGAACTCCGCGCTGCGGCGGATGTTGTCGGCAAGGAAGGGACGGTTTTCTACAAGCAGGGGGAACTGGTGGAAACACTGACCACCAGTGCAGACGGCGCAGTGAACTCGAAGCCGCTGCCGCTGGGCAGCTACTGCTTGCAGGAAGTTTCCGCTCCGGACGGTTATCTGCTGGATGATACCCCGTATCCCTTCACGCTGACGGCGGCAGGCAGGCAGACGGCAGTGGTGGAAGTGAAAGTGTCCGCGGTCAACACCTATCTGCCGATTCGGGTGACGCTGCACAAACAGCAGGAAGCAATTCGAGAGGATGAAACGGCGGACGGCATGATTCGCTCGTCCATCGAGACAGTTCCCGGCGAAGGCTGCGTGTTCGGCTTGTTCAATGCAGGGGTGATTGCCTACGGCGACAGCCAGAAGCTGCCTGCCCATACGCTGATGGCGACTGGCATCACGGATGCCAAGGGCAATTTGACATTCTCCGGCATGTATCCGCATGGCGCATATTATGTCAAAGAACTGTCCGCGCCGGATGGCTGGCTGCTGAATACCGAACAGTACCCGGTGCTGCTGACACCCGAAAACATGGATGAAGCGGAGGAGGCAATCGCAATCACGCTGGATGCGCCTATCCTGAATCGCCTGATTTACACGCCGGTGACGATTACCAAGCGGGACATTACCGGCAAGGAAACGCTGCCCGGTGCGCTGATTGAAGTGTACGATGCGCAGGGCAGCACCATTTACCGCGCGTATACGGATGAAAACGGTCAGCTGCCGGATATTCCGCTTGTTCCCGGCTCGTATACGTTCAAGGAAACTTATGCGCCGGAGGGGTATGCGCTGAATGTGGCGGTAAAAACCTTCACGGTAACAAGCGAAGGAAAAATCATCGGGGAAACCGAAATCCGGGATGAAATCAACAAGATTCAGCTGAAAAAGGTCAAGGAGAACGGCGAGCCGCTGCCCGGCGCTGTGTTCGGCATTTACGATGCCAGCAACACACTCGTGCAGCAGCAGACTTCCGATGCCAGCGGTCATCTGACCTTCTCGAAGCTGGGGTATGGCACTTATACCATCCGGGAAATTCAAGCGCCTTACGGCTATCATCCGTCCACCGGCGAATGGCAGGTGACGATTGACGGCACTTATCAGAACCCTGTGCAGATTCTGACGACGGTGGTCAATGAGGATGCGCCCGGCTGGATTCGGGTCATCAAAACGGACGCACTGGACGGTCATCCCATTGCGGGTGTGCGCTTCGACATCTACGCCTTGAATGAGGATGGCAGCACGGGCGACTTGGTGTCCACCATGCTGACGAACGAGGAAGGCGTGGCAATGTCCGAAAGCCTGCTGGTCGGCGACTACATGGTCAAGGAGCATGAAGCGCCCGTCGGCTATGTGAACAGCCTGTGGAGCGAAAAAGTGACCGTCGTCATGGACGAAACCGTGGAGCGCAGCGTGACGAATATCCCCATGCAGGGGCAGGTTCGCATTGTTAAGACGGACGCGGAAACGGGCGGCGGTCTGGCTGGCGCAGTCTTTACGGTCATCCGCGTGAGCGGCTTGCCTTCGCATGGCAAGGAAGGGTGCGGCGAGGTTGTGGCGGTCATCACCACGGATGCGGAAGGGGTGGCAGTCACGCCTGTGCTGACGTGGGGCATCTACGAAATCCGCGAAACCACCGTGCCGGACGGGTATCTGGACAGCGGCTGTGTCGTTACCGTTTCGATTCCCGGCAATGCTGACTGACAAGGAAACGGGAGGCATCCATGAACACAAAACGAAACATTCTGCCCATGCTGCTGGCGGCATTGCTGCTCTTCTGTCTGCCGATTGCATCACTGGCGGAGAACGTGCCCATTCAAAACGTCAGCATCCTCAATACGCCCATCAAGGGGCAGATTCTGCTGGAAAAGACCGGGCAGATGCAGACGACGGGTGAACAGGGGTATTTGAAAGGCGCGGTATTTGAGATTCGGGCGGCGGAGAACATTGTCGGGCAAGACGGCACACAGTGGTATTCATGCGGCGAGCTGGTCGCCACGATGACCACCAGCGGCGAAGGCGTGGAGAAAAGTCCGCTGCTGCCGCTGGGCAAATACACGGTCAAGGAAATCAGCGCTCCGTCCGGGTATGTGCTGGATTTGACGACGTACACCGTAGAAATTCAGGCGTCGGATCAGGAAACGCCGATTGTTTCCGCTACGGTTTCTTCCATCAACCATCCCGCCGAAATTCTGCTTCAAAAGACCGAGGCGGATGGAAAGGCACTGTCAGGGGCGCAGTTCGTGCTGCTGGATGCGGACGGACGCGAAACGGCATCGGCTGTTTCGGATGCAGACGGGCTGGTGCGCTTCCGCTTCGTTCCGCAGGGACAGTACACCATTTGCGAAACGTCCGCGCCGGATGGGTATCTGCTGAACCGCAGCGCAATTTCGGTGACGGTAACGCCGAACTGGACGAATGCGGAAGAAACGATAGCGACGGTGGTGAATCAGCAGAAGAAAATCCAGTTTATTAAGGTGGATACAGCCGGAACGCCGATGGCAGGCATTCTCTTCAAGCTCATCAACGCGGAAACAGGCATTGTAGCAGAAACGGCTGTCAGCGACGAAAACGGTGCGTTTGCCTTTACAGCATTTGATTATGGCGTGTGGACTGTCCATGAAGCGGCTGCCCCCAGCGGTTACAGCCGCATGGCGGACTATCGCTTCCAAGTGGATGACAGCTGGTCGGGAACAGCGCCGGTGCTGCTGGTAAACATTCCTGATTCTTATGCGTTCATGAAAGTGGGTGCCGATGGCAAACCGCTGCAAGGCGTGAAATTTGCCCTGCGGGATGCGGACGGCAATCTCCTGCAAACGCTGGAATCCGATGAGAACGGCATTGTCCGCGCCGAACACTTGCAGCCCGGCACTTATTATTTGCAGGAAACAGAAACGCTGAAAGGATACACCCTGAGCGGCGATGTCCGGAAGCTGGTCATTGACGAGCACTACAAGATTCCCGAAGAAATGCCGCAGTGGGTCAACTACACGACGATTCAGACCGGCGTGCAGCTGGCGGCATCGGGGGTGATGCTTATCGGCATTGCCCTGATGCTGATAAGCGGCACCATGCTGCTGATGCGCAGACGGCGAAAGGCGTAAGCGAATGGTGTATCATCAAAAGCTGTTTCTGCGCCGCTTGGAAGTCCCGCCTTAGGCGGCGCGCTGCATTTTTTATGATGGAGGCTTCCATGCAGGAAGAAATCGAAAACAAAACGCTCTCCCTCATCATCAATACCAGCAAATTCACTGAAAGAACATTGGCGACGGCGTTCGCGAAAGCGCTGAAACTCGGATGGAACAAAGCCAAGGAGCATCATCAGGCGAAACCGCAGGGCAGGCAGAGCGTGAAGCAGCTCATCGGGCAGAATCAGGGCGTTGAGCAGACTGCACTGGCTGACCGGCAGGAGGTGAAGGCGTTTGAACGATACGCCCGCCAATATGGGGTGGATTATGCCATCCATAAGGGTACTTCCGACAGCGGAAAAACGCGCTATCTGGTGTTCTTCAAAGCTCGCGACCGTGCAGCCATTGATCAGGCAATGCGCGCGTATGCAATGGATTTTCTGGCGCAGCGGAAGGCGCAGCGGAATGTTCAGCCGCAGCTGGATACGGCATCCCCCAGCAAACAGAAGGAGCGCAGCAGGCAGAAAGGGAGGGAAAGATGAACGCCGACGCATGGAAAAAACGCCTGCTGCTGCATCTGCCCTACGGGGTTATTGGACTTGCCGCGGCGAAGCTGAGTGAAGCATGGCGGCTGTCAGCCGGGACGGATTTTTCCGCGAAATTCCTGCACCTGCGGGATGGCGTGGCAATGGCGTTCCGAAACGGACTGTCCGGCTTTGTGCCCCTTGACCTGCTGATTGGGTTTCTGTGCGGATGCGCACTGTGCCTGCTGGTACATGCAAAACGCAGGAATGCCAAGAAGTATCGGCACGGCGAAGAATACGGCGCTGCCCGCTGGGGAAAGCCAAACGACATTGCGCCGTTCGTGGACGCTGACCCGTGGAACAACATCATCCTGACCCAGACGGAGCGCCTGACCATGAGCAGCCGCCCGGCGAATCCCAAAAACGCACGGAACAAGAACGTACTGGTCATCGGCGGTTCCGGCAGCGGCAAAACACGCTTTTTCATCAAGCCGAACATCATGCAGTGTACCAAAACGAAGGGGTGCTCTCTTGTGATTACTGACCCCAAGGGGACGCTGATTACGGAGTGCGGAAAGATGCTTGCTGCTGCCGGATATGACGTGCGGGTTTTCAATGTTATCAGTTTCCCAAAGTCCATGCACTACAACCCGTTTGCGTATATCCGAAGCGAAAAAGACATTTTGAAGCTGGTGACGGCGCTCATAGCAAACACAAAGGGAGAGGGCAAAGGCGGCGACGACTTCTGGATTAAGGCGGAAACGCTGCTCTATATGGCGCTGATTGGCTACATCCACTATGAACTGCCGCCCGCAGCGCAGAATTTTACGACGCTGATTGACATGCTGAACAGCATGGAAGTTCGCGAGGAGGACGAGGAATACCGAAATCCTGTTGACCTGATGTTTGAAAAGCTGAAAGCGGAAAAGCCGGAACACTTTGCAGTGCGGCAATATGCCAAATACCGGATGGCTGCTGGCAAGACCGCCAAGTCGATTCTGGTGAGCTGCGGCGCACGGCTTGCGGTGTTCGATATTCAGGAACTGCGGGAAATTACGGCTTATGATGAACTTCACCTTGATACGCTGGGAGATAAGCGGACTGCACTCTTCCTCATCATGTCCGACACGGATGCCAGTTTCAATTTTCTGATTAGTCTGGCGTATTCGCAGATGTTCAACTTGCTTTGCGAAAAAGCGGATGATGTGTATGGCGGCAGACTGCCTGTCCATGTGCGCTGCCTGCTGGATGAGTTCGCCAACATTGGGCAAATCCCGAACTTTGAGCGCTTGATTGCGACCATCCGAAGCCGAGAAATTTCGGCGTGCATTGTGCTTCAGGCGCAGTCTCAGCTCAAAGCGATTTACAAGGACAGTGCTGATACAATCGTCGGCAACTGCGATACGCTGCTCTTTCTGGGCGGCAAGGAAAAGACGACGCTGAAAGAAATGGAGGAACTGCTTGGGAAAGAAACAATCGACACATTCAACACCGGTGAAAGCCGCGGGCGCGAGGTATCGCACTCTCTGAACTACCAGAAGCTCGGAAAATCGCTGATGACGATGGACGAATTAGCCGTCATGGATGGCGGCAAGTGCATCCTCCAATTGCGCGGTGTGCGCCCGTTTTTATCCGAAAAATACGACATTACCAAGCATCCGAACTACAAATATCTGTCCGATTTTCAACCGAAGAACGCTTTCCATATCGAAAAATACTTGTCGCATCAGCTGAAACTGCGGCTGGAAGAAGAATTTGCCGCTGTCGAAGTCGAGGTCAGCGGCACGTCCGAGGAAGAGGAAGCGCTTCTGGATGAATGGGCAGAGGAGCTTCAACAGCAGGCTGCCGAAGCAGGCGGCCTTTTCTAATCCCAATATATGAATATGGAGGTATATTTCTATGGCATTTTTCTCGTCTGCAGTGACGGTACTGCAAACGCTTGTGATTGCCCTTGGCGCGGGTCTGGGCATCTGGGGTGTCATCAACCTGCTGGAAGGGTATGGCAACGATAATCCCGGCGCAAAGTCCCAAGGCATCAAGCAGCTGATGGCAGGCGGCGGGGTGGCGCTGATTGGCACCACCCTTGTTCCGCTGCTGTCCGGTCTGTTCGGATGATCAAAGCACCATCTTTCACCCGCTTCCGGAGGATAACGGAAGCGGGTTCCGCAGGAGGGATGTCCTTTGAATTTCATCTGGGATAAAATCACGGAATGGCTGAAAGGGCTGCTGGTCAGCGGCATCATCAGCAACCTGTCTGGTCTGTTTGATGCCATCAACACCCGCGTGGGCGAGGCGGCGGCGGTCGTCGGCACAACGCCGCAGGCATGGAACAGCAGCATTTTCCAGATGATTCGCACACTGTCAGAGAATGTCGTTGTCCCCATCGCGGGAATCATCCTGACGTTCGTGATGTGCCTGGAACTGATTCAGCTGCTGATTGACCGCAACAACCTCCATGACTTTGAGACGTTCATTTTCTTCAAGTGGATTTTCAAAACCTTTGTTGCGGTGCTGCTGGTAACAAATACTTGGAACATCGTCATGGGCGTATTTGACATTACACAGAGCGTCGTCAACGACAGCGCGGGCGTTATCATATCCGACACAAGCATAGATATTGCAACCGTTATCACCGATATAGAAGCAAAGCTGGACGCTATGAGCGTCGGCGGGCTTTTGGGGCTATGGTTTCAATCACTCTTTGTGGGGCTTACCATGAAAGCGTTGTCTATCTGTATCATGCTGGTGGTGTACGGGCGCATGATTGAAATATACCTTGTAACGAGTATCGCCCCTATCCCCGTTGCGACAATGGTAAATCGTGAATGGGGCGGCATGGGACAGAACTACTTAAAATCCTTGCTTGCCCTCGGTTTTCAGGCTTTTCTAATTCTTGTGTGCGTCGGTATTTATGCGGTTTTGATACAGACAATCGCAGCAACCGATGACATATCCGGCGCGATCTGGGCTTGCATGGGCTATACCGTCCTCTTGTGTTTTACGCTTTTCAAAACGGGAAGCCTTGCAAAATCCGTATTCAGCGCGCATTAAGGGGGTGCAGATGAAGAAATACAAAATCATTTACGCCGATCCCCCTTGGAGATACGCGAGAAGCAAGGTACAGGGCGCAGCGGAAAAGCACTATCCCACTATGAGTATTGAGGAACTTTGCGCTTTACCCGTCAAAGAAATTGCGGATAAGGACTGTATTTTATTCCTATGGGCGACGTTCCCGCAGCTTAAAGAAGCGTTGCAGTTAATCAAGGCTTGGGGATTTACCTATAAATCCGTTGCCTTTGTATGGTTAAAGCAAAATCGGAAATCGCCCACTTGGTTTTATGGCTTGGGCTTTTGGACGCGAGGAAATGCGGAAATCTGCTTGCTTGCTACCAAAGGACACCCGAAGCGACAATCAAACAAGGTACATCAATTTATTATTTCCCCTGTTGAGCAGCACAGCAAAAAGCCGGATATAACGCGGGAAAAGATACTTGCCCTTATGGGCGACCTACCGCGTATTGAACTGTTTGCAAGGCAGCATACCCCTGGTTGGGACGTATGGGGAAATGAAATCAAAAGCGACATACGGTTTGCCGGAAAGGAGGTTTGAAATGGCGTATGTAACCGTCCCAAAGGATTTAACCAAAATCAAGAGCAAGGTAATG
>ENA-ORKV01001232-ORKV01001232.1-human-gut-metagenome-genome-assembly--contig:-NODE-1232-length-20715-cov-2.724780_pt1 | contig 20715 bp, 41 predicted proteins | sample MGYA00243058_ERZ508805 | MGnify/ENA primary metagenome ERZ508805 (study PRJEB26277, sample SAMN04329770) | human gut metagenome | biome: human-associated habitat | host: Homo sapiens | place: USA... | reverse complement strand
GGTCCTCTACAACCGCCTGGCCAACGGAACGCCGTTTACGATCGACACGGCGCAGGCGCGAATCACCGCGCTGGCGGATGCACTGGAAATCACGCAAGAGGAAGCGGACGAACTGGCGGCACTGGCAAAAGCGCATGGCACGAGCGGCGCGACGCTGGAGGAGTGCGTGGCGGCGTTGGAAGAACGCGCGCTTGAGCATGAAGAAGCGCTGGTCGAGCTGGCGGGCATGATGACGGGAAGCGGGGTGGAGTAAATGGCAAAGGTTTATGCGCGGATGATCAAAAACGGAAAGATGACGCTTGAAAACGTGCCGGAGAAGTGGCGCGGACAGGTCGGGAAACTGCTTGGAGAGGATGAATGATGGGCATTGTAATCGCGGCGTTCTGCCTGCTGGCGTGCATCGGCATTGCGAGGTTCATCCACGCGGGAGGGGCTTGGGATGATTAAGACGGCGGAAGCACTCCGCACGGCGCGGGGACTGCTTGGTACAAGCTATGATGAGCTGGACTGCATCAACCTCATCAAGAAGGTCATCCGCGTCAGCGCGGGCGGGGAGAAAAGCTACACGACGGCGGGAACGAACGCGCTCTGGGAGAGCGACAAAAACAGCGCGAAATACCGCGACTTGACATGGAAGCAGGAGAGCATTTCCGGCGCGAAGGCGGGAATGCTGGCGTTCATGGGCGTGGGAACGGGCGACGTGAATCACGTCGGACTGGTGACGGAGAAGGGGACGGTCGTCCACTCAAGCAAGAGCAGGGGCGGGACGGTCGAAACCGAGCTGACGGAAAAGAACGGCTGGAACGGGCTGGGGAAGCACAGGATGATTGAGGTGAATGGAATGGAAAAGGAATTCGGCAACGCGACGGTATCGGTCACGAGCGGCTACCTGAACATCCGCGAGGGCGCGGGCACGGCGGCGAAAATCATCGCCAAAGCCGAAAACGGAACGCGGGTGAACGTCATCCGCGAGGCGGGCGGCACGGGCTGGGTGTTCGGGAAGTTGGAAAACGGCGTGGCGGGGTACATGTCAGGGGCGTATCTGGTGGAGGACGAGAACACACCGGATGCCGATGCGGGGAACGCTGCGGACGCGGGCGGCGAGGAAACGACGACGCTCAGAAGGAGTGACGGCGTGTACATCACGCTGGCGGGAAAGTGGGAAATCGCGGAAGATTGAAAGGAGGATGACCATGAACAACTGGTCGGGAATCTGGGACAAAATACTCAAGATGGCGGCACTTGCGGGCGGAGCAATCGCGGGTGCAATGGGAGGCTGGGATACGTTGCTGATCGTGCTGTGCTACATGATGGGCATTGACTACGTGACAGGTTGCATTTGCGGGGCGATGGGCAAAAGCCCGAAGACGGACGGCGGAAAGCTGGACAGCAAGACGGGCTGGCACGGGCTGCTCAAGAAGGCGGTCATGCTGGTGGTGGTCTTTATGGCGGCACAGCTCGACCGCGTGATGCCGGAAGGGACGCGGGTTTTCCGCGACGCGATGGCGATGTTCTACATCGCGAACGAGGGACTGAGCATCACCGAGAATCTGGCAATCATCGGCGTGCCGTTTCCTGCCTTTATCAAGAAGGCACTCGAGCAGATTAAGGAGCAGAACGACGAGGGCACGGAGAAGGAATGATGTGCGGCAAAATCACGTTTGCGGGATTTACGAAGGATGAGCGTGATGAGCTGATACAGGCGTGCGGGCTGACGGACAGACAGAGAGAGGTGTTTGTCACCCGAGCGCAGACGGACAACCTGATTGCGACGGCGCAACGGCTGCACATTTCGCCGGAAACGGTCAAGCGCGAATCGCGAAAGGTACAGGACAAAATCAACCGCGTCAGAGCAAGGCAGAGGCGGCAGACGGACGGGCAATCGCTTGGAAGAAAAACGAGCGATTGAGCAAGACCCGGAGGGGAGACCTTCCGGGCTTTTTTTATACCCTGAATTGACCCGGATGTGACCCGCGATGATGCGCTCAAAATGGCAGAATGGAAGCAAGAGGTGACGACGATGTACAAGCCTTACAACCCCAATCCCGAACTGACCCGCGTCGGGGACTGCGCGATACGCGCAGTATGCCGGGCAACGGGGCAGAGTTGGGAAATGGCGTTCGTCGGGATCGCGGCGCAGGGTTTTGTATGGCACGACATGCCGTCATCGAATCGGGTCTGGGGCGCATACCTCAGAGAGAACGGCTTTACCCGCCACAGTCTGCCGGACGATTGCCCGGACTGCTATACGCTTGCCGACTTCTGCCGAGATCATCCGACTGGATGCTATGTTGTGGCGATGAACGGGCATGTGGTCTGCGTGCAGGACGGAGATTGGTTTGACACGTGGGACAGCGGCGGAGAGATGCCCATTTACTACTGGAAAAAGGAGTGAATGCCATGCCTTTTTACAATGGCTACCCGGGCGGATACTACACGCCGCCGATGAACCCGCCGATGCCGGACCAGCTGGCACAGCTCAGGCAGGGCTATCCAATGCAACCAACAGTTGCATCCATGCAACAGCCGGTTGCATCACAGCCGCCGCAGACCGCGCCCATCATCTGGGTTCAGGGCGAAGAGGGCGCTAAAGCGTACATGGTCGCGGCAGGGAACAGCGTCCTGCTGATGGACAGCGAAAACAGCACGTTCTACCTCAAGAGCAGCGACCAGAGCGGAATGCCGCTGCCGCTGCGGATATTCGACTATTCAGAACGGACACAGATGGCAAAAGCGCCCGTACAGGCGGCTCAGACGCCGAACGTGGAATACGTCACCCGCGCGGAATTTGACGCGCTGGCGGCAAAGTTGAACGCGCTCACGCAGGGAGGAAAAGAAGATGGGCAATCCGCTGTTTAACATGTTGGGCGGCAATATGCAGAATATGCACAATGCCCCGGAATTTGGTCAGATGATGCAGCAATTCAATCAGTTCAAAGCCAGCTTTCAGGGCGACCCGAAACAGGAAGTCCAAAAGCTCCTGCAATCCGGCAGGATGAGCCAGCAGCAGCTTGACCAGCTGCAAAGCATGGCAAGGCAGTTTCAGCAACTCATGGGTTAAAATCGTGCGCACGATTTAACAAAAAGAAAGGAGATCACTATGATGGAAAACGGTATCCCGATGACCATGCCGGTTGAACCTTCCGGCAATAATCGCAATTCGTCCGGCTGGGGCGGAGACGGCGCGTGGTGGATCATCATCCTGTTCCTGTTCGTATTCTGCGGCTGGGGCGGCGCTGGCTGGGGCGGCAACCGCGGCGGAAGCACCGGCGCGGGCGTCATGGACGGCTATGTGCTGACGAGCGACTTTGCCAACATCGAGCGCAAGCTTGACAGCGTAAACAGCGGACTTTGCGACGGCTTCTACGCGCAGGCGCAGCTCATCAACGGCGTACAGCAGAGCATGAGCAACGGCTTCATGAGCGCAGAAATCAGCAGGGCGAACCAGCAGATGGCGTTCATGCAGCAGCTTAACGCGATGCAGGCACAGCAGGCGAATTGCTGCTGCGAGACGCGCGAAGCGATCCAGGGCGTCAACTACAATCTTGCACAGCAGGGCTGCGAGACGCGCAACACCATCCAGACCACGACGCGCGACATCATCGACAACCAGAACGCGAACGCGCGCGCGGTTCTCGATGCGCTGACGGCACAGAGGATCGAAGCGAAGGACGCGAAGATCGCCGAGCAGAACCAGCAGCTCTTTGCAGCTCAGCTGGCGGCGTCTCAGGCGGCGCAGAACAATGTTCTCAAGGCGTATGTGGGTGAGCAGTTCGCCTACTACAACCCGCGCCCTGTTCCGTCCTTCCCGGTTCCGGCTCCGTACCAGTTCGGTAACTGCGGCGGATGCAACTGCTAAGTAATAAAAGCAACTGTTCGGCAGAGCCGGACTGGTCGGGCAACCGATGATGCGACAAAGCGGCGGGGCTTTGCGCCCTGCCGCGTTTTTTAAGGAGATGAAATCATGGCTGAATATGGCAACAGCAACATCGTAACTGTGGCGGCGGGGCAGGTCGTGCCGCTTACGGACAGGATCGAGAGCGGAAAACCCTGTATCCAGCACCGGAACGGGGCGGGAACGATCACGCTGCGGGGACAGACGAACCAGTGTAAGGCGCGGTATCTGGTGATGTACAATGCGAACATCGCCATTCCGACTGGCGGAACGGTCGGCGCAATCTCCATGGCACTGACCATCGCGGGAGAATCGTTGAACAATGCGACCGCCATCGTAACCCCGGCGGCGACGGACAACTACTTTAATGTCAGCGGCGCGGCTTACATTGACGTGCCGCGTGGATGCTGCGTCAACGTTGCGCTGGAGAACACCAGCACGCAGGCGGTCAGCGTGGCGAACACCAACGTCATCGCGACGCGCGAGGCGTGAGAAAGGGGCATAATATGGAAATGAGAACGCTGAATCAGCTTTGCGAAATGTGCTGCGATGAGATCGGCGAGATCGTCGAAAAAGGGAATCTGACCTCGACGACGCTTGACCAGGCATACAAGCTCGTTGATATCATCAAGGACGTCAAGAAAATCAAGATGCTTGAGCAGGGCGAACGTTACAGCCGTGCCTACGACGGCAACGATTACGGCGGCTACGACCGCGGATACAGCTACGGCGCATATGACGGTACGGAGAGCAGCCGGGAAATCAGCCGACGCGGAGAACCCTATTACAGCAGGGGCGGCGGCAAAGAGCAGATGATGGAGCAGATCGACAACATGATGCGCGGCGCGAACGAAAGACAGAAAGACGTTCTGCGCCGGCTGCGCGAAGAGCTGAAGAACACGTGATGCGCTCGTCATAATTCGCGGCATAATCGGTGTAAAAACCTGCTTACACAGTGTTAAATCCCGCTTACATCGCGTAAGCGGGATTTAACACTTTTCCCTTGTGAAATAAGGAAAAATTAAAGGAATCTAGCTATTGCTAGATTCCTTGTTTGGTGCCGGTGGCGGGGGTCGAACCCGCACGGAAACGCCATAAAAGCTCTTATTTTACTAGACTTTTTATTTCGCCGTGTCATAATTCGCGGCATAATTGTACTGGCAGGATTCTCCGCCGAGCAGCGCGGCGTTGTGAGACGCAATCGCATCGGCTACGGCATCGCGCTTTTTGTTCATGGTGTGCTGGTAGACGCGATTGAGCATGTCGAGCGTCGCGTGTCCCATGCGCTCCTGAGCGTACTTAGGCGGGACGTTCAGAGCCGCCATGACGGAAGCAGCGTAGTGGCGCAAATCGTGAAAACGACCGGGGAGATTGAGCTTATTACAAAGACGCATGTATGAATCTGTGATGCTGGCGGGCGTCATGCCGGTGATGGTCTGCGGCGGCTGATGACCGAAGTTGCGGACAGCGGAGACGACGAGCGCATCCAGACCACGCAGGACGCGGTTACCGCTGCGGGACTTCGGGGCTTTGGTGACATAGTCGCCGCACTCATCCATGGCGAGGGATTTGCTGATGGTGACCGTTCCTGCCTCGAAATCGAAGTCATCCATCGTCAGGGCGGCGATCTCGCCGCGGCGCAGACCCAGCGTTGCGGCAAGGACGACCGCGACGTAGAGGTTGGTGTTGTGTGCGCGGAGGTAAAACAGCGCACGCTGCACGTCCTCATCCTGCGGGATGGTCATCTCTTTGCGGTCGGGTTCGGGCAGGATTAGCCCCTGCGTCGGCGGCTCGATTCCGGCGTGCTTCATAGACGCGGAGAGGAAGCCGATCTTATTGCGGACGGTTTTCGGGGTTGCGCCGGATCGCGTCCAGTCATTGACCACAGATTGCAATTCAGCGCGGGAGATTTTGGCGATGGGCTTTGATTCGAGAGCTTCAAAGCCGTTGCGCCGCATGGCGGTATAACCGCGGATGGTGGACGGAGAGCGACCGGCGGAGCGGCAGGTATCGAGGTATTTATCCATCGCCTGAGCCAGCGTCACACGCCCCGCCAGATTCGCGGAAAGGGCGTTCTCGCGGTTTTCATCAAACTCGGCAATCATTCGCCTTACGTCGGCTTTCGTCGCGCCAGAGACGGAAATATAGCGATATCCGCCGGACGGGAGCTTTTCGCCCGTGGAGATGCGGGCGCGGTATCCAGTTTTTGTTTTCTCGATTTTCGGCATAATCAATCTTCCTTTCTATATTGCGAAAGGAAGGGAAATATGGTATCATATAGATGTTCCCTTCTTTTCGCGGTTGTCAAGTGGGGTGCCATCGTCCTGTCTGTGTTAGCGCACGGACAGGGCTTTTTTTTAGTTTTTGATCCGGACATCCTGAGTTTTATGGCAGTATGGGCAGGGAGCAAAATTTCGCTCGATCGCCTCGTATACTGACATCGCTACAACATATTCGGAATTTATGTTCGGCTCAAACTTACAAAACATTCTACTTAAATGATAATATTTTCCGTTTTTTAAGTCTACGTAACATTTCTGATTTTTATCCACAGGATATCGGATTGTTGCAGAGCGGTCTATGTGCGTCTCATAAATCTCACGCAGGCAAAACGCGCCCGAAACGCCCAAGAAAACGCTAAACGTAATAAGCAAAACAAATTTTTTCATAGTCAGCCTCGCAGAATCAACGGATTCATGTCGAAATAAAACCTTTTTGCACGGATAACTTAATGTTTGTGTCGAAAATATTATACTCACAAAAGATGAGAGTATAATAGTTATAAGGAAGTGATGGCATGAAAGAGAGCCGACCGAAGAACGTCACCTCACACAGAGCGCGGAGAGCCGCGCCGACCACCACCCCAATTGAATTTGAGCGGGAGAGAAAGGAAATCATCGCGATTGCAGAGATGCTGACCGACGGTGACAAAATCTACTACCTGCTCGGAACGGCGAGGGCACTGCTTAAATTAGAAGCAAAGCGTACCCCACCTGTCACTTGATTTCCCTCTTTAAATAGGAAATCATCTCGTCCAGCAGCTCGTCCGGCATATTCGCAAGAATACGGATGAGCTGTTTTTTATTTTCGCTCGCTCCGTACATGATATTTGTCAAACGTGTCGCATCATCCTCAGCCTGTCTGATCTTCATTTCGCCTTCGCCAGTGCGCAACCAGTGTTCGTCAATTCGGAATTCTCTACATATAGAGAGGATGATTGCTTCGGTCGGCTGAGGATCACCGGATTCAAACCTTGAGATGGTTGCGCCTGTTAAACCGAGACGTTTTCCAAATGCCTCTTGGCTTGTATCTCCACATGATTTCCGAATTTCTCTGATTCTCTGTTCCAATAACTCACCTTCTTTCCTTTGCGGTAGTACCATTCTATCACATTTTCTTACCAAACGCAAGAAAAATAAGAAAACATCTTGACATATTTGCGTTTGGAAAGTATAATATTACCAGACGCAAGAAAGGAGGTCACAAATATGAAGGATATCGACGAAAGCAAACTGTCTCCGGTCGAGCGGCTGGGGCTTGCCTACTGCCGGCTGAACTGCTGGATCTGGGATGAGCTTGTCGGGGCGAAGCCGGACGGATTTGACCGGATGACGTATGACGAGAAACGCGGCTATATCGAGCCGCAGCTGAACCGCATCGAGCAGACGCTCGGCGAGCCCTATGCAGACAGGTGTTGGTGGCTCTATGAGATGGGCAAGACCGAAGAAGAATGGCTCGAATGGCGAAAATCAAAGCTACCCTACGAGCGCAAAGGCAATGGAGAGTATAACGCCCAGCGCACTGAAGACAACGGCAAGCACTTGCAAAATCAGATCGCGCCTGTCCTTGCGTTTTGCGTAGGATTCGCGCTCGGCTCGCTGCTGCTGTTCGTATTCAAAGCGTTTCATGGCGGCTTCGCCGCGTGAGGTAATCGACCAAGTGAAGCTGCTTTTGTCTCGACAATGCGCCCAATGCTCGGATTCACAATTTCGCAGAAACAAAGATTCATCGCTGGAGAAATCGTCATCCGTATAAGTTGGGTCAGCAGCAATCTTTCTCAGGAGATCGTATTCGGGCTGAATCATGATATCACCCCCTTTCCTGTCCAGTATAGCACAGATTCGGACGGAACGGGGAGAAAGGAAGGAAACGCACATGAAAAAGAAGGACAAGGCGACTAAGCTGGAGCTGGCGGCGAATCTGGTCAAGGCGTTGCCGGAGAGCAGCGAACAGACCGCGCTGGCAGTTGCCGCGGCAATGCTGGCGGGCTACAACATGGGCAAGATGGCGGCGCAGGGGGCGTAAAAAAAAACCGCCGCCCGACCGGGCGACGGAAGCGAAAAGGAAATAGTATCTACTGACATTATAATGCGAAAGGGAGAAAAAGTCAATGAAAGCTTACAAGGGATTCAACAAGGACATGACCTGCACGCCGGATGGCTGCGCGCCGTTTCAGTACAAGGAGGGCGAAACCTATGAAGAGCCGGAAGCAGACCTCTGCGCGAAAGGTTTCCATGCTTGCCTTGACCCGCTGGAATGCCTGAACTACTACAACATTTGCGACAGCGTATATCATGTAGACTCCGCCAAGCTCGCCAGCAGCGGAGACAACGCCCAGCTCGCCAGCAGCGGGAAAGACAGCGTGGTGATGTCTGCTGGCATTGGCGGGAAAGTAAAGGCTGCGGTTGGAAATTGGATTGCAATCGCCGAGTGGGAAGTGAAGGATTCTCATTTTGTTCCAGTTGGCATTGTGGTGGCGAAGGTGGACGGCGAAAAGGTCAAAGCGGACACATGGTACAAAGCAGAAAACGGACAGATGGTCGAAGTTGAGGAGGAGTGACCTATGCCGAAAGTCAGAGCGTTGACGGAGGCGGAGCGGCGCAGGCAAGCCAATAAAGCGCGGGACGACGCACTGATGAGCCTCATCACCGAAGAGCGGGCACGCAAGCAAATCACGCTGACGGAGATTGCGGCGAAGCTCGTCATGAGCCGCGTCTGCCTGTACAGCAGATTCAAATCGCCGAGCGATTTCACATTGAAGGAGTATCGCGACATATGCGCGATGCTGGGAATGGAGGTGAGGGTATGAGTTGGAACACAATCTGGGGGGGATTGGCGGTGTTAGACCTCGTCGTGTTGGCGGTAACGCTGGTCTATCTGGTCGTTCGCATCGAGCAGGAGGTGCAGCGTGAGCGGCAGAACGACAAAGCCCAATAAGCGGCCGGGATATCCGGTCTGCATCTGCAAGAGCAACGGACAGATTGAGCTATACGACCCGAGCGCGTGGCGCAGGGCGGAGTGGCAGAGGATTCGGAGGATCGAAAAGGAGGAACGGAAACGTGAACGAGGGCAGAATCAAGAATTTTACGCTGGAGGGCAATGTTTTGACGCTGACGGCGATGGTAGGCAAGACGTCAGGTGACACGCGCTATCAGTTGGATACCAGTCTCATGTTTGGGGAGACGCTGACCTATGAAGGGCTTGTCAACATGCTGGAGGCTCTGAAAGCGGATATTGAGGACGTATTTAAGCTCGGGATGACTTTCGAGACGGACAGTAATGGTAATCTAATCTACACGGACGATGACCGCCTTATTCCGGCGGGCAACGGAATCAACAATTCACACATCGAGGCATTCGAAAGGGCGTGGAGCAATAACGAAAATAATGCGAAGTGAATTGATTGAACTTGAGCGGTTTGCAACCATGCAGACAGTCGGACAGAACTGTTGGGAGACGATTGAGCGTGAGCGCGCGGCGACTAAGCGACGCCGCCGCATGCTGCGCAAACAAGAAAGCGAGGCAGAGCAGAATGAGCAAAATGAGTTTGTACCAGATAGACGCGAATATTGAGAGCATCCTGAACGGCTTTGAAGTGGTGGATGAGGAAACGGGCGAAATTTACGGCGTAGATGCGCTGGAAGCCTTGCAGATGGTGCGCGATGAGAAAATTGAGAACATCGCATGTTTCATCAAGAATCAGTCCGCATTCATCGGCGACCTGAAAGCCGAAGAAGAGGTATTGGCTGCGCGGCGCAAGGCTGCAGAGAACAACGTCGAGCGGCTGAAAGCCTATTTGATGCAGTCTCTCAACGGTCAGAAATTCCAGTCGGCGCGTGCGGCGGTATCGTTTAGAAGCACGACGGCGGTCAAGATTACGGATGCCGGTAAGCTCTATACAGACTATCTGCGAGAGATTCCTGCAAAAATCGAGCCAGACAAGAAAAAAATTGGCGATGCGCTGAAAGCCGGTAAGACTGTTGATGGCGCGGAACTTGAGACGCGAATGAGCTGCATCATCAAGTAAAGCCGTGGGCGATATAAACGCTATAAATAGTATAGCAAGGAGGATTGGTGATGGCAGAAACCCCGAAGATATTCAGCGCGATTAACGCGGTCATGCGCGACCTCGGCGCGGTCACAAAGGACAAGCGCAATCAACAGCAGGGCTTTAATTATCGCGGTGTCGATGATGTTATGAATGCGCTTAACCCGCAGATGGTCAAGCATAATCTCTTTTGCGTGCCGGAGGTTATTAGGCAGGAACGCGAAGAGCGAAAGACAGTAAAGGGCAACAATCTGATATACAGCATCGTTACGATGAGATACACGCTGTATGCGGAAGACGGAAGCAGCATTCAGGCGGTTGTCGTCGGCGAAGGCATGGACAGCGGCGACAAAGCGACAAACAAGGCGATGGCAATCGCCTATAAATACGCAATGTTCCAGATTTTCAGCATTCCGACCGAAGAAACCGCGCCGGAACCTGACAAGGATACACCTGATGAGAGCGAGCTGATCGTCCCGCGACTGATTTGCGCAATGTGCAAAGGGAGCATTCTCAGCCTGAGCGACAAAAACGGCGTAATCATCAAGGATGCGCAGAGTGTCGCGGAATTTACGGAGAAAGAGAGCGGGAAAAAGCTCTGCTATGGCTGTTACAAGGCGTGGAAAGCTGAGGAAAAGAAATGAATCAAATTACCGTAACCGGCAATGTCGTCCATACCCCTGAGATGAGGACGACGCAAAGCGGCATGACCTGCTGTAATTTCAGCGTCGCCGTCAAGCGAAAATTTAAAAACAAGACGACGCAGAAATACGAAACGGACTTCTTCGACGTGACGGCTTGGGGCAACCTCGGCAACATCTGTCAGATGTACGTCGAAAAGGGGAAAAAGGTGCTGGTCGTTGGCGAGATGCAGAGCAGGGACTACGAGGGACGAGACGGCACAAAGAAGCGGGCTTGGACGATTAACGCTGACACAGTCGAATTCCTGTCGCAGAAACCTCAAGACGAGACGGCACCACCGTCTCCTGCGGCGGCTGCGGGATTTACGTCCATTCAGGTCGATGACGACGAGCTGCCGTTTTAACTGGCGCAGGGGCAACCCTGCACATGGCGGTCAGCTCAGGGAGCAGCCTGTCTTGCGGGTAGCAGCGCGGGCGGGCAGGGATGGCTCGATACCACCGACCGCCAAGCAGAAGTGTCAAAGCACGTCACCTTTTACCAAACGACCGCGCCGATGAGAAAGGCGGCGCACATGCCACACAAAACCGAATAAAAGCAAATTCATACTGACAGCCCGGAAAGACGGGCAACCACCATTTTTTTCGACGGCGGGAAAGACCGCAAAATAAAAATCATCGTTTCCAAATGGCATTGCTGGCGGGTCAAACCGTCAGCAACATGGCAAGCATAGCAGGTATCAGCGGGGCGTTCCTCCTCAAAAGTCGTTCATCTTTCTCCTTGTTTTTTTCTTAGATTTGACACGAAGCACCTTGCCCAGCTGCCCTGTTCGATTCAGGGGCTTGCCACAATTTTAAAAAAAGCGAAAGGGGATAATAGATTGAGACGGGAGCAATTCACATTTTATCGAAGTTATTACGATGCGCTCAAGAATCTGCCCGAGAAGGAACGGGCGAAAGTTTTGTTCGCGATACTGGAATACGCTTTGGACGAACAAGAGCAAAACAAACTTGAAGGAGTTTGCGCCGCGTGCTTCCTTTTGATTCGTCCGACGCTGGACAGTGGGAGAATCAAAGCGGCGAATCGCAAAAACAAAACGAAAACAAACGAAGAACAAAACGAGAACAAAGCGGAAACGAGAGCGGAACAAAACCGCAAGGAGAAAGAGAAAGAGAGAGAGTGTGAGAAAGAGAAAGAGAGAGAGTACGATAGTAGTAGTACCCCCGTACCCCCTCTGACCGACGACGAGCTGCGGCGACTGCGGCAGGAGCAGCAGGACGTGGAGACGGCGGCAAAGCGCGTCGGGCTGCCCGTCAGCGCGATGAGCGACTACGACACGATGGACAACCTGCGGGCAGAGCATGGAGCGGACAACCTGCTCAAGGCAATCGGCAGGATTCAGGGCGCGGCGGAGAAATGCCGAAGCTGGAGGTATGTCAGCGGGATTTTGCGGAAGGAAAAGTCTGTTGGATATACATGGTCAGAGAGAGCGGCTGAGAGCGGCGGAGGAACGGCAGGAGACGCGGAGCAGGTGCTTACCCGCAACCCGTTCGCGCTGCAATCCTTGAAATGCAGGGAGGCTGTCACATGACGTTTACAGAGATGAGCGACATTCTGGCAATCATCGGCGCGGTATACCCGAGATTCTACGCAAACCTGAGCGAGAACGACGTCAAGGCGATGACCAACGTATGGCTCAGTTTCTTTGCCGACGACGACGCAAGCCTTGTCAGCGACGCGGTCAAGACGTTTATCGCCAACGATACCAAAGGATTCCCGCCTGTGGTCGGGCAAATCCGCGAAAAGCTCGACGTCATCAACCAAGCCGTTCACGGCTTTGAGCTGACGCCACAAAACGCTTGGGGGCTGGTCAAAAAAGCCATGAAGGACAGCGCGTATCACAGCGCGGAGCGGTTTGCCGAGCTGCCGGAGGTGGTGCAGGAGGTCGTCGGATCGCCGAGCCAGCTGTACGAATGGGCAGTTAGCAATGATGGCGTGAGCGAAAGCGTGATCGCCAGCAATTTTCAGCGCAGTTTTGCCGCACGCGCCGCCGTACACAAGGAGATTCGCATGATGCCGAGAGACGTGCGGGCGAGAATCGACGCGGACAGGCAGATGATTGCCGGAGGGCGAGATGCGCCGAAGCTGCAAGCCGCAAGCGACGACATGGACGAGTACGCGAAACAGCTGCGGGAGATGACGCCGGAGGAGCGGCACAGATATTTTGAGAGCATCGTGGTCAATCTGGATGAGGTGGAGGGATAGCATTGATTTCGGGCAAAAACGCGCTGACCTGCTATTCAGCCGGCTTAGACGCGACGGAGAGGATGTGCGAGGTTTGCGGCAAGACGTTCCGGGCGGGAGAGCAGTACGCATACAAGCTGTGGAGCAGCGCGGCACACAAAAAGCACGACTGGTATTGCAGCTATACATGCTATCGGACGGTGACCAAGCCGCTGGAGGAGCGACAAAAGGCGCAGTTTGAGAGCATTCAGCGCGACGCGGTTGAATCCGAGGAACGGCGCAGGGAGTATGCGAGGGTGCTTTACCAGCGGCAAAAGAAGCGCAAGCAGTGGCAAACCAAGGCTGCAAAGGAGCGCGAGCAGAAGCAGAACGAGACCATAGCACAGATGATTGCGCGGATGAAGCGGGAATCTGAGCGGCGAAAAAAGCAAAAAACACAACTGATGAGGGGGAATGACGGATGGATGCATTGTTGAACGAATTGCGCGATAAGATTTACAGTGACGCAGTGGCACACGGGCTGTGGGATGAGGACTACCTTCTGAAAACGTTGGTGAATAGCGATGCTGTGAGGGATTCTGGGCTTTTGCAGATTTACAAAATTGTAAATACCGAGCAAGAGATAAGACGAGTTCATGCAACGCTGCGCGTATTTATGGAGAATCAGGAGCTTTTAAAGTCGGTGCTTGACGAAGAAGAAGATTACTTCGTCGAAGAGCTGGCGGACGTCATCATCATGGCACTGTCTGCCGCCGGGTATCTGGGCATCGACATTGACAAGGCGGTGCAGGAGAAGATGGAGATTAACCGAGGACGTGAATGGAGGCACGGAAAATGACAGCAGAAGAAAGAATACGCATGATTGCGCTGGAAGTACAGGCACTTGAGGAGACAATCGAACACTATAAGCCATTTTATGTCCGCAAAGCCTATGCGAAGGAAGGTATCAAGTGCAGTGTGAAACAGGTTAGAGCGCATCTTCTGGCGTTGGTGGATGATTTGGACGCGATGGAGGATAACTAAATGACGCTGGGCAGCCTGTTTGACGGCTCTGGCACTTGTCCGCTAGCGGCGACACTTTGCGGCATTAAGCCTGTCTGGGCAAGCGAGATCGAGCCGTACCCCATCCGCGTAACGCGGAAGAACTTCCCCGAGATGCAGCATCTCGGGGACATCACGCAGATCAACGGTGCGGAAATCGAGCCGGTGGATATCGTTACATTCGGCTCGCCTTGTCAGGGCTTGAGCGCTGCCGGAGCGCAAAAAGGCATATTCGACGACGACCGAAGCAATCTGTTTTTTGAGGCAATCCGAGTAATCAAAGAAATGAGGGTCGTTACACATGGGAAATACCCACGCTATGCCGTCTGGGAAAACGTGCCGGGAGCGTTTTCTTCCAATAAGGGACGAGACTTCCTCGCCGTCCTGCGGGCGTTTGTCGAAGCCGCAGGCGGGCGCGATGCTGATGTGCCTGAACCTGAGCGAAAAGGCAAATCAGACCGACTTGCTTGGCGAAACGCCGGCTGTATCGTGGGAGAGGGCTATTCGATTGCCTGGCGAGTGCTGGACGCCAAATACTGGGGAGTCCCCCAGCGTCGTAAGAGAATCTACCTTGTCGCAGATTTTGGAGGACAACGCGCCGGAGAAATACTCTTTAAGCGCGAGGGCTTGCGAGGGAATTTTGCGCAGAGCCGAGCGGCGCGGAAAGAAACTGCCGCCGATGCTGTGGGAAGCACTGGTAGAAGTGGTGGAGCTGGGCACGTAAATGATGGGATGTCGTATCATTTATTTGAGCCAAGATCGGCACTTGATGAGAACTGGGCTGAAACTGACGTGAAAAATGCACTTCGCGCAAACGCGAGCAAATCATCGCATATCGTTTGCTACGCGCTTCAAGGCAACGGAATCGACCGATCTGCTACGGCGGGGTGTAATGGCAAAGGCTGGAATGAGGGTATCTGTTACACGCTGAATACAGTTGATCGTCCGGCAGTCGTATATCAAAACCCAAAACGCGGCGAGTACGTGGAAAGTGAAGTCGGGTCAACGCTGCTTGCGCACTTAGCCGTCGAGCCAAGGGATATTGTTGTTTACGACGCACGGGGTAACGGCGACGGACAGATTGTGCCGACGTTGACCGGTGATCATGAAAGTCGTGTGACAGATTACACAGCACTGGCGGTTTTTCTCGAAAAACTGCGGCGGTATATCGTCCGCCGGCTTACGCCGCTTGAATGCTGCCGACTGCAAGGCTTCCCAGATTGGTGGGAGGACGGTGTGAACGGAAGCGACAGCGCGAGATACAAGATGTGGGGCAACGGCATGGCATTGCCGTGTGTACTGTATGTGATGGAGGGAATAGTGAATGAAATGTAAATGGTATACCGATTTTGAGGGTGCCTGCACTAACGGCGAGTGTCCGTATTGCGGCGACACATGCCCGATGAGCGAGTACCCGGAGGTGTGCAAATATGCCGAATATGCCGAAAAGCAGCCCGAAATTCCGAGGTTGAGTGTAGCAGAGTTGGTAAAGTCGCTTAGGCTATGCGATAGCGCGAGTTGCACAGGTTGCGCACTCTATGGTTTTTACGACTGCGGCAGCATCATAAATCCGCAAGCTGCCGACATGCTCGAAAAGCTGGCGGCGGAGATCGAGAAGGAACAGAAAGAGAGGGAAAGAGCGATGAAAACGCCTGATGAGATCAAGAAAGCCCTTGAGTGTCACAAAGATGGAAGGGCGTGTCACGATTGCCCCTATGAGCAGGTGCGGACGTTCAGCGTTGACGGCGTGACCTTTGGCTGTTCGCATGATATTGTCGCTGATGCGCTCACCTACATCGAGCAGCTTGAGAGCCGCGTAAAAACCGATAAGGAATAATATAGAAAGTAAAAGTCAGGAGGATAATTATGAAAAAGGTTTGCACTATTATTTTTGTTTTGATTGTCGCAGTTGTTATCGCTTTTTTCTGCGCGGATTCCGCGTCTGCAACGACAATTAAAGAAGGATATGTCGGCATTGTCTTAAATTTGGGTAAGGCTGAAGCTGATGTTTTGACACCCGGCTTCTACGTCATTCCTCCGTGGAAATCGGTAGTCAAAATGGATTGCCGCTGGCAGAAATACGAGGTCGTTTGTTCGGCATTCAGCAAAGATATTCAGCAGGTTGATATCAAAATGACCTGCAATTATAAACTGTCAGAAGATGGAGCAAGACGTATTTATTCACAGGTTGGCGAGGATTACGGCAGTAAAATCATGGAGCCGTGCATCCTGGATGCTGTCAAAGCTGTATTTTCCAAATACACGGCAGAAGAATTGATTTCTGAACGAGGAATCATTTCTAGCGAAGTTTATGAAACTATTTATTCAAAAATGGAAATCTATGATGTAAAAATCAAAGATGTCGCCATTACGGATATTGATTTTTCTGATGCCTTTACCGATGCGGTGGAAGCTAAACAGGTTGCCACACAGAAGAAACTGCAAACGCAGACCGAACAGGAGCAGCAGACCATCATTGCCGAGGCCGAAGCGGAACGTGAAAAAATTAAGGCACAGGCTGATGCAGAAAAAAAGAAGATCGCGGCTGAGGCCGATGCGGAAGCAGTTAGGATTCAAGCTGACGCAGAAAGTTATCGCCTTGAAGTAGAATCGAAGAACATTACGGATAAAGTCATCCAGAAAGAATACATTAAAAAGTGGAATGGTCAGCTGCCGATTATCAGCGGAGGCAGCGCAACGCCAATTGTGAATATGACCGAATTGTTGAATGGTGAAAAATAACAAGAGGAGATCAATTCATGAATAACACGCCTAAATGCCCCGGATGCGGGGCTGACATGGAGCTGATGCATTTGTGTAACGCCGCATTTTGCTACGCCTGCAAATGCGGCTGGGATTCGCCAATCGGCATTGATCCTGAATCGGCGTTCCGAATGGCGATGCGCCGCGCCGAGCTGGAAAACCGGGTGCTGACGCTGGAAGAGGTGGAAGCATATTGCGAAGGTGGCGCGGATGCTGCGCCGCTGTGGGTGGAGTTTGACGGAGGCATAAACGGATGGGTACTGATTGCGCCAGTTAGAGAGACCTGTAAAATGGATTTTGTGAGCAAGTATCTTGCGATGATGGGGATTTTGTACGAAAAGGAATGGCGCTGCTGGCTGCGCAAGCCGACAACAGAAGAGATGGAGGAAACGCCGTGGAACGGAGGTGCGGAAGAATGAGCAGGATTAAAGGACGCTATGTGGCTCAGGTCGTTATCGAGATGGATGTCGATGAGAATACGCCACATCTGAAAACATTCGAACAATTGCGGGATACTTTTGCAAATCAAATAACAGAAAACGTAAAGGATGCATTGACAAACAGCTACTTTTGTTCGCCTTATTTAACCGTGACCGTAGAAAAACAGTTTGCGGACGTTTGGAGGGCTGGCGATGAGTGAATACATCGAACGGACATCGGAGATTATCCTTGCCGCCAATGCCGGGGCGAGGGCGATCGAGAATACAGAACGGTACCATGGGGCTTTCTACACAAGAGACGTTTTCGCCGATAATAGCGCGGAAATTGCATATTTGCAAGCAGCAAAGGTGCTGCGTGATATTGAAGATGCTCCCGCCGCCGACGTTGCACCGGTGGTTCATGGACGGTGGGAAAGCATTAAGAATCCAAAATACCCGGCGTATAGCCACGACAAATGCTCTATCTGTGGCTGGTGGAACACCAGAAATGCCTTGTGCTACGAAGAAGGCAGACGTGGTGGGCATAGCTTGAATTACTGCCCCAACTGCGGGGGAAAAATGGATTTGGAGGATGAAAATGGATAACGAAATAACTTACATGGACTGCTGACACTTTGTCGCCCCAATGATTCCGGTGAACACCGACTACGCCCGGAGTATCTACTGCATGGTGTTCTCTGCACTTAAAGAAGCAGATGATAGACAGCTAAAAAAGAAGGGGGGTGAAAAAAGATGAGGTGTGACCGATGTTGCCAATCAAACGACGAGTTGCAGCTTGGGATTTTTGATGAAACGGAGGAAATGGTGGATGGAATGTAAATGGTACTATACCGAGTTTGAGAGGGTCTGCACCAATGGCGAGTGTCCGTATTGCGGCGATTGGTGCCCGACGAGCGAGTTCACGGAGGTGTGCAAGTACGCGGATAAAGCACCAGTGCCGCTGCAGTTGAGTGCGCTATTAGGACGAGCCACGAACAGCAATGACCAACTTCTGCCCAAACTGCGGGGCTGATATGCGGAGGTAGAACATGAAAAAGCTGATAACGCGAATCAGGCAGAGGCTATGCCAACATTACTTCGTGAGGGTGCAAACCGAAACAAAGCATGATGAAGAATACTACACTCTTACTCACGTTTGCACGAAATGTGGTCGAAAAGTCGTTACAAAATTTCCGAGATATTATTTGATAGGTGTGAAAGATAACCGTGAATGACGCGCCATACCGCGACTGCGCGAGCCGCGAGGTCGGCTGTCACGCGGGATGCGAGAGGTACAAGGCGTATGAGGAACGGCGCGAAAGAGTGCGGCAGAATCGGCAGGATTTTATCATCGAGAGGACGGGCGAGAAACGCCGCCATTAACGATGGCTCGATTACGAAAAACGCAAGAGCAAGGGAGGGGCGACATGAGGATCTTGGCGATAGACCCCGGAACGACGCAGAGTGCGTATGCGCTGCTCAACGATGCGTATCAAGTGCTGTCGGCGGACAAGGTTGAAAACGGCGTGATGATGGACATCATCGCGTCAACTCCGGGAATCGACGCGGTCATCATCGAGGACATGGAGCCGCGATACCCGCGAAACGGAAAGGACAGCAACGCGGCGGGCGCAATCGTCGGGGCAAGCACCTACACCACGCTCAAGTGGATGGGCAAATTTGACCTGACGGCACAGGTGCGAGGCATTGCCGTACACTGGATTTACAGGCGGGACGAGCGGGCGGCACTCATCCGCAAAAAGGAGCTTCCGGCGGACGCGCCGAAGCACGCAGACGGTCAGATTCGCGCCGCGCTGATTGCGAGGTTTGCGATGCATGACAAGGTCAACGGAAAAGGCGCGAAAGCAAAACCGGACACGTTTTACGGCGTGTCCGGCGACATGTGGCAGGCAATCGCGGTGGGGGTGACGTGGCTTGACAAGCAGAGGACGGGAGGCGGCAACGGATGCGGATCGAAAAGAAGGACGCGCAAGCGTTGATTGACTGCGGCTTTGCGGCGTACGATTACAAAACAGAGCTAGAACTGTACGACAACCGCGACGCCAAGGGGAGCGGATTTGACGGCATGCCCAAGCGGAGAGGGGCGGCGCGAGGACTTGACGATGAGCTTGTCCGCGAGCAGAACGCGAAAAAAAAGCTGTATGAAAAGCATACGGCTTTTTTGCGTGCCCAGCGGCGGGCGATGAAAGCACTGGATGCAATCGTCGCGGGGCAGCCTCAGCAGGGCGAGTATATCATGGGCTTGCGCGCTTTTCTGAAGCTCTATTACGTAGACGGCATGCCGATGAAGGCGGCGTGGAGGGAGGCGGGCATTGCGGAGCGGACAGCGCGGCGATATAAGGCGCAGGTCGTCAGGGCAGCGAAGGGCAAGAGGGCGTAATTCGGCGCACAAAAAAGGCTTGTACAAAGATGTACAAGCCTTGAATTTATTCCTTTTTTCCGTCGGGCAACTCTTTGAGCCCCATCATTCCGCTCTCACCTCCTCGATCTCAGGCTCGCAGTCATGGCTGCCCAAAGCGTCGCACAACACGACGTCTTTGCAGCCGCAACCGCGACCGCAAGGGCAGGTGACAAACTTTGCCACAATCTGCCCCTCGCGAACAAGGGACACTGGCACAGTCGTGCCGTCGCCACAAAAACCGGACCCTTCGGGTTCGCCCCAAACGAGCGAATATCCCTTTCTCAGTTTCATATTCATGATTTTTTCCTCCTCCTATTTTTACTTGTTATGTCTGGCATAGTATCCGTATTCGTCGCCGATGGGGAAGCGTCCGCCTATTATCCACCAATTTTTGACCGACAGCGAAACGGTTTTGCGCTCGCCGTTGTCGGGATAGGACAGCTTGACGGTATGGAGAGCGGACATCTGGGACACGGCATCAGCTAGGATGCCGTCCGTGCTTTGCCCCGGCGTGAAATCCCACACAAGCGTCGGCGTAATGATATAGCAATAATTACCTTTGCCGTCCGTCGTCTGGTGACCTTTGCGGATCAGCGCGTTGAGAGCGTCGCGGGAGATGCCGAGATCGTCAGGGATATCGACAGCCACGCAAAACATGATGATGTCATGCTCGTGTTCAACGCGGTTGAGAGCAGGGGGGCGTTCGGAGCGGTTAAGTCCGCCGAAAAAAGCCGAGATCGCATATTTGTCGGGCAACTGAGGCGGGGCAAAGCTCTTTGCGCAATACGGGGCGCAGGAGTGAAGAGCCATGTTGAATACATATTCCATCAAAGTCATTCCTTTCTTTCCCCTAACACGGGGGACGCTGATATTATAGTATCACAATGTGCCAAGCATTGCGACACTTTTTTGTTTTTTCCCGCCGGATGAGCGGGGCGGGGGCGTCACTCCAAGTAACGCGAAT
>ENA-ORKV01001229-ORKV01001229.1-human-gut-metagenome-genome-assembly--contig:-NODE-1229-length-20766-cov-9.266373_pt1 | contig 20766 bp, 18 predicted proteins | sample MGYA00243058_ERZ508805 | MGnify/ENA primary metagenome ERZ508805 (study PRJEB26277, sample SAMN04329770) | human gut metagenome | biome: human-associated habitat | host: Homo sapiens | place: USA... | reverse complement strand
CCTCTATCTGGGATGATATAATATCTACACTACTTTCACTTACTAATTTTATAAGTGTCCATACTTTAGTGTCATACTTATTCCTCTCCACAGTAATGTTCATTGGAGGATATCTCTTATATGCGTCTATATTTTCAATTATTGGAGCAATATCCAGCGAAAACACAAATACTCAGCAATTTTCAATTATAGCAACACTCCCTCTGTTACTAACATTTATATATGTATCAAAGAATATCAATACTTCAAATTCCATTATTGATTTCTTATCTATATTTCCCTTATCTAGTCCAATCGCATTATTGGCAAGTGCCCCACAAAAATGGTCATGGACAGTTATTATTTGTTCTGTCGCTACTTTATATTTATGTGACATAATACTAATAAATATCACATCTAAGTTATATAAAGACAAAGACTTTCGATTTCTTTTAAGGAATAACAAGTAACATTAAAATGTTTAAAATATGAGTAAATTTATTTCATTTTTATTCTTGTGCTTTGCTTCATTAGCAACATTTGCACAAGTAGCCGACTTGAAAGTCAGTTACGACTACCAACATTATAGTCCAGATGGAAGGGGAATCAACAGCCAAATGGTTCTCCTTGCAAACAATGACGAGTCTAAGTTCTTCAATATTCTGAACGAACGGGTTGACTCTATGATGGTCACTCCGGAAGGTAGAATGGCTTATGGACAAATGGTTCAAGCAGCAATGGCTAAAAAAGACGTATCCAATCTCCCTATAAAAAAAGAGCCGATGTATGTACTGAAATCACGGAAAGACAGTCTTACATCTGTGTATGACCTTGTTGGCGCAGACTATTGGTTTTATGAAGAACCACTTGTTGCACAGCAATGGGAGATATCAGACTCTACCAAGACAATACTTGGATACGAGTGTGTTAAAGCAACATGTGATTATCGAGGCCGCCATTGGACAGCATGGTTTACTCCGGAGATTCCGATTCAGGATGGCCCGTGGAAATTATATGGACTACCCGGACTTATACTTATTGCCGAAGATTCATCTGGACAATATTCATTCGTTGCTGATGGGATACAGAACAGCACTGATATAATCCGTCCGATCTTTGGAAAAGAAAACTATGAGAAGACCAATCGAATAAAGTATCTTCAAGCTATGAGAGCTTTTACTAACAATCCTGTGGAATATATGAAAGCTTCGACAGGGGCAGATATAACAAATATACCCAAAATAGAAATTGACGAATCTTACGATTTTCTTGAAAAAGACTATCGATAATGAAAATATTCACATTAGCCATACTCTACTTTCTGGTATCGTTTGTGACTGTTGCACAGACTAACGTGACCGGCAAAATCATCGACAGGGAGGGCAATGAACCTCTTGTCGGGGCATCGGTCATTGTCAAGGGATCAGACGGCAAGATAAAGAAATTCGCCTCGTCAAAATCGGATGGTGGCTTCTCCATGACTATACCGTCAGTGAATGGCTGCCGTCTGGAGGTCACCATGATGAGCTTTGCCAAGCAGTCTATTCCACTTGACAGCGTGAGTTTCCCATTGACAGTCTATATGGAGCCGGGAACAACCTTACTCAAGGAAGTGACGGTAAAAGCCGACCGCATACGGGAACAGGGCGATACCATCACCTACAATGTCGGCAGTTTCGCCCAGCAACAGGATCGATCCATCGGAGATGTTCTGAAACGTATGCCGGGTATTGATGTTGCCAACAATGGCAACATACAGTATCAGGGCGAGGACATCAACAAGTTCTACATCGAAGGTTCCGACCTTCTTGGAGGCAAATACGGCATAGCCACCAACGGTATAAGCCATGAGGATGTGGGCGCGGTCGAGGTAATGGAGAACCATCAGCCGATGCAGGTGCTGTCAGGCATCTCTTTCTCTGACAAGGCTGCCATCAACCTCAAACTGAAGAATAAGGCTAAAGCGACATGGACTTTCCACGGCGATGCCGGAGGCGGCTACTCATGGCAACCCGAAGGAGCGATTTGGGACGGAGAACTGTTCGCAATGGCTGTAATGCCCGGATTCCAGAATATCACCACCCTTCGCACTAACAATACCGGCGAGAACCTTTCATCGTCAAGCACCGATTTCTTTGCCGACCGCAGGCAGACCGGACTCAGCCAATATGTAGGTGTAGGTTTGCCCGGAGTTCCGTCACTGAGCGACAAACGGACGCTGTTCAACCGCTCCTTCCTCGTATCGACCAACAGCCTGTGGAAACTGAAAAACGGCGAGTTCAAGGCAAACATAGATTATTCTTTCAACCGAGTGACCGCAGATGCCTCTAACATCACCACTTATTTTCTCGACGAAGGGAACCGCATAATCACCGAAAACCGCAGCGGCACGGAACACAGCCACTCGCTAAGCGGAAAGTTCATCTATGAGCTTAACCGGAGGACGGCGTTCATCAACAACACGCTCCAGACAAATATCGACTGGGACGATGTGAGCCTCGCCACAACCGGCTCAATCCCCAACGGACAGTCCGCCGATCTGCCGGATTATTATGTCAGCAACAAGTTCAAGATGATAAAGCGCTTCAATGGAAAACATCTTGTAACATTCCAGAGCGTGAATGAATGGGAATCGCTTCCTCAGAATTTAGAATGTGGAATGTTGAATGGGGAATTTTTCCGGCAACATATCTCCGACCATGCTTTCTATACCCATGAAAGCGCGGCATACGCCTTCAATATAAAGGGCGTGACACTGAGTCTCGAAGGGGGTATAAAGGGGTATCTGCGTTCTATGGACTCGCAGTTGCCCGAATTGCCGGAGGAACTTCCGGGGCTGACTGAAAACGTAGTCAATACCAACTATCTCACCCTTTATGCGACACCGGAGTTCGAATACTGGGTGCGCCGGGTGAATCTCTCACTCAATCTGCCCGTAAGCTATGCCCATTATAACTTCGACAAGGCGATTGCCAACCGCGACGAGGTCTATTTCTCCCCGTCGCTCAGCTTCAACTGGAAACCCAACAACCGCTTTTCGGGTACTTTACGCGGAGGGTTCGGCCGCTCGCCGATGAATCTCAACCTTATCCATCCCGGACTTATAATGACAAACTACCGGACTCTGAAATCGGGAGTGGATAATTTCTACAACTCTTCATCACAGAACTTGTCGGCAAGCGTCAGCTACAAGCATACCCGCCACGGACTGTTTGCCAACGGTATGGTGATGCACTCATGGAGCCACGTTCCATATACTATGGCACAGCAGCTTTATGGCGATTATGTGGTCTACAGTTACGCCGACGCCAGGAACAACGGCAGGATGCTCATGGCTATGGGCAACATCGGCAAGACCCTCGACTTCATGCGCGGAAGCTGCAACGTCAACGGTTCGTTCAGCCGCAATGAATCGCATCTGCTTTCACAGCAGCAATCGGTCAACTCGGTCAGCACCGGCTGGAGTGTCGGCGGCAAAATCAACGGCAATCCATGCCGATGGTTCAGTTTCGATTACCGTATAGGTTATTCCGACAGCCGCCTGACGATGAACGGACTTAGTGAATCGTGGCTCTCTACTATGGAAAACGAGCTTAGCCTGACATTCATTCCCCACCGCAAATGGCAATGGACGGTCAGCGGCGAGCATTACCGCAACGAACTGACCGAACATAACTATAAGAACATGGTGATGCTCGATACCAGGCTGACCTTTCAGCTCAACAAGAAGATTGAGTTTGCCGCGTCGCTCACCAACATACTCAACAAACGAAGCTACAACTACACCATCTACTCGCAACTGTCATCTTTCGAGAGCCGGCGACAGCTCCGTGGCCGTCAACTCCTATTCTCTATAACCCTAAGAAAATAACAGAGATAGTTAAATTACACTTAGAAGCAAATTTTTTCAATGTAGTCCATTGTTAAAAATATATATTCACAATCACAAAAACGGCCGTTTTTGAGATTGTCCGGCAACCGGGCTTCAGACAGCCTTAAGCCTATAAATATCCGTCTCAAAACCCATATCTAAATCAAGTTCTCTTTTCGTGAGAGAAGCTTGGTTTTAGAGACCCTTCAAAATCGACTTCTTGCCATAAGTGGCATTTTTAACCCACTTATGGCAAGAAGTCGATCTATAAAGAGAATTCTCAACACTCAAATTTACCACCATACACCATATTTACCACCCCAGCAGTGGTAAATTCAATCTCCTACAACCATCTTTTCCCATCGAATTACGGCTAAAAGTAGGTTTATTTTGTTACTTTTAGCCACAATTCGATTTTTGCTATGACATTTCTTATCTCGATATTCAGAAATTCAGGTAAATCAATCATACTGGATTTTATTCTGCAAACAAGTCATCGAGAGACACAAAAGAGTTTATCTCAAACTTCTGGGGGTTCTGGACTACCCCATTAGCGGCAATCATTGTTAGATGGACAGCCTTCTTGGGAGCTACTTCTTCTTGATAACGCCCTTGCCGAAGCTGAAGCTCACCTAGATATTCGGGAGTTATGGCAAAAGGTTTTGTTGAGAATTTTGCCTCACACAAATTAACGACACCGTCTGCACGATCAATCACCATATCTATCTGCATCCCCGGATATTCTTCAGTCTTCGGGGAACTCCATGAAAACCATTCAACATATACACCTGAAATACCTATCGCTTTTGCTATCTGTTCCCTGTGTTGAAAACACACCCGTTCAAATGCAAGGCCACTCCAAGCAGAGTGGGCAGCAGATTTCAAGTGTGTGCTCCAGTAATTTGCCTTGGCTTCCTTGTTTCTTATAAATTCATGATAGAATAAAACAAAGTTGTCAATCAATTGGTAATGAGCCTCTCTACTTTTCTTATTTGGCTGTGTAACTTTTTCTATGAAACCACATAGTTCCAGATTCTTTAATATTGCCGTCAGCTTTCCGGATCTATTATAACCGGAGAGCTCTGCAATTTCCTTATGGGTGAGTCCTTTCTTTTTCTGAGAAAGAGCGTCTATGATACTCTCATAGGACTCTGGATTTGAGAAAAGAGAAGAAAATAGCGCTTCGTATTCCGTCACCATATCTGCTCCTCTGCTGAAAAATAAGTGGTCTATATTTGCAGCGAGGCTCAATTTTCTGTTAAACTTATTCCAATAGTGAGGAATTCCACCGATAACCATATAAGCTTCCGTTATCTGTTGTCTGTTCCAGCCCAAATTGAGTTTACGACACATCTGTTCACATTCTGACAACTTAAACGGATACAGAGGTATTCTCTTTGTAATACGATTGTACAACCCACCATGATTCTTAAAAACCTTATTGAACATCCAGGATGTAGCACTTCCGCATATTATAAGAACGATATCTCCAGTCCATGCCGCCCATCTGTTCCAAAAATTACCTAACGCTTCCACAAAACCAGATTTAGGTGCATCCATCCATGGCAATTCGTCCAAAAAAACAACCTTCTTTCCATTATTATGGACATTTGGTTCCATATCTTGCAGAAAATGCTGAAGCAGATAGAAAGCATCTATCCAATCTTTCGGTATAGAAGATTTAGGCATTCCTTGTTCAAGCAAAGCCTTGTAAAAAGCGCCCAACTGTTGAACATTACTCTTATGCTCCAAGCCTGTGTACTGGAAAGTAAATCCTCCCTTGAAAGCTCTATTCACTAGGAAAGTCTTTCCCACACGCCTACGGCCATAGATGGCAATAAACTCGGATTCTTTGGAATATAAACTCTCCTGAAGAATCTCCAATTCTTCAGCTCTTCCTATTATTCTGTTATTGTCATTATTCATACTGGGGGCAAAGTTAATAAAAAAATCAGACATTAGCGTACTTTATCTGCCATAAAAAGCATAGATAAAGTACGACAATATTGCTAAAGCCACAAAAAGATAGTAACTTTGCCCCAAAAAGAGCCATGACCATAGGATATGCAAGGGTATCGACAACCGGACAGAACCTTGACGGACAGTGCGACAGTCTCCGGCAAGCCGGATGCGAAAGGATATACAGTGAGAAAATATCGGGAGCCAAGGCGCAGCGTCCGGAACTGGAGCGGATGCTCGACGCTTTGAGGGAAGGGGACACAGTGGTTATAACGGAACTGACCCGGCTGGGTCGCTCCGTCAAGGAACTGTTCGCCATCATCGAGAGAGTGCATGAAGCCGGAGCCTCGATAAAGTCTCTACGTGAGACATGGCTCGACACTACAACACCGCAGGGCAACCTGCTCTTCACAATCTTCGCCGGACTCTCCCAGTTCGAGAGAGACCTCATAAGGCAGCGCACCAAGGCCGGACTTGAGGCGGCAAGGGCTCGGGGGCGCAACGGAGGTCGTCCCAAAGCATCCTCCGGCAAGATAGAGACAGCACTGAAGATGTATGACTCAAAGCTGCACACCATAGCCGATATAACCGATGTTACAGGAATAAGCCGCGCCACTCTCTACCGGGCTATCGATAAGCGCAAGAAACAAATCGATATATCAATAAAACAATAAACGACTAAACCAATATTTATTTATTAATCCGAACCAGATTATCTCCTCATGCCACGCCTCGGAGTGTCTGGCTTCTGCCGGAGCTGCTCTTCCTCCTGCTTCTTCTTAAGACCGAGGGCTTCCGTAACCTTAGCCCAAATATGTTTGAAGAAGTCGGCTATCCGCATACCGCACATGGAGATAAAGGAGTCCTTCCCACAGTTCTCCATCCTCACATCAACCTCCTGATAATACTCCTCCGGAATATCCTTACCATTGGAAGGATCTTTCCATGCACACGGCTTGAATCTCAAGGTCTCCCCATTGAGTATTCTGTCCTGCCATTCAGGACGGTTGATACCAATGGAGACAAGTTCCTCCAGCATCTTCGCCTCCAAAGGATGCCTCCGGGCAAGTGCTGACTGCGAAGCAGTGACAGTCTCCTTCAGACGCTCCATGCCAGCTTCCGCCCTCTCTCTTGCCTTCCGTTCTTTCTCCGTCTCATTCCTCTCCTTCTGAATATCGGTGTCCTTGCTTGAGACGAGCAGCTTGAGGCCGGCATTCTCCTTCGCCAGCTTCTCGACATCCTTCTTCGCCCAGAAACTTATCGACGCACTGTTGATACGTTCAAGAGCCTCCGACTCTATCCTCGCCACCTCGCTTTCCCTGCTGTCATACGATGCCAGCAGCCTGTCGGCTGAAAGCTCGACGCCCTCAAGATACTCGTTGGCGGTGAACAGTGTGTCGAACCTCCCCTGTTCCTTTTCAATCCTGGGCCTGAGTTCATCAAGCTCCCTCTGTTGACGGGCTATCTCACGATTCTTCTCCGCAATCTCGGATTCCTTGACGGTTATCACATCCTCCTTCTGCCGGATAACCTTGTCCCGGCTCTCGATCTCCGCATCCTTGCCGTCCAGAAGTTGCTCCACCTTGGCAAGCTCGGCAAGTACCTCGTCAAGCCGGGCGTGCATCTCCTCGCAATGCTCCTTATAATACTGTGCAAGTTCCTTGTGCCTCGCCGGACTGCCCTCCTCTCCACGGCGAAGTCCGAACTGCTCCATAGCCTCCGCATATTCCGTCTGTCTGCGCTTTAGTCCGGATTTAGTCATTATGTCGTCGGCGCACAGCCGCAGTGTCGATGCGTCAGCCTTCTTCTTATAGCGTCTCTTCTTTTTCGGTGCCTCCGTACCTTCGGTGGCTGCTTTCTCCTTGTCTTTGGCGAGCCGCTTTTTGGTGGTCGCCTGTTTCTTGCTCTCGCCCCGGACTACCGGGACAAGCGACACATGAAGGTGCGGGGTCTCCTCGTCCATGTGAAGAACCGCACTAACGATGTTCTCCTTGCCGTGTTCCCTCTGCGCCCATTTCACGGATTCACGGCACCAGTCCATCAGCCTTCCCTGAGCGATAATCTCCGCCATCGCCTCCGGCGAAGCACTCAGCCGAATCTCGATGCAGCACACCTGGTCTTTCCGGATCTTGCGCTCGTATTCGTTGCCGTCCTTGTCCGTCTGATGCTTGACGGCCATGAGACGCTTCTCGATGGCGGCTGTGCGCCCGATTTTACCGGCTTCCGGAATGAACTCCCGGTTATGCTTCGTAAGGTCGGAACGCTTGATGTTGTAGGGTATGTGCTCCGAGCCGTCAGCCTTCTTCCTCTCGATATGGGTCGTATAGGAGACAGGAGGCCCGTAACACTTTTCGTAATGGCAGACAACGTAATTGCTCATGTCGGGGATATGTGGTTTTATGGACAAATGTACTTAAGTATCTGTTCACATATTCATCTGTCCGTTCTGATTGCTTGATTGCTGTTCATACGTATAAATGACTGAACGTACAGTCCTGCAATCAATCAAACATCTGATTGATCAATCGATCAACCAATCGGATGAATGAATGATTGAATGATTGTTCATTCAATCATCTGTTCATGCGTTTGAACGTTTGAACGTTCATTTGAATGATTGTTCAAACGTTCATACATACACACAGCACATACAGCCTTCATGACGGCAGACGGATGTGTCCGGATCATGCCGGATACGGCCGGGAAGGGATGCAAGGGGAACGGCGGCCGCGGAGCGGTTCCCCTTGCCGGAGGGTGCAGGGAGAGGGTCACTCCCTGCTCAGGGGCGCCGGGGGCAGAAAGCCCTTGGCCGTGGGTCCGGGAAGGGTCATCCCGGCGGTGGGGTTCAAAGGGGAGAGGCCACTCCCCTTGTGAGGGTTGTAGGGGGCAAAGCCCCATGCCTTAATAGGGCTAAATGTAGCGTCCCAACGAAGTGGATGCGGTGGCGTAGCCAATATTTTGCCCTATTAAGCTATGGCAAATTTGTAAAATTTGCTCTTTCGCGCAAGCGATGGCACTGCACCTATAACACCGGTACACCGGGATTTGTTTGGAAACGGATTCATATCCTCCTGTCATTCGGCATTGTCTGAAGGTACAGCCTTTGACTCGTTCCACCAGCGGTGGACTGTCGGTCTTGTCAGTCCGGTCTCACGGGCGCACAGAGACTTGTTCTTGCAGCCTGGGTGCTGCTCCTGCCATTCTCGGACAATCGCCTCAACGGATTTCCGTCCTGCCCCCTCTGTCCATTTCTCCTTACCTTTAGCAATAGACTGAATATCCCGACTCGCACGAGCAATCTTGAGATGTAAAGATTGCTCCCTGCCATTCCTCTTATTCCTCTCGATACGGATTCCTGTCGTTGTTTCGATAACCCTTAACGGCCACTTGCAATACTGCTCGTCATAAGCCCTCATAGCGTCCCGCACATCATCCTCCGAGAACGGATTGTCAACCGTCTCCGTCTTGCGATCAAAAGCCGGAACCAAGGCAAGGGCATCGTTAAGAACCTCCTCCCGGGATATGCCACACTTTACTGCATACACCACCAAAGTAAGCACACACCAATACCGGTGGTGAACCGTCACCTCACTCCCGTCCCTCAGTTTGCCGAGCCACCAATCATAAAGCCCCCTGTTGATGTTCCATCTCTTCCCAACACGTTTGCGTCCGATAACCCTCGAAGCATACCATTCCGGCCATCGCTTCTTTGCCTCCTCCAGAGTAACCCTTGCCGGATTGTGCGGATGCTTCTCCTTCAATTGGGCTATCTCCTCATCCGACAGTTTGTAGATACCAAGAAAACCATTCAGACCTTCCAACGTGTGTAACGGTGCCGACCTGTTCCAGAACGCCCGAATAGGCTTTCCAAACTTCGTCTTTGTGCCCGGCAAACGAAAACCCTGCACGACACTCTGAACCTGCGGATTCCCTAATCTTGACACAAGCCACACTATCTTGGTCAGACCCGCCTTCATCTTGTTCAGGGCATCAAGACGAGTCTCATACATCCCGACAGGACTCTCAAGCAGATAATACACATGAACGCCATGTCCCGAATTGACTATGATGTTAGCAATCGGATAGACACCCGTTGTCATACCTCTCAACAACGCCCTGACCTCATGAATACTCACACCATCCAAATCTATGGCAAAAGCATAAAGGTAACGTGCGTTCCGATAAGAATTGGTTCTCCCAACATAGGTGACAGGAGACATAATCGCAAACTCCCGGTTCTCCAGAAAAGTCAACGTATCATCATCATCAAGAAGCATCAACCGATGTCTCGCCTTGCCATCCTCCTTGTAGAATATAACAGGGTTATACCGCCACATCCGGTAACCACTGTAATCAATCTGAGGGGAGGATAACTGACCGGGGGCTTCGCCGTCACTGACCCCTCTTCGGTTACTCATCTTCTGGCTAAGCCAAAGCCGATACTCATGACTCTGAATCTCCTCAAACGGAACAACGACCTCTCCATTGCCCAAAGTCCTCCGCTCAAACAACGTCTCCACAAATTCACCGACCTCAAGCTCCGACAATTCGTAATGCTCATTCTCCAACAAATATAAACTCTTCCCCTCAAACTCCCGCTCAAGCTCATCCACGGACACACGGTTCAACTTAGCCTTCAGAGCATCCAAAGACCATATAAATTTATTGAACTGTTCATCAGTCAACGAATCAAAATCGAACTTCTCTATATCCATAATCTAAAATTTTGAACAGTTAGGCGCTCGTTCCTCGCGCCACCACAGGGGGGCGTATATTATCAATATAATTTTTTTACACTTTTGACAAATTTAGTACCTTTTCTCGAGACCACCAAATCGATACGAAACATTAGGCGGAATCCACTCAAAACTCCACCCAATGTAATACCGATTTATTTGTTTATTTATTTAGCCGTTTAACTATTTATCGGTTTAATGTTTTACCGACAAGATATTTCTTCAGAGCTTCAATCACGATTTCCTTCTGTGTTGTCCTCTCGATTACCGCAAGCATCCTCACTTCCTGCATAAGTGAATCGGGCAGCTTGAATGTCACATTGACTTCAAGCTCATCGCCACCTACCTTCGGTCTTCCCGGCTTACGCTTATTGTTCACATCATCCATAGCCCTATTTTATTTCAGCGAACTCTTTCGGGAACATCCCGGCGGCATACTCTTCAAGCTCACGAGATATTTCTCCAACCCGTCTTACGCCATCCTCCGTCTCCATTATGGATATCTCAGGAACAAAGAGAGAGGCAGTATATCTCTGCAACGTTTCTCCCTCCGTGAAGCACAACCCTATCCCGGTGGAGACATCGATAATGGTTACTGTCGTACCATTCTTTTCAATCTTGTATTTCATATTGTTTTATTGTTATATTTTTATATTGTTTTATTGTTGCAAAGTTAATCATTAATTCTCATCCGGCAAAATAAATCACTAAATAAGTAAATATCTATTTCGCTATATCAATAAATATCGTTATCTTTGCAGAGCCTTTTGAAAGAAGGGTTAGACATCAATAACAAAACATCAATGAAAGCAAAAATCATCGCAGTAGCCAACCATAAGGGAGGTGTAGGCAAGACAGCTTCGGTGGCATCCATCGGGGCCATACTTGCGTCACGGGGTAAAAAGGTTCTGCTCGTGGATCTCGATACCCAAGCAAACCTAACCCGTCATTTCATGGAGAACATTCCACCCCGCATCATATACCATGCGATAAGAGAACAGTCCAACCTTCCAATCTATCCGATCCGGACTAACCTCGATATTGTCCCCAGCGGTCTCGATATGGCAGGGATTGATCTGGAGCTCCAGATGATGTTTAACCGGGAACGGGTTCTTAAAGTCCTTCTTGATCCTTATAACAGCATCTATGACTACATCATTCTTGACTGTCCTCCGGCTCTCGGCCTTGTCACCATCAATGCACTGACGGCAGCCACCCACCTTATAGTTCCGATGAAGGCAGACCTTATGTCGAACTACGGACTCTCGATGATGGATCAGTTCTGCGTCAAGATGCAGGTCTTGAACCCCGGCATACATATCGACTATATCTTCTTCAACATTTATGAGAAGGGGCAGACAATCACGGATGCAATAGAAGCCGATGTGCGGGAAAAATACGGAGACAGGGTACTATCCACCGTTGTCAGGAAGAACAACGACGTCTCAAAAGCCGCTTTCGACTTTACCGATATCGTGAGCTTCAATCCGGATGCAAACGGGGCAAAGGATTTCCAATCCCTTGTCACAGAGCTTGAAAGCAAAATATAACTAAAACACTATATATTTATTTAGCAACTTAGTTATTTATTAATTAAACTAAACAACTAAAATAATGGCAACAAAGAAACCCTTAACAGTACCCCAGAACGGTACGCAACCAGCCGAAATAAAAACACCAATGGACAACATGATATCCGGGACGACAACGGCGAAATCGACTGTTAAAAAACCGACATCGTTCAGCCTCGATCCGGAACTTTTAATACAGTTCAAAGCCGGATGCGTACACCAGGGCCGGCCGATGTCAAGTGTAATCGAGGAACTGATGCTGCAATTTATAAACTCCAAATGCTGATGAAGCGAAAATCCAAAAGGTTAAAATCCATCAAAATACAAGGATTCAAGTCAATCCCATTCCAACACCCATTGGAACTGATGTTCGGAGACATCAATATTCTATTGGGTGCAAACGGTGCGGGGAAGAGCAATATCATCAGCTTCTTCAAGATGCTCGGATTCATGATGAGCGGGAGCCTTCAGAGATTTATTGCGGAATCCGGCACCAATCAGAAATTCCTATATTACGGGTCTAAAAAGACACCTACAATGTGTGCTTCTCTGAGATTTGAGGCCCCATCGTTCTACGATATCTACAGTTTCAGTCTTACGGCTGCTGTTCCGGACAGGCTTATCCTCACATCAGAGGATATCGAATGGAAGCATGACCGGGAAGAGAGGCCATTCAAGAGTCAGCTTCAATCTGATTTTAATGAATCCGCCTTGGTAAAATCCAGCGAGAGAACTGAGAAAGTTCTCCGGAATCTGTTAGGCTCATGCAAGGTCTATCAATTCAGCGATTCGTCCATAAGCTCGCCCATGAGACAGGCTTCGACTGTTGACTCCGCCCATTATCTCCAGTCTGAGGCAAACAACCTGGCATCGTTCCTTTATTACCTGAAGAATAACTACCCTGATTCTTTCCGGAGAATATCGGAATATGTCAGAGACGTTGTTCCGCAATTCCATGAATTCTATCTTGAGCCGGAACGGGGTTACATATCCCTCAAATGGATGGATAATTCAGCGAATGACTATGTTCTGTCGGCGGATCAATTCTCTGACGGATCTATAAGATTTATCGCCTTGGCAACGCTGCTCCTTCAGCCGGAAGAGACAATGCCCTTCATAATCATCGTTGACGAGCCGGAACTTGGACTACATCCTTACGCCATCGATCAACTGAACGATATGATAAAGGATGCCTCAAAACACGCACAGATTATTGTTGCCACACAATCAACGGCTATCATCGACGGGTTCTCTGCCAATGAAGTCACGGTGATTGAGCGAGATCCGGACATACAGGGCACATGTGCCCGGAAGTTGACAGAAGAAGAGTACCACGATTGGCTTGAGGAATATACCCTAAGCGAATTATGGAACAAAAACATAATTGGAGGACGTCCGGTATGAAATACAACATTCTCCACATACTCTGCGAGGGTCAGACAGAGGAAAGATTCGTAAAAGAGGTTCTTTCCCCTTATCTCCTGCAGTTCAACATCTATCCCAAGCCAATACTTCTTCTTACATCGAAGAAGAAAAATGCAAGGGGTGGAATGTTGAGCTATGCACAAGCCAAACGAGACCTTACCATATTACAAAAGCAATTTCGGGACAATAACAGTGAACATCACATGTTCACTACGATGTTCGATTATTATGCCCTCCCGGATGATTTCCCGGGCGTTGAAGAATCGACAGAGATCCAAGATGTCAGAAACCGTATTTCTTTCCTTGAAGATAAATTCGCGGAAGAACTGGGTAGGGGTGCCTTCATACCATACATCCAGCTTCATGAGTTCGAAGCTCTCCTCTTCGTAGATATCATCCGACTCCAGACAGAATACCCTCTCTCCGGCGAAAGAATCCGAAAACTCAAAGAAGAGACAGACATCTATGGAGATCCGGAAATGATAAACAACAGTCCGGACACCGCACCAAGCAAAAGGATAATAGCGGCTCTTGCACAAGACTATCACTATAACAAAGTCCAAAGCGGTGCTACTGTCACATCCGCCATCGGAATAGAAGCTCTGCTTGAGAATTGTCAACATTTCAAAGAATGGATAGAAAACATTAAACGTATAGCTGCTCAATAATACTTTAATATTAGAAAACCCAGATTCAACATTCATCACATAGTAACATCACTAACATTATGAGACCTATATGTCATCTCTCTATGCTCATGCTACTATTGTTAGCTTGTTGCATAGCCTCCTGCTCCAACCATAAACAGCAAGAGACACTTAACCGTGCAGAATCTCTCATGGAGGCTCATCCGGATTCTGCTTTGACTATTCTTGAAGGAATAGAAAAATCGGAGCTTGGTTCAAAAGAAGAACAGGCTCGATACGCCCTCCTCATGTCTATGGCTCTCGATAAAAATTATATCGACACAACATCATTTGATGTACTGCAACCGGCGATAGACTACTTCCTCAAAAATGGAGATCCTACTGAGAAACTTCGCACATACTACTATCAAGGGCGTATCTTTCAAAACAAAAAAGATCGAGATAATGCTCTGAATTCTTTTATCAAGGGAATCGATGTATCCAATGGCAGCGATGACTCCTTATATATAGCAAGAACGCTCGTTGCCCAAGCAGCACAATACTCCGAATTTTATGATTTCGACAGTTACACCAACTGTCACTTAAGAGCTTCTAAAATCTATAAACGCTTATCTCGTAAATGGAATGAGTTTGATTGCTTGCTTAATGCTCTTAATGGATCTATAGCATTGAATAACCAAGTAAAAGGAGACAGCATATTAGCATTATGTAATGAATTCAAGGATTTAGACAGCATACAGAACCTTATTCTAAACGAGTACAAATTATCACATGCCCTTAAATTTGGGAATATCCAAGATATTGAGAATTTGATTAAAAATCAAGAAGATAATCCCAACCTTGACACCAATGGCTTACTTAATCTCGCATTAGCATACAACAAAGTTGGAAAAGATGTAAAGGCAGCACACCTACTTGGCTCTATTAATAATGGACATGGGTATGATACGCTTAAATATTTGGCAGTATCCGTTCCAGTTCTTGAGAATATGGGTGATTATAAAAATGCCCTTTCTGTTTATAAGACATTCAGTCACAGGATGGATTCTATAAACACATTCAGGTTCGATCAAAAATCAAAATCCATTGAGGAAAAACATCAAATAGAACTCCAAGCCGAACAGGACGCGAGAGAGAAAACCAAAATTATTTGGAGCTGTATCACTGGTATTATATTTCTTGTTTTGATAGTAGTTATTCTATTCCTACTATTCCGCAGTAATAAAACGCAGAAAGATTTAGCTATTGAAAAAGCGAAAAATACGGAGCTTGAGAATAAGCAATTAAAGTCTGAGAATGAAATGGCTCTTCAGAAGGCAAGGATTACTGAACTTGAAAATAAGCAATTAAAGTCTGACAAGGATAAGGCTATTCAAGAAGCTAAAATAAAAGATCTTGAAAACGATAGACTGAAGTCCGAAAAGGAGAAGGCAATTAGTGAGGCCAAAATAAAGGAACTTGAAAACGAAAACCTTAAAGCAGAAAGAGACAAAAAAGCATTAGAGGCTGAGAACCTGGCTCACCGTGTCGAGATACTGGAGAATGAGAGTGCGAGTCTGAAGGAATTAATGGACTCTCAGGAAGAATTACCGTCCGAAGTTCAAGATGCTATAAAAGTACGCATTGAGATGTTGAATGCTTTAATGGCCGGTTATATAACAAACAATGACCAGTATGAAAAACCATACGAATCATGGATTAAAGAACTTACCGACAATACCGAAGAGTTTATGAATAGCAATCGACTTGCATTTCAAGTTTCACATCCACGGTTTATTCAGTATTTCGAGGATCACGACTTAACAGTAAGCGAAATCAATTATGTATGTCTTTACGCCATCGGGTTGAGAGGCAAAGAAGTCGGAAACTATATGAAGAAGCGTAGCCATGTAAATATCAGCAGTGCCATTCGCAAAAAACTCGGTATAGACAAGCATGAGACAAACATCGGTATTTACGTGCGCAAACTCCTAAAAGAATTGTAAATTCAACCATTCGATGAAAGTATCTCTTCCTGTGCGCCAAATCTAAGACTTTCATAGATGTCAATAAATTATATAACAGCGCATTAGCAAAATAGCACATGAAACTTTTTATTCTCCGAATGAAAGTGCCATGTGCTATCTTTGTAATAAAAATGCCTTATCAAAACGTCTTATCATTATCAAAGAGGGGACTTGCATTAAAAGTTCTCTCCAAATTATTGTATGCTATAGCAGACAATAAGGGCAACTATGAAGAACTAAAGATTCTTCATCAGAAGATACTCAACGACTCCCTGAGTCTTAATGAGTTGGCATCCGACTCAGGGAATGACACGTTCCGGATAGAGGAAATACCTTGGGAAAGGCTTCTCGATGCGATAACTAACACAAACCCTACTTTAAAGGTATTCATAAACCTAAACCAGTTCTCGGCTCATGAGATAAGATATATGTGCGCCTTGATATGTGGGTTGTCAGGTAAGGAATACGAACTAATAACAGGATTCAAGAGCCAATATAACCTTAGCTGGTCAATCCGACACAAGCTGGGAATACCTTCCAAGACCACAAACCTGCGAAATTACCTCCAAAAACTTTCAGATTGCGGTTTACATGAAAGTCTGAAGGGTATTGCACAGAAATAATTCACCCCCCCCCAATTATACAGCATTGATTTACTGCTATTTACAAGGATAAATATTTTTCAAATGTGAAAGTTTTGTTTTGTAGGATGAAAGTTGTCCTCTGTAATTTTGCAACATCAAAATCAATCAAAACACTTATAAAAAATGAAAAAAATCTTATCGCTCATTCTTGTAATGATGGCAGTAACACTTCCTGTAATTGCTCAGGAATCATCAAGTAGTTCATCTACCAGACGAGTCGGCTTGGAAGTGACTCAAACTTATGGTCACCCAACAACCGCTCATCGTGCTCCTGCTCGTATAAGTATAGAAGCATGGTACAATGTTGAGAACAACTCCATTGATATTTCGTATAATGGAGATGCTGAAGGAGAAGTATTTCTTTATCTGAACGGAAACCTCATTGGCTACGACTCTATAATTAATACCTCTCTTCAACTACCATCATCGTCAGGTTTATACACTATTGAAATTATCAGTGAGGCCTGGATTGCACAAGGATATATACAATTGTAATTCTATATCACCGACCTTTGAAATCCGGATTCAAAGTGTCTCTGAAGGTCACAGAACAAACCCTATTTGTGAAACTCACAAATAGTATTATTAATCAACAAAATTTAAAAGGTATGAAAAATCTCGATTTGGGCACCTATACTACCAATGTTGCGGCCGAGGAAACGATTACACAAGCCAGTCCGTGGTGTGTTGCTTGCGCTGCTTGTGGAGCATGTGGCCCAACCCCTAGTCTTGCTGCAGCTGCATCTTTTGCTGTATTCGCGTAACAATCCTCTAACATATAGTCTGTGAGTCTTAACTCGCAGACTATATTACCCCCAAAAAATAAGAATATGTATTACCCTATAATAAAACCCAATATCATTGTTTCTGAGAATAGAGACATTATATTAGACAGTATTACTGGAATACACCATAATGCTCCATCCGGAATATACAAAATACTCAGCCTAATAAATGGGAAACGGTCTGATTGTGATATTTTCGGAGAACTGTCTTCAACTTTCAATATCACAAAAGAAGACTTCAATATAGTCCTTTCAAATCTTGCAAAAAAACAAATTATTGAGCTTAGTAATGAACCTGGAGAAAAATTATCAAAGCAAAATAGTCCTATACGTGTAGTAAGCCTTGAGATTACTGAAAAGTGTAATCTTAAATGCCGCTATTGCTATGGTAATTTTAAACCTAGCAATTCAAATCGATTAAAGTTTGAAGATATCGCCACACTATTTAGAAAACTAACTGAACGAGGTGTAAAATTACTCGAGATTACAGGCGGAGAACCATCGGTTCATCCAGATTTTAATAAAATTCTATCTCTAGCGTGTGCCAACTTTGAAAAAATAACAATAATGACCAATGGTGTCCATTTCAATGAGACATCCTTCAAAATATTCAAACAATACCAAGATAAAATTGGATTTAGCATCAGCATTGATGGTTTCAGTGAGAAATCGAATGCGTTTCAGCGCCAAATACCTAATACCTTCAAAAAAAGTCTCAACACGATTATCCGGCTAAAAAAAGAAATCAATCCCCAGTATTTTCGTATCGTTTATATGCTTACAAACGAGAATGTATCTGAAATCGATGCATTCTTTGAGAATATGATACAAAATGGGATTAAACATCTTTTAATAAGCATTCCTGAACAAATTGATAAAGGACGAACCTATCATTTACCGGATGGATGTAGTATGAGTGATCGCAACAGTCTATCCCGAAAAGCATTAGATGAAGCATGTTCGCGTATATATAATAAGTATAATTCTCAAGTTATTACGCTAATGGATACCTTAGGACCTGAGGCCTTAAAAATAGCCAGCGTATTACCTAGTTGTGGTGCGGGATGGGGAACTCTATCTTTTAAGGCAAATGGAGATGTCCTTCCTTGTAATATGATGGAGAACAAATGGGTATTAGGCAACTTCAAAGAAGATCCAAATTTGGAATTTCTGTCCAATGACAATCCTCTTTATTTATTTCTATCCCATATAAATCTAAGTGCTGAAGATGGGAATAGAAATCCGTGTATTTCTTGCGAAGAAAATACATTTTGTGCCAAATGTATCAACAAAATATTCTTAGCTAATCAAAGACGGATAAAAAGAGGGTTAGGTATTTGTCCTTTTCTGTCATCAATAAAAATACCAGACACTATAATAAATTATATATCCAAATAATCATGATTTCAATATCAAACATAACTAAGCATTTCGGTTCAGCATTGGCATTGGATAATGTTTCATTTAATATTCCGAGCAATGCTATTACTGCTATTGTTGGATCAAATGGAGCAGGAAAAACCACTTTGCTTAAGATACTAGTTAAGCTTTTGGATGCTGATTATGGAGAAGTAATCTACGATAATATTTCTTCTATTAAAGATTTTAGGAGGAAAATAGGATATCTGCCTGAACAAAGAGGGTTATATGCAGATATCGATATTGAGACCCAACTTCTACACTTTGCAACCATAAGAGGTCTGGCCAAGAAAGAAGCCGTCCAAAATGTTTCTTATTGGTTAAAAAAATTTGATATGCATCGTTGGGCTCAAGCTAGAATAACATCTCTTTCCAAAGGGATGCAACAAAAGATCCAATTGATATCCAGCCTTGTAAATATGCCTACACTACTTTTCATGGATGAACCCTTAAGTGGATTGGATCCTTTAAATTTTCGTTATTTCTGTTCAATTATAAAAGAATATCAGAAAGACTTTAATGCTACAATCGTCCTCTCCACCCACAATATGAAATCAGTGGAACAGATCTGTTCTAACGTTGCAATCTTAAATAAATCAAATTTAAGAGACTTTGGAACAATCTCTGATTTAAAAAGACGCTATGCAACGTCTGGCACATACAAAATCATCGCCAAAAAAAACAAAGATTTGGAAGAGCGAATGAATCCAACCTTTGTCTCACAGGACTTTTCTATAGCCTCCGAAGACATAAATTCTGAATTTGTACAACTTGAGCTCTCAACGCTAAAAGATGGACTATCTATGCTTGACGCTATGGCTTTTATTACTAAAGTCTTCCCAAATATCGAGCTTATATCATGTTCAGAATCTATACCTACAATGGAAGATATTTTTGTAGAAATAAATGAATAATCTATAATTATGGACATAAAGGCAATAATAAATTTGATGGCTTTTGAAATTAAGGCACAACTTAAAACAAAAGCTTTTTGGTTATTAGCAATTCTTCCTCCCTTAGCACTTATTGCTATGTTCTGGTTGAATACTACTAATACTGTATCAAATGATATCTATTTAATAAACACAACCAATATCCCAATCAATATTGAATCAACCGACCATCTCATTATAAAAAATGTTGGTTCTGACTTCCAATGTTCTAAAAAAGATAGTCCTGATGCCGTTATTACAATATCTAATAATGGGGAAGGTCATATTATGTGCTCTATTGATCAATATAGGATAGTACTACCGGAAAACTTGACTTATATTCAAAAAGCCATACGAGATTCTTACACACACCATATTCTCTCAGATGATTACATTTTTGCCATAAAACAATCTGTTTCAAACGTACATTTTGAGACTGAAATCAAAAATGTCGAATCTAATTATCTTACCGTTATTGCCACAGCAGTCATCATCATTCTTTATATCGTTATTTTGCAATTTTCAAGTTCTATATTAAGAATGATTGGAAAGGAGAAGAAAAATAAAATTTCAGAAGTCTTATTAACGGCATTAAATGAACGAGATATAATTATATCCAAGCTACTCTCTGGGTTAATTGTAGCCACTGTTCAGATTTTATTCTGGTTAGTTGGAGCCATCATAATTGCATATCTTATAGACATTTTTGCAGAAACCTCTATCTGGGATGATATAATATCTACACTACTTTCACTTACTAATTTTATAAGTGTCCATACTTTAGTGTCATAC
>ENA-ORKV01001227-ORKV01001227.1-human-gut-metagenome-genome-assembly--contig:-NODE-1227-length-20851-cov-3.242418_pt1 | contig 20851 bp, 15 predicted proteins | sample MGYA00243058_ERZ508805 | MGnify/ENA primary metagenome ERZ508805 (study PRJEB26277, sample SAMN04329770) | human gut metagenome | biome: human-associated habitat | host: Homo sapiens | place: USA... | reverse complement strand
GCAACAACCGGCGTTGGCAAGCCCCAGGCGGACAGCGAGTGCAACGAGCGAATTCCGCCGGACGGTTTCGACATGGCAGCACTAGAAGTTGCATTTCACGGAGAAATCCCTCCACCAGCTTCGCTGGTCCCCCTCCCTTTTCAAGGGAGGCTTATTTGTACCTAGGCTTCCCTGAAAGGGGAGCTGGCAAGCCGCAGGCTTGACTGAGGGGTTTCTTCTGTGAAACTTGAAACAAGAGTAAAAGCTATACTTCACACCAACTCCAACGCCCATGTAAACAGCTTCACCACCGCAGGCATGGTCAGCATGGACACCAGCGTGGTGACGGCGAAGATGTGGGAAGCGTAGGCATCGTTCATGTCGTGTTTCTGGCACTGGAGCGTGCACATTGCCGCCGAGGGGGCTGCCATCAGCACCAGCACCACAATACGGACAGACTCCGGAATGAAGCCCAGCGGCAGAAACAGTGCCGCCAGAATCACCGGCACGATCAGCAGCTTCACGGCACTGACATAGTACACCCGCGGATTCTTCAGGGCGTGGAACAGATCTGCCTGTGCCACGCTGATACCCGAAGCCACCATTGCCATAGGCGTATTCAGCCCTGCCACATAGCCGAAAGTCTTTCCCAGCAGATCCGGCAGCGGAATCCGGAAGAAGAACAGCAGCAGCCCGATCACGATACCGATCATGGTGGGAGAGCACAGCTTCTTCACCAGTGCTTTCCGGTCGTGCTGCCCTGTCAGCAGCATGATGCCGTGTGTCCACGCGAAGCAGAAGAACACCGACAGGAATGCCGTGGTATAAAACACGCCCTCGTTCCCCAGAATCGCACTCGCCAGCGGAATCCCCATGAAGCCGCAGTTGCTGTAAATGGCGGAAAAGCGTTCGATTTCCGTTTCCCGCCCCGGCTTCTGCCGCACCAGCAGATACACTGCCGCAATAAACACCACATAGGACACCGCCGCCAGCAGAAACGTCCAGAGCATATTCACCACAAGACGGGACTCATACTCCACGTCGGCGTAGGCGTTCACCACCAGCACCGGCGTGACAATTTCCAATACAAAGTTGGAAAACTGCCTGCCGCCGTTTTTGTCCACGACTTTTGTCCGATAGGCAATGATACCCACCACATTCAGCAGCAGCATGAGAATTGCCTGCTTCAAAATGATCCATGCCAAATCCATACACCTCAATCCCAGAACAACGCATGTACTCTAAGGAAACACTGAATAAAGCCCGCCTGACGGCTTTGCACGCAATCTGCCAAAAAAATCTGACTACGCATCTTACGCACAAGCTTTATTCAGTGTTTCCCTAAGGCAATACCGCACAAAGAGCGTCTGGCGACTTTGTACGCCATCTGACGAAAAATTTGACGACGCATCTGTCGCACAATCTTTGTGCGGTATTGCCCTAAAAATGGGCGAGATCCGGAACGTCCGAACTTCGCCCATTTTCTAGTATATCACATGACATTGAAAAAAATATGGCGGCAATATGGCGTACCGCAGAATTTTTGCAGCAGTTCCGCCTACCCGAAAATTGGCTGGATCTGTCTGCCGTCCCGTGCAAGAGCCACCGTTTCCGGCAGCTTCGTGAAATCCGCCACCATGGAAGCCGGCTTCTCCGCCGGTGCGTCCTGCCGCAGGGGCACAAAGTAATAGTGCTTCGTGTTCAGCAACAGCCCGATATTTTTCGCCGATGCCCGCAGTGCATCATTGGTGGCGATTGCCAGCACAATGGGTTTCTGCCGCCGGAGCATGGACTTTACTGCCATGGTCGCTGTGGTATCCGTGATGCCGTTCGCCAGCTTTGCGGCGGTATTGGCAGTACAGGGTGCCACCACTAGCAGATCCAGCAGGTTCCTGGGGCCAAGCGGCTCTGCCTGTGCAATGCTGCGAATCGCCGGTTTGCCGCAGATCTCCTCCAATTCGGCAACCCGTTCTGCCGCCGTGCCGAAACGGGTATCTATGGCGGCGGCATGCTCCGAGAAAATCGGTGTCAGTTCCGCACCGGCTTCTCGCAGCAGCTTCGCCTGTGCAAACGCGGCGGAAAAGGTACAGAACGAACCGGTCACCACAAAGCCGATTCGCTCACCTGTCAGGTCGTTCATGGGCAACGCTCCCCTCCTCGAGAATATTGCAAATGGTGTCTGCGATGATCTCTCCCGCGGTCATGGGTGCAACTTTCCCCGGAACGGCGGTGCGGCGTTGTCACCAGCAATTTTGCACGAAAAGCCGCATACCCTGTACGGGAGGGGATACCATGATCGCGATTTACGCACGACAATCCGTGGAACGTCCGGATTCCATTTCCATTGCAATGCAGGTGGAGCACTGCCGCCGCATTTGCCCCCGGTCGGTGCCTCAGCAGGTCTACACCGACCGCGGCTTCTCCGGCACCAACACCCGCCGACCGGCATTGCAGCAGATGCTGGAGGCGGTGGAACAGGGGCAGATCGAAAGCGTCTATGTCTATAAGCTGGACAGAATTTCCCGTTCCCTGTGCGATTTTGCGGCAATGATGCAGGAATTCCGCCGCCGCGGCGTGACCCTGCACTCCGTGCGGGAAAGCTTCGACACCCAGACGGAAATCGGCGGCATGCTGCTGAATCTGCTGATGATGTTCGCGGAACTGGAGCAGAAAACCATTGCCGGACGGGTGCGGGACAATTACTACGCCCGAGCCATCCAGCAGCTGGCACTGGGCGGTGTGCCGCCTTACGGTTACACGGCAAAGCCGGTGACACACGGAGGGCACCCCACCACCATGCTGGAAGTGCAGCCGGAGGAGGCCCAGCAGGTACAGGCATTTTACACCGGATACGGCGTGGCAGGGCAGAACGTGGAACAGCTGGTACAGACCGCCAACCAAGCCGGCAGCCGTACCCGACAGGGGGCAAGGTGGTCCAACAGTGCGGTGCTCCGGCTGCTGCGAAGTCCGGTCTATGTGCAGGGAGATCTGTCCTGTGCGGTATTTTTGCAGCGGCAGGGGGCAGTGCTGACACATGCGTTGGAGGCGTACTGCTGCGGAAACGGCTATCTGGTCTACGGCAGCCCCAGCCGGCGGCAGGGTTCCAAGCTGGTGCATCTGGAGGGCGAACATGTCGCCGCCGGACTGCACCGCGGCATCATCGACGGCACGCTCTGGCGGAGCGTACAGGAACGGCTGAATGCACGCGGCGGCAGCACCAACCGCGGCACAGGACACACCTCGTGGCTACAGGGGCTGGCAGTCTGCGGGCTGTGCGGCACACGCTGCTATGCCCGCAGCAACGGCAAAGGGGCAGCCTACACCTATTTTGTCTGCCGCGGCAAACGGCAGGGCATCTGCACCGGCATTGCCGGACTGCGGACGGAAACGGTGGAACAGGCAGTGGCTCCGGTGCTGGCGGAACAGGCGGCGGCAGTGCTGCCCTATGCACAGGCGGCAGAGCCGGAACCCTCTGCCGCGGCGGTGGCTCTGGAAAAGCTGGAACAGCGAATGCGGCGGCTGGCGGCTGAACTGGGGGAACCGCATGCGGCGGCGGCATTTCTGCGGGAGGAACTCCAGCGGCTGGGGACAGAGCACCAGCGGCTGGAACAGGAACTGCGTCAGAACGCCTCTGAGCCGCCGTCACAGCCCGCAGAAAATTGGGAAGCATGGTGGGCAGATGCCAGCTTGGAGCAGCGTAGGCATGCCGCCGGACTGCTCCTGCGGGAGGTACGATTGTTTCCGACATACGGGGAAGTATATCTGCAATAAAACAAAGAGGGCACCTCCCGAAGGAGATGCCCTCTCGATGCACTTACGTGCATGTAGATTCAGTTACACATGTTGCTGCTATCGCAGCGAATGCTTACTTTCTCTTCTTAGCAACCAGTGCTACGCCACCGATTACAGCTACAGCTACAGCTACGCCAGCTACCGGCAGAGCATCGCCAGTCTTCGGAGAAGAAGTGGACTTAGCCTGCTTCTTGGTTGTGGTAGCAACCTTAGCAGCGGTAGTAGTAGTAGCAGCTACCGGTGTAGCAGTCGGAGCTGCTGTGGTAGCTTCGGTGGTCGGCTCGGTCGGATCTTCAGCGATGGTGATGGTACCAGCACCGCCGCCCGGAACGCCGCTGTCACCAGTTTCGCCGTTCTTGTAAGAGGTTTCTACGCCGTCGGAATCCTTACCGTCGATAGACAGGGTGAAGGTGTCGCCAGCCTTAGCATCCTTGCTAACTTCAACGGTGATTGCAGCGATCTGACCGCTAACAGCCTTCAGCGGAACAGTTGCATATGCAAACGGAGCGAATACGAAGTTGCCAGCATCGTTAGTAGCTGCCAGGCAGGTAGCCTTCTTTACAGAAGCTTCCAGGTCAACATAAGTCAGACCTTCGCCCAGAGTTACACCGAAGCCAACACTGTTGATGCTATCGGTAACGCCGATCGGCAGAGTTACCTGATAGTTAGCAGCCTTCAGTTCAGCCAGAGTCAGGGTCTTGCTGCCCATAGTCAGGCTTACGCCAGCAGCACTTGTCGGAACAGCCATAACAGCTGCAGATGCAGCTACAACAGCAGCAGCAGAGAGAGCTGCCATTGTCTTTTTCAATGTAGTCTTCATTGTTTCTATTTCCTTTCAAAAATAAAATTATATGTGATATACCAGCGATGCGATATGCACCTCACACCGCTAATATATACAAGCAAATGGATAAAAGTTTGTGAATCTTAGAAAAGCTTACTTACCGCCATTAGCCATCTTGATAGCTTCTGCCCAGTCAATGTGCTTACCAGCACCGTTGTATGCCTGATATACTGAAGTGTACAGCATGTCGGTAGCATCCAGCTTTCCATCTTCTGTATTTTTGCCTGCCTTGGATTCCGTATCAATATCAGATGCCAGATAAGCCAGCTTGCTCTCCAGAGCAGTGCCGTTCTTTACGGTATCAAAGATCGGAGTCTTACCAGCACCCTGCAGGGCAATATAGTAAGCAGTTTCGAACAGGTCAGTTGCATCAACCTTGCCGTCCAGTGTAGTGTCGCCCTTCAGAGCAACTGCTACCTTTACGGTATCTGTGATCTCAACTTTTTCTTCGCCCTTGTACTTCAGACCAACTTCGCCGTCAAAGTAAACCTTGCCAGCAGTCTTTTCTGTTACAGTTTCGTAAGCTTCCGCCGGAGTCATTTCGAAGTCAATTGCAGTTGCCGGATCTACGGTAACATCTTCGCCATTTTCCAGATGCAGAGTTACGGATTCGATCAGACCAGCCACGTTGAAGGATTCTTCATCGGACAGGTAGATGTTTTCAGCAGTTTCAGCGTCAACAGTCTTTACTTCTACAGAAGAAACGCCGGTCGGCAGAGTTTCTGTAGTAGTGCCGCTGCCGTCGGTAGTGGTTTCACTGCCGTCAGTCGTGGTATCGCCGCTGACATCAGTGGTATCGCTGCTGACAGTAGTGGTTTCGCTGCTGACATCAGTGGTATCGCCACTTACATCGGTAGTTGCACCGCTTACATCAGTGGTTGCACCGCTGACATCGGTAGTTGCACCGCTGACATCGGTAGTTGCACCGCTGACATCAGTGGTTGCACCGCTGACATCGGTAGTTGCACCGCTTGCATCGGTAGTAGTTGTGCTGCTGTCGCCAGTGGTAGTTGTTGTCGTAGTTGTAGTATCCTTGTCCTTCAGAACAACGGTTACGTCACGAGTTACATCGAAAGCAGCAACGCCGTCAGCTGCACCGGAAACCGTTACGGTCTTTACGGTGTCAACAGAAACAACGGTCTTTTCCGGCAGCTTTTCTGCAACCTGTTCTTCTACGTACTTTTCTACTTCAGCCTTTTCAGCATCAGTGATTTCCAGTTCAGCAGTATAAGTACCAGCTGCTGCACCAATGGTTACCTTTGTTGCACTCTTCAGCAGAGCAGCAACATCAGCAGAGGAAACAGCGATCTCTACGTTTACGCCAGCGTCCTTCAGGCTGCTGTTTACAGATGCAACGCCGTTATCGAAGTTTGCACCATACTTTGCAACCATGCCGTCAACTGTCTTCGGCTGATTTGCAGCAGCTGCAACGTTCTTTGACAGATAATTTACAGCAGCAGCCAGAGCAGCGTCTGCGGAATCATAGCTCTTTGCAGTTTTTGTCAGATTCTTGAAAGAATCGTACTTCTTCTGTGCCTTTGCAATGTCAGCAGACAGCTTGTCAGTTTCTGCCTTCAGAGCAGCAACATCACCAGCGATGTCGAAGTCAGCATTTGCACGAACTTCATCTTCGGTCATGTTGTATTTAGCAGCCAGTTCCTTGACCTTCTGGTCTACAGCAGCAGTTACCTGACCAGCCAGATTGGTGTATACATCGTTTGCATACTCAGTTGCTGTGCTTACGCCATAGGTCTTACCGTTTGCGGTGAAGCTCAGATCAGCGTCAACGCTCTTGCTGTTTGCGAAATCTGTCTTGATGGTTGCAGTGTAAGCAACACCAGTCAGAATGGAAGTATCCAGAGTGAAACCTTCATAGCCGTCCAGAGTGTCCAGCTTTTCAGCCAGCTTGTCTGTTGCAGCACTGAAATCAGCAGTACCGGAAATGGTAACCACGCCATCCTTTACCGTAGCGGTCGGATTTTCAGATGCGTCTACTGCCTTCTTCAGGAGTTCTACATAGTAGTTTGCGGAGTTGATGCCTGCGACAAACTTCTTTGCGTCCACAGTCACAGTCTTGTTGGAAGTTTCTGTGTTCAGCTGCTTTGCCAGAGTAGTGTTCCAATCGGACTCTACAGTGTAAGTAATAGTGTCTGCATCTGCACTAACAGTTTCCGGGAAACCAGTAGCCGGTTCCACCTTCAGCAGCTTGTCAGCTGTAACTTTCAGTGCTGCAGGAGCTTCCGCAGCGTTTGCAGAAATTGCAAGAACCTGACCCAGTGCAACCGGAATTGCGACAGTTGCAGCAAGAAGTCTGTTAAATGTCTTCTTCATTTCTTATTACCTCTCTTTTTAATTAAATTGATTGCCGTCCGCACAGGTGGTGTTCCACCGCCCGCATCAGACGCATTTGCTTCCGGTAATCCCGCTTCATCTGCCGGAAACGCACGCTGCGGCAATTGTTCTTATGTCTACAAGGTCCTATAAAAAAGCCCTCGTAAACAATTTACATACGTATTTTAACATATTATTGTGCCCGTGTCAAGCCCAAAGCCTGATTTTTTTTAAAATTCTTTGCTGGATATTATCCCCGTTTTTGTCGCTTTTTCACAATTTCGAAGCCGTTTTTCTGAATTCAACACACTTTCCACCGACTTTTCAACATTTTTTCTATGGGATTCCGCAGAAACTGCCTTTTCCGGAATGTGGCAACGCCGCACTTCCGGCGGCAGGGCCAATGCCCACACCACGCGGGTGCCCAGACGTTTTGCCGCATCGAAGTCGGTCCCGCCGGGGCGGGAAGCGAGGTCGATCACCAGCGTTTCCGGCGGCAGGGCTTTCAACACCGTTTCAGACAGCAGCAGCACCGGCACCGTGTTGAAGATCACGTCCGCCGCCGCTGCCCTTTGGGCGAGAGCGGACACCGGCACGGCGGAAAAGCCCTGCATCTGTGCCAGTGCACGGGTTTCACAGCGACGGGCACAGATCTCCGTCTGCATGCCCAACGCCCGCAGCCGCGGAGCCAGTGCCATGCCGATCCTGCCATAGCCCACCACCAGTGCCGATGCCCCGTGCAGGGTGCGGGCAGTTTCTTCCATGGCGATCCGGATCGCCCCCTCCGCAGTGGGGACGGCATTGGCGAGGCACAGTTCCTCCCGCCGGAGGTAGTCGGTCACAGTCATGCCGGCAGCCTCGAACCAATGTGCCACGCCGGAGCAACCGCCGCCGGCGACCAGTGCCGCAGGTTTTCCCTGTGCCGCCAGTTCGGACAGCGACAGGGGAGATGTTCCAAATGGAGCCGGCACGGTTTCCCCGCTGCTGCCCGCAAGGACAGGCAGCACCAGCACGTCATATGCCGGAACCTCTGCCGGTGTTTCGGCGAAGTGCAGGTTCGGCTGTACCGGCAGTCCCACCGTCCAGACCGCCGCACCGGTTTTCTGCCGGAGCCGCTGTGCCGCATACTGCTGCCGCAGGTCACCGCCTGCGACAAGAATGACTTTGTCGGATTTCATACACGTTTCCTCCGCTTGCTGAAAATCAGAGTTTTCCACAGGGGAAATCGACTTAGTTTTCAACAGATTTTCAACTTATCAACTTCTTTCCCTGTGGAAAACCTGTGGAAAGCACTGTCTGCCGGCGAATTGCACGTCGGAGGCAGGCAGTGTATCATCACAGCACCAAATGTCAGAAAGTTGTGCAAATACACAAACTCCTGTTCTTAACGTATGCAAAAAGCGAAAAAGAAGTGCGGCGGGTCGCCGCTGACCTTACGCCCCAATTTCAACTGTAAAAAGGGTAGTGTTACGGCGGCGGCAGCCGCCTGTTCGCCCCGCCGGGGGAGTTTTGTTGGTGAGAATCTATTGTGACAGTTTCTTGTGTAATCTTCGGGTGATATTGGAATCTTACAGTACAGGTGGAATGCGAACTCTTTTCTTTTTTTGCTTCTTTTTTTCTTTTCAGTAAAGAAAAAAAGAAGCGTAACTCCTTGTGAAATCGGTTGTACATGAAAGATGATAAACAGATAAACTTGCAAACGCCGTAAAAATAAAGTTACCCGCCTGCACCAGAAAACACCTGAATATCAACGTCACAAATACAGGCAAGGGCAACAATCGGCGTTGGCAAGCCACAGGCGGACAGCGAGGGCAACGAGCGAATTCCGCCGGACGGTTTCGGTATGGCTGCACCAGAAAGTACACTTCGCAGGTGCTGTTTCGGCGGGGCGGTGTGGGCATCCCCTACTTTTTCTTTTTTTGTACCCTTTTCCAGCACAAAAAGCACCCTCCAACAGGAGAGTGCTTTGAAACATGTGCAATTGTTGTGTCGTTATCCGACCAGACCGGAACGTTCAATACCCTCGGTGAAATACTTCTGGAGGAATGTGTACATAACCAGAATCGGCAGAATCGCGATCAGGCAGCCGGCTTCCATCCAGACGATCTGCTCTCTGGGGCTGACATCTGCGTTATTGAACAGCTGCTGGGAAAGCAGGGTGCTCAGATTTTTCAGCATCAGGGCAATGGTCTGATTCTTGGTGAAGAATGTGGAGCTGACATAATAGTCATTCCAGTACCAGACCACGGAGAACAGGAATACGGTCAGGAACGAGGACGAAGCATTGGGGATCATGACCTGCACAAAAGTGCGAAGCGGTCCGCAGCCGTCCAGATATGCCGCATCTTCCAGTTCCTTGGGCAGTCCCTTGAAGAACTGGCGGAAGATGAAGATCAACAGACCGGCACGAATGCCGAAGCCCATAGCCGCCGGCAGGTACATACACAGCTTGGTGTTGATCAGGTTCACTGTCAGGCTGCCGATACCAAAATGCCGGAACAGCATATACTGGGGAATGGAGATGATCTGCGGCGGCACCAGAATCATCATGACGACGATGCCGAACAGAATGCCCTTGCCCTTGAACTTAAAGCGGGCGAAGCCATAGCCTGCCAGTGCACAGGAAGCCACCTGCACCAGCGAGCAGCCGACGTTCAGCAGAAGCGTGGTTTTCAGGGTGTTCCAGATGTCCATAACATCTGCGGTTTCCTTGATGACATTGAGCGTCAGGTGACGGGGGATCCACATGACTGTCGGGTCACTCATGTCCGCAGAATCGCGGAATGCACAGCTGATCATGTAGATCAGCGGATAGAGAATGACGAAGCAAAGTCCGAACAGAATGAAGAACCGGAAAAACGGCCACACCGCATCGAACACCCGTTTCCGCCGCATATAGGCGATCTCGGATTTGTTCATGCTCTGCATGCGGATCTTCCGGGCCTCCCGCTTGCTCATACCGTTGCCCACCAGCGTATCCTCTTTCGGGGATGCCAGCGGCTTGTTTTTTGTTGTTTCCATAACTGACATCTCCTTTTAGTCTACTTCATAATAGATGAACTTGTTCAGAATCGCGGTAATGATTCCCACCGCCGCCAGCACGATAGCGAAGTATACCCACGCCATTGCCGAAGCCGGTCCGTACTGCCAGTCACTCTGCAAATCGAGGATCCGTCCCATGACCACATTGTTCGGATCGGTGAACGAGTCGATAATGGTGAAGATAAAGCAGGCGAGGATCATGGGGCTGACATAGGGGAGCGTGATCTTCCAGAAGTATTCCCACGCGGTGGCACCCTCCATCTGGGCTGCCTCCTTGGCGGAAACCGGAATGTTTTGCAGTGCCGCAAGGAAGATCAGGATCTGGATACCGGAGTTCCACACGATGCCGAAAATGTTGTCCGATACCATTTCAATGGTGGTCTGCATGCTGTCGGAAATGCCGTAGATGCCGAGGAATTCCATGAGTTCGCCCAGCAGGTCTGTGGAAAACATGGTGGAAAACTGGCTGGCATCGCTGTTGCCGGTGCTTTGCAGGTTACCGTTGATGATGTTATACACCGGACCGGTGGCAATGATGACCGGCAGGAAGAACACAGCACGGGAGAATGTCCGTCCCTTGAACTTCTGGTTCAGAATGACTGCCACGAACAGGGAGAACACCAGAATCAGCGGGGTTTTCCACGCAGTGTCCTTCAGCACCTTCACCAGATACTGGCGGTAGTTCGGGTCCACGTTGAACGCGTAGTTATAGTTGTCCATGCCGACCCAGCTGCCGACCATGCCGCCGGTGTCCGGCGTGATCTCCTGAAAGGAATAGAGCAGTGACTCTACCACAGGGATCAGGAAGAAAATCAGTGCACCCACGAACCACAGAGCAATAAAGCAGTAGCCGTACATGCTTTTTCGTTTTTCATATGCCATTTTCATGCTTCGTTCCAGCTCCCTTCCTCCACATAGTCCGCCATGGCGTATGCCGTGCCGTCTACAGTGACGATCTGTTTCGCCAGATCGGTTTCTACCACCGTGCCGTTTTCATAGGTGGTGGTGATGACATCGCCCTTTCTCTCATAGCCGGTGATGGTCTGGTCACCCAGTCCGGAGAGCACCGCCTTGGAGAATGCATAGCTCTGTGCGGCGTAGTCTGTCCAGCTTTCCGCACTGGCATAATAGAGCCCGTCCAGTACCGTATCTTTCAGCGTACTGGTTTCTTCGCCGATCATGTCAAAGTGCAGGCTGCTGCCGGAGGCAATGGCGAGAAGTACGGTTTCCTCCGGTGTTGCCGAAGCATTCACTGCACCGGTGCCGTAGGATTTCACCCCGTGCATTACCATCTGGTAGAACGGAATGTCCTCGTCGAACACATCGAATCCGCTGGATTGCAGCGGCACGTCTGTGATCTCCTGCACATAGGGCAGAGCGTAGGCATTGGCTCCGTTCGCCAGCAGGGAAATGTCTGCATCAGTGATCTGCTGATATGCGTCCTCCAGCAGCTGCTGGGCAGCATCTCGTGAGATCGCCTGCTTGCCGTAGTCCCCGTAGAGGGCAGTGGTCAGGCTGCCCAGCGAAAGGGTGTTCAGGTCTTTCTTTTGCAGGCTGCCGGTAAGCTTCTCGGCAATCTCCGAAAAAGCAGACGGCGAAAGCAGGGACAGAGGCTTGTTTACAGTACTCTGGGTGCCGTATGCCAGATTGTAATCATAGATGCGGGCATAGGAGCCGGAGATGCGGACGGCGGTATCCTGAAATGTATAGAACCCGCTGCCGGAACGGAACGTTTCATTTTCCGATACCGGATAAATGGTCACGCCGTTGGACGCGGCATAGCTTTGCAGGTCGTTCCAGTCGCCGTTTCCGCCCAGACAGCCGGCAGCCTTTGCCTTGATGTCCACCTTGCCGGAAATGCCGGCGTTGGTCCAGTTGTAATACTGCACCTTCATGTTCTCGGCACCGCCGTCCGACAGGTTTTGCAGAATTTCTTCTGCCTGCTGGAAGCTGGTGAGAGCCGTTTTCATGCTTACGGGAATTCCCAGCACGGATTTTTCCTTTTTCGTGCCGCCGTAGAAGTTGAGGTACAAAGACGGGTCTGTGTTCTCCACGGTATTGGTCACGCCGGCTTCTTCGGTGAGGTAGTTCCGGTATGCCGCCGCCACATCGGTATAGTCCGGTGTGTCCTCGGTTTCCAGGGGGTAGTACCGCACTGCCAGCGTGTCGGTTTTCATGTCGCCGTCCTCGAACACAGTCAGTGCCGTGCCGTTGTCGCCGGACATATAATAGGTGTCCGAATCCCGCACCGTGAAGTCGAAGCCGCAGACGTTAAAGCTGCTCTTGGACTGTCCGCTGACGCTTGCAGTCAGCTTGGCGTTGGAGTCGCCCTCGGTGCAGACTACCATCATGGCGTTATCGCCGTTGACGATGCCGTACATGGGCAGGGAAACCTGCTCTGTCACTGCCGGTTCTGTCAGGGGAACCGCAGTCACATCGGAACCGTATACATAGCCGGTATAAGATTTCGCGGTCTTTTTGCCGTTGTTGAAGCGGATCAGAGCACCGCTGCCGTCGGGAATGACGAAGTAGCCCTCATCAGCAGAAGAAGCCGCCCCGAAGCTGCTGAGCATGGAGAGGGAAGTGGTCAGCTTGCCGGTTTCGGAGGTGTCGTCCTCCTCGATGTCGGCGGTGTCGATCTTCGCCTCCAGATAGTCATCTTCCAGCGTGTAAGTCACCGGCACGGTAATGCCTGCTTTCTTGAACGAATAGGTGATCTTCACGCCGCTGCTCTTGTCCTTGACCTTGATCTTCGCATCGCCCTTGGAACGCATATTGGTAGTGCTGCGGGCATCGGGTTCGCCGTAGACCATTTTCAGCGAGGAGGACAAGTCCTCTACAATGGTGTTGGTGGCATTCTTGTCGTGTCCCACATTTTCAGGAGTAGACCACCACATCTTGTCTTTCGCCTTGTCGTACAGTCCGATCACGGCGGTGTCGTCGTCCACATACAGTGCCAGCTTGTCATTTTCCGTGACAAACCGTGCCGAGGAGATCACCGCATCATAAGTGTCCGCCAGTACGACCTGCCAGCCGTCCTCATTGGTATAGGTGACTTTGCCGTCCTTGGCAGTGCCGTCTGTGGTATAGCTGCGTTCTACTTCGTCGTAGTCCTTGTTGTACAGTTCCAGTGTCCGGTTGTCGCGGGAACGGAACAGCAGTTCGTTATCCAGCGAAGAAACGATCTGGCGAACCATTGTGACCTTGCTGTATTCCGGATCCATGTACACCAGCCAGCGACTTTCCGGACTTAGAAATACCACGAAGTCGCTGTTGTCGCTGTCTTCTTCCAGTGTGCAGACCACCTCGCCGGTGGCATCGTCAATGCCTGCCAGTTCTATGTCGTCCAGCAGATCTACCACGTCCTCATCGGAAATGGTATCCTCATAGTCCTCCGGACGGTAGTAGAAAGTGATGCCGTCGCAGGAATTCTTCTTCTGCATGTACTGGGTGACCTGTTCCGCCGTAATCGCAATTTCCTCCTGCGATTCGGAACGGGTCGCTTCTTCTTCGGCGGTGTCGTCTGCCGTATCGGCATCGGCTGTACCGTCTGCCGCCGGTATCTCCTCCGAGGTGTCGGAAATGAGGGCAATGTCGTCCTCACCCTCCGCCGCCGCCGGCAGGGAAACTGCCGTCATGCAAAGGCTCAGAGCACAGATGCCGGCAGCCCATTTTTTCCAGTTCTTCATATTGGTTCCACCGTCCTTTCTATACTCTCACGCGGTATGTGATCTCCGTGTAGACGGAAGAAACAAATACGTATACCTGCTGGAACAGTGCCACCAGCAGCACCAGCAGGATCAGAATAATCAGCATTGCCACAAAGGTGAGCAGCAGTGCCAGAATGGTCTTGCTGATCGAATACTGATGCACCGCCTTAATAGCGTTGAACATCAGGAGCACAGACCATGCAGTACTGATTACCGTGACGCAGGTGATGAAGATCACTTCATCCTGAATCAGTACATGGGACAGGAGCGTCCGGATATACAGTCCGGCAACGTAGGGGATCATTGAATAGGCACTGTAGATATAGATTTTCTTGATCGTGCCCTCGCCGTCCAGCAGGGTACAGATCGACCAGTTGCCGATGACGAACACCAGAAATATCGCAATCGTCTGGACGATATACGGGACAATGCTGAACATCTTGGTGTTGGTGACGGCAAACTGATAGCCCACCAGATTGTCATGCAAAATCTTCGCCACGAACCAGAGCAGGATCACAATGCTGGCGTACAGGACGGAACCGCCCTTTTTCCAACGCAGATCCTCAAAGCCCTCAAACGGGTGGAACACACTGTGCTTGACCCATTGCTTTTGTGTCAGATCCATCATAGCAGCATCACTCCTCCTCTCCCTCGTGCAGCATTTCGATCAGATTCTTCGGTTGGTTCTTTTTCTTCTTTTTGTTGCGGAAGTGGAAGAACACTGCCGCGGCGATCAGCACTACGACCACCAGAATGATCCATGTGAAGTTCTGATTCAGCCATTCCGAGCGATAGCCTTCAAACGCCTTATCGTACAAGTTGCGGGACTGTGCCAGCTTGGCATATTTCATTGCCTCTTTATAGTTGCCCTCATTATAGAGTGCCGACGAGATGCCGATATACGCCATCTGGTAGTTGCCGTCCCGCTTGAGCACTTCCCGCCACGGCTCCAGTGCCTCGGCGTAGTAGCCGGCGTTGTACAGAGCCACGGCATTGTGCACAATGCCCCCGAACTCGGTTTCGGTGAAAATGGTAACGGTGTTTTTCATGGCATCCGAAACATAGATGTTCTTGCCCATCGTTTCCACTGCCGAAACTTTCATAGAAAATCCGCCGACCTGATCGGCTGTGGTACCCAGAATGAACAGCAGGCTGCCGTCCTCGTCATACTGGAACACCCGTCCGGTTTCCAGATCCAGACAGTTGATGCGTCCCATGTCGTCAATATCGATGTCCACCATCTGGGTGGTGTAGTTCTCATTGGCGGTGGAATCATAAACAGAATTCAGATCACCGAATGTCGCCTCCAGCACGGAGAACAGGTTATAGCCGGCAGGGTTGACCTTTTTCACACGATCCGCCTCGGAGGAGGAGGACTGTGTGACGGTGTAGATGAAGCCCTCGTCGTCAATGTCGAAGCTGGTGATGCCTGCCGCCACGTTACGGGAGGAATTCGCCCGCATTTCGTCTGTGGCGATCATGTTCCAGAAGTAGTTCGCCACCACTTCCGCAGTAGCGTCCACGGAGTTGGCACCGTAATAGCCCTGAAATTCGCCGTCGCTGTTGAACATGGCAGAGCCGTTGGTGATATTGTTCAGCACCATGTAGATATTGCCCGCCTTGTCCACAACGACTTTCTGGGGCTTAAAGGTTTCGTTTTCATATAATGTGGAGTCCGGCCGTGTCAGTTCCAGCTGCACATTGCCGTCCAGGTCACACACCAGCAGACGGGAATTTCCGGTGTCTGCGATGTACATACACTGGGTTTCCTCCGACACGTAGATGCCCTCAGGGTCTTTCAGTGTGGTTTCGCCGTCCTCCGTTTTCAGCTTGTCATAGATTCTGATCGCCTTGGAAAAGCCGCTGTCCGTGACAACGATGCGGTTGTTGCCGCTGTCCGCAATGTAAAAGCGGTCCTCCCAGTCCCGAAACAGGTCGGAGGGGGTATTGAATGCACCGCAGCCCAGATCCAGACCGCTGACAGCATGCTGTGCCGCATAGCCTGCCTGTGACGGTGTCGCTTCGTCCCAGCGGTCGTAGTTATAGACGTTGTAATGTTCCGCCGAAACTGCCGGCATGCCGATCGCCGCCGTCAGCGTCAGCACGGACAGACACGCCGCTGCCAGATGATTTGCCTTTTTCTGCAAAGTCTTCACCCTCCCTTTAGTCCTTGATTCCGGAATGTGCCATGGTTTCGATGACCTGCCGCTGTGCCAGCATAAAGATGACGATCGGCGGCACCAGCATGAACACGGCGGCTGCCATTGCCACGCCGGCTCTCGCCAGACCGGCAGATGCTGCCTGCTGTACCACGGTGGGCAGTGTTTTCAGAGATTCGCTGAACACCAGCGTACCGCCCTGAATGTTCCAAGCCGCCTGGAACGAGAAGATGATGACAGTCATCAGTGCCGGCTTCTGGTTCGGCATGACCACCTGCCAGCAGATGCGGAACATGCCTGCTCCGTCTACCTTTGCCGCTTCGATCATGGCATCGGGCACCTGTGTCATGGACTGCCGCATCAGGAACAGGTTCATGGGGGCAGCGACAGAGGGCAGGATCAGTGCCCAGTAGGTATCGATCATGCCCATTTTTGCCATGACCATATACTGCATGATGTAGATGACGTTGCTCTGATACAGCAGGGCAACGACGATGATCGCGTTGATCGCCTTGGCACCGGGGAAGCGTACCTTTGCCAGACAGAACGCCGCCATTGCGGAGAACACCACCTGACACACGGTAACGGATACGGTAACAAAGACGCTGTTGAATACATAACGGGAGAACGGCACCCACAGGTCGGAACAGAGCCGGAACATGGCACTGTAGTTGGACAGCGTGGGGTCGATGACGTACAGCTTCGGCGGGAACACAAACAGTTCCTGCACCGGCTTCAGGGACATGACCACTGCCAGATAAATGGGCAGTGCCATGAACAGTGCCAGCACCAGCAGAAAGACGAAAATGCCGACAGTGCCGCCGATCCTATGTCCGGCACGCTTGGTGGAAACCTTCAGGTGTGTGCCGTATACCTTTTCTTTTTTTGCCATACTGCACCCCCCTTAGTCCATATACTTGCTGAGGACTTTGCCAATCAGCTTGTTCAGAATATACATGACCACAAACAGAATCATACAGATCGCAGAGGCATAGCCCATTTCATAGCGGATCCAGCCGTAGTCATAGGCGTGGTTCATAATGGTGTGTGCCTTGTAATCGGTACTGGGGAAGCCCACCAGATTCTGTGATACCGTGCCGGCGGTGAAGGAGCTGACGATCTGCATGACTGCTGCGAACATCAGCTGCGGTCCCATGGACGGGATCGTGATGTAGATCAGTTCCTGCCAGCGGCTCTTGATGCCCTCAATGGCACCGGCTTCATACTGGGAACGGTCGATGTTCTGGAAGCCGGCACGGAGTGCCAGAAATCCGGCACCCAGACTGATCCACATCTGGACAACGATGGTGACACCCAGCACATAGCTGCCGTCCGTCAGCCACTGGATCGGTGAATTGATCAGTCCCAGATCCAACAGGAACGAGTTCAGATAGCCGTAGGAGTCGCCGCTGAAGATCAGCTTCCAGACGGTGTACACGTTCGCCATAGACGGAGCGTAGAAGATCAGGGTGAAGATCGTGCGGAGTTTCGGGTGCAGCTCATTGATGAGCCACGCCAGCAGGAAGCACAGCACATAGCTGATCGGTCCTGTGAACAAGGCAAACACCAGCGTGACACGAATGGACTGGATAAAGACCTTGTCCGCGAGGAACAGGGTGGTGTAGTTGGACAGTCCTATGAATTTCGGCATCTGTACCATGTTGAAGTCCGTAAAGCCCATAGGCAGGGACATCAGCACCGGCACGATGGTAAATACCAAGAAAAACAGCATGAACGGAGCGATCATGAGATAGCTTGCCTTGTTCTGCTTCACCGCCAGCCACGTGAGCCGCCGGTTTTCCTGTCGGGTTCTTTTGCCAATCTCGGCAGTATCCAAGGGGATTCCCTCCTTCTCTTTAAGAGTCTAATCCGAGGTTTTCACGCTTTCTGGTGATCTCCTCGTTGATGTCCCGATTGTACGACATCAGCGTATCACGGGGATTCTCGTTATTGTTGACCACGTCACGGAATGCGTTCATCACGTTTCGGGTGACAGAGTACGATGCCGGAATGATCGGGATCTCTTCCAGTTCGTCCATGGCTCCCAGAATGGTGTTCGCCTCGTCCGTGGACCATGCCAGCTGGGTGAGTGCCTCAGTATTCGCCGTTGCGTACCGTCCCATTTGTCCCAGCAGTCCCTCGATCTGGGTACCGTATTCCACCTGTACTTCGGTGGAGCAGAACCACTTGAGGAATGTCCATGCATTGTCCATGCCGTTGGTCTTTTTGTCTACCTTATTGAAGATGACTGCACCGGTGTTGTTGGAGTTGACGGCGTGAGAAATGGTGCCGTCCTCCTGCAACGTGCCCGGAATGGGAGCGAAGCCCCACAGCCCGTCGATTTCCGGAGCCGCCACTGCCAGCTGGTTGAAGAAGGTGCAGTAGTCGGAAACTACGATGGGATATTCTCCCGTCCGGAACCGGCTGAATGCATCATACTGCTGGTCGAAGTCGTACTTGGTATAGAAGTCTGTCCACATCTCGAATGCATCGATTGCCGCATTGGTGTCGAATGTGGTCTTTGTCTGTGCACTATTATAATAGTTCTGTCCACGCTGGAGCAGGAGCGAAGCAAAGGTCAGACCGGATTCGGTTGCCGCAGAAATGGTTGCCTGATTGGCATCTGCCGCTACCGCCGGCAGCACCAGACCGGCAGACATGTAACTCCGCTGGAGAGCGGGAAGCATGTCGATCAGTTCTTCCCACGTCTGCGGTGCCTGTGTGAATCCCAGTTCGCTGAGCACGTCCTTGCGGTAGAACATCATTGCCCAGCTGCGTGTCAGCGGCAGACCGTAGGTGCCGCCCTCATACTGATAGGGCACCATTGCCGTATCCTGATACAGCCTGGTCATTTCGTCATAGCCGTCCATCTGAGAAACGTCTGCCAGCAGTCCGCGGGCTGCCAGATTGACAGGAAATTCGCCGCCGAGGAACAGTGCCACGTCCGGCCCCTTGTCCGCCAGTGTGGCTTCTACGACACCACCGACTACCAGATTGATCGAGATCGGCACGTTGTACTGCTGCTGGAATTCGGATTCCACCAGATCTTTGACCACCTGTGCCTGATCGCGTCCCAGCGAAACCCATACTTCAATGGCATCATCGCCGGTGGTGGAGGACAGCGAGCTGTAATCCTCGTCCCACGACGCAGTAAAACGCTGGAAACTATAGGAGATTGCACTCCAGAAGCCTGCCTTGGCAGAGGGGAAGTCTGCGTCCGGAGAAGCCAGTTCCAGATAGTCCACTTCCAGCGGCTGGTCGCGGTAGTCCCGCATCCACGAGGACAGGGAAGTGATATAGTCCTTGATCTGGGACAGGTAATTCGGAATTTGCAGGGGTTCGCTGATGCACTTGTCCAGAATGACTGTCATCTGTTCCAGAGAAGCGGCTTCAGAACCCTTGGAGTTTGCCAGCGACTCGATATGCCCCTGAATGGCTTTCAGTTCGTCAGAGATCCGCTGGAATTCGTCCACCAGTTCCGGAATCTTTTCATGTACATAATAGTCGGTGTACTTGTCCGGCTCCGGACCGGTGATCATCACGATCTTTCGGTAATACGTATTCAGATCCAGCACGATCGCGTCCAGTTGCCGCATGGAGTCACCGATCTCGCCGGGAATTACTTCCATGGTAATGGTGTGGTCTTCGCCGGCAGTGAGGTACACATACACGTCCTCGCCGTCGTCGTTCTGGACGGTAGTCATGCGGAAATCGGTGTCATAGTAAAATTTCACCTGATCGAATTCCTCGCTGGGAACCTTGCCGTCAATGTAGATGCGGCGGTTGGAGTAAAATCCACGCATTTCCTCCTGCCGTGCCTTGATACCCAGCTTGTACCAGCCGTCGCCGGCGAGGGTGCCTGCATCTACCTGCCATGTAATGGTCTGGAGTGCCTTTTCCCAGTTGCCGCTGCCGATGGTGTTATACAGCATGTGCTTCGGGTCGGAAGGGGAAATGGAACTGGAGGAATTGTCATAGGTCGGATACAGCACGGAATCCGATTTCAGCACGGCGTTTTCGCCCTCGATGCGAACCACACCAGAGGGCGTACTGTCCTTGGAAACGGACGCATTGACGCTGCTGACATAGGTGTCATAATCGGAAACTTCTTCCGGCTGTGCAAAGCGAATGGTTTCCAGTGCAAAATACGCCTTTTCGGAAGAAAGGGTGATCTCGTGCGTGCCCTTTTCCAGATAGAAGAACACCGGCTCATTGAACAGCCCGTCGGAATCGCCCAGCCATGTGGTCCGCCACAGTTCGATCTGTTCCTGTGCAGGACGTACCTGATTGCCCACGTCATCGGTCTTGATCTCGGTCTTGTTCTGGTAGACCTTATTCAGTTTCAGACGGGAAGCGGTGTCATAGGGCACCTCACCGTCAATTGCCAGAGAAACGGAGATCTCCGAGGTATTGGAAACGATGGGGCAATAGGTCATCTGCACGGAATAGATACCGGTTTCCGGCACGTTCAGCTGGTAGCTGAAGCTGCCCTCCGCGTTGTTCCAGATCAGGGCATTGTTCCGAGATTCTCCGTTCTTGTCAGTATAGCTGCCTGCTTCATAGCTTTCGCAGTCTGCCTTTTGAAAATCAGCACCGGAAACGGTGATCTCCGCCGCCGGACGAGGCTGCTCCGCATACTGGTCGTAGTAATCGCTGTAGGTTTCCTGCTCCTCATAGGTGAGGTCGCCGCCGGTATCCGATACCGCCTTCTCCGCAGATGCCGCTGTGGTCTGCACCGTGTCGGTCTTTGCCGCAAATGCCGCCGTCGCAGGAAGTGCCGCTGCTGTCATCAGACAAGCCAGTACTGCGGCGGCTGCACGTTTGTGCCATTTGTAATTCGCCAAGGCTGTTCCACCCTTCTTTCTGTCCGCCGTGGCTTTTGGGGGACGGACGTATTTTTTCGGCAGCACCACACTTTGGGCAATACCGCACAAAGAGCGTCTGGCGACTTTGCACGCCATCTGCTTGCAAATTTCCCGTCATATTTCACAAAA
>ENA-ORKV01001226-ORKV01001226.1-human-gut-metagenome-genome-assembly--contig:-NODE-1226-length-20855-cov-3.413611_pt1 | contig 20855 bp, 14 predicted proteins | sample MGYA00243058_ERZ508805 | MGnify/ENA primary metagenome ERZ508805 (study PRJEB26277, sample SAMN04329770) | human gut metagenome | biome: human-associated habitat | host: Homo sapiens | place: USA... | reverse complement strand
TTCACTCCGCTTTTTGTTTCATCTGACGGAAAATTTGACGACGCATCTGTCGCACAATCTTTGTGCGGTATTGCCTTGACAATTCTGCAAAAATCCTGTATAATAAAAAGAAATCAACTTTTCAATCATAGTATTATGCAGAATGTTCATAGGGTGTTGCATTCTCTACACGAGCTTTATGCACTGCTTTCCAACAGCAGAATTTAAACGATACGGAGCCCGAACAGACGAAACCGCTGTTCCGACAAGAGAGGACTGATAAGATGAAAAAAGAAAAACTGTTGCATTCTACAAAGATCCAGCAAATGATCGCACAATATAAACACGACATGCAGTTGGTAGACCAGCTGACCGCAGATGCAGAACCCCACTACGAGATCGAACAGGAACTTTATAAAAAGTACGAAGTCAAGCGTGGCCTTCGTGATCTGGACGGTAAAGGGGTGCGTGCCGGTCTGACCACGATCAGCAAGGTGTCCGCTACCCAGATCGTAGACGGTCGGGAAGTTCCCGCAGCCGGACAACTGCTGTACCGCGGGATCCCCATTGAACAGCTGGTGCAGGGCTTTATTACCCATGACCGCTTTGGCTTCGAGGAGATCGTCTATCTGCTGCTCATGGGACATCTGCCGAAAGCTGACCAGCTGGCACAGTTCAAGGGGCTGCTGACAGATTATCAGGAACTGCCCAACCACTTTAACAGCGGCGTTATTATGAAGATGCCCAGCGACAATATCATGAATACAATGGCAAAGTGCGTGCTGGCACTTCATGCCTATGACCCCAAGCCCGATGATACCAGTCTGCCCAATGTGATGCGGCAGTGTATCCAGCTGGTGTCCCAGTTCCCGTCGCTGGCGGTGTTCGGCTATCAGGCTTCTATGTACTTCCGCAACGACAGAAGCATGTTTATCCAGAAGCCTGACCCGAAGCTTTCCATTGCGGAAAACATTTTGTATATGATGCGTCCGGACGGCAAATATACTCGTCTGGAAGCGAAACTGCTGGACCTGTGTCTGGTGCTTCATGCGGAACACGGCGGCGGCAACAACTCTGCGTTCACTGTGCATGTGGTTTCTTCCTCCGGAACGGATACCTATTCTACCGTTGCTGCGGCACTGGGCTCTCTGAAAGGACCGAAGCACGGCGGGGCGAACATCAAGGTCATGGAGATGTTCGAAGACCTGAAGCAGCACTGCCCCGACTGGGAGGACGAGGACGCTCTGCGGGAATATCTCAAGGGGCTGCTCCGCGGCGAGGGCTTCGACCACAGCGGTCTGATCTATGGCATGGGTCATGCGGTGTACTCCGTATCCGACCCCAGAGCCGTGATCCTGAAATCCTTTGTGGAACAGCTTTCCGATGAAAAGGGCTGCCACGCTGAGTACCAGCTGTACGCTACCGTGGAACGCCTTGCCAAGGAAGTTATCACCCAGAACCGGAAGATCTATAAGGGCGTTTGTGCCAATGTGGACTTCTACAGCGGCTTTGTATACCGCATGCTGGGACTGCCTATGGATTTGTTCACGCCGATCTTCGCCATTGCCCGCATTGCCGGCTGGTCGGCACACCGGCTGGAAGAACTCATCAACTGCCGGAAAATTATCCGTCCGGCATATCTCTCTGTGGCAGAGCCGCAGGAATATGTGCCGCTGGAAGAACGATAAGAGGAAAAGTCTGGAAAGCTCCTGAGATATGGCAACACCGCACAAAGCTTGTGCGTAAGGTGCGTTGTCAGATTTTTCGGCAGATTGCCTAGAAATTCCGCAGGCATACTGCCGTATGGCAAGGGATTTCTGGGCAATATGACGGAAAATCTGCACGCAGATTGCGTGCAAAGCCGTCAGGCGGGCTTTGTGCGGTGTTGCCATATATATTCACGGATGCTTTCTCTGGCTGACGGCCGAAAGGAATTTCTGTGGTTTTTTTCGAAAAACACTTGCAATTTCTGTAAGAGTATGCTATAATACAAATATCTGATGCGTTGACATCAGGACGGATTCCGGAATATAGGTGTGCGGGTCCTGTGCAACAAAGCACCGTGAACCATGTCAGGCGGGGGACCGAGCAGCATTAAGCGGATGTGTTTGTGTGCCGCAGCAAACCTGCACACCTATGTTCCGGAATCTTTTTTGCTGGGAGGTGTAAGGGTTGTATCAGGCATTATATCGGAAATGGCGGCCGCGGTCGTTTGACGATGTGATCTCGCAGCCGCATATCACAACGGCTCTCCGGAATCAGATCCGTGAGGAAAAGACAGCCCACGCCTACCTGTTTACCGGTTCCCGTGGCACGGGAAAAACCACCTGTGCCCGCATTCTGGCGAAAACGGTCAACTGTGAACACCGCACGCCGGAAGGAAATCCCTGTCTGGAATGCGACATCTGCCGCGAAGCAGAACGGGGAGCCCTTTCTGACATCGTGGAGATCGACGCGGCTTCCAACAACAGCGTCGAGGACATTCGCGACTTGCGGGAAGGCACCGTCTATCTGCCGGAACGCTGCCGGTATAAAGTGTATATCATCGATGAAGTGCACATGCTCTCTCCCAGTGCATGGGGAGCATTGCTGAAAGTCATGGAAGAACCGCCGGAATACGTCAAGTTTATTCTGGCGACCACGGAAGTCCACAAGGTGCCGGCGACCATTATTTCACGCTGCCAGCGGTACGACTTTCACCGGATCCGCACCGCGGACATTGCGGCACGGCTGGAATATATCGCCGGCGAGGAGCAGCTTTCGCTGGAGCCGGAGGCGGCACAGCTGATCGCTCACCTGTCTGACGGCGGTATGCGTGATGCGTTGTCCCTGCTGGATCAGTGTGCGTCCGGCGGCGAAGCGATCACCGCGGCATCTGTTACGGCGGCAGCCGGCGTTGCCGGTCGGGACAGCGTGTTCGCCATTCTGGAAGCAGTGCAGGCACAGGACGCGGCAAAGGCACTGGAATGCACCGGTGCCCTCTACGACCAGTCCAAGGACATGGTGCGGCTTTGTGACGAACTGCTGGAACAGCTGCTGAACATGATGCTGCTGAAAGCTGGCACGGGACAGCCGGATCTGCTGACCTGTCTGCCGGACGAGCTGCCGCGGCTGGAACAGCTGGCACAGAAGCCCTCGCTGGATACGATCCTGTGGCAGATCGCCCAGCTGCAAGACTGTCGGGAACGTATGCAGCGAAATCAGAACAAGCGTGTGGAACTGGAAATGCTGTTGTTGCAGCTGGCAGTACCCAAGGTCGCTGTACCGGTTTCGCCGGCAGTGACAGCGGCTCCCCAGCCGGCACAGCCTGCCCCGCAGCCCGCTGCGGCACCCCAGACCACACAGTCTGCACCGGCAGCTGAACCTGCTGCGGCAGAACCGGAACAGAAGCCACTGACGGCGGCAGAGATCCAGCCGGTCAACAACTGGGCGGATATTCTGGCGGCATATCAGGCAGTGAATCCGGCGGTGTCCGGCAGTCTGGCGGAGTCTTCGGCATACATTGCCGGAAACAACCTGCTGATCGTGGCAAAGAACCGGTTTTTCCTCACTCTGCTGAAGAATAAGGAAAACGCTCTGTCCCTGCGGGAAACTGTCAAGCAGTTCCTCGGGGCAGAGTACAATATCCGCGCCAAGTGCAGCGAGCCGGAGGAACAGACCTCCAAGGCACAGAATCTGCTGCAAAAGGCAATGGACAGTCATCTGGATACGGCAGTGGAAGAATGATAGAAGCCTGCCTGACAGGCTGGCGTAAGTGATGAAGTGAAACCCGCATTTTTACCAATGCGAAAAGATATGAGTTTATACTGAAAGGAAAGATTTTCTCATGAGAGCAAGATTACCGAAACAGAATCAGGGCGGTGCCCAGAATATGAACGCAATGATCCGTCAGGCACAGAAGATGCAGGACGAGATCTCCGAACTGCAGGAAGACATCGAGAGCCGTGACTTTACTGCAACCGCAGGCGGCGGTGCAGTCAGCGTTACCGTTACCGGCAAAAAGACTGTAAAGGCTCTGGAGATCAAGCCGGAAGTGGTAGATCCGGAGGACATTGAGATGTTGCAGGATCTGATTATCAGTGCTGTGAACGAGGCAGTGAATCAGGTAGAGGCAACCACAGAATCTGAAATGAGCAAGATCACCGGCGGTGTTTCTCTCCCGGGCTTGTTCTAAGGGAACAGAATGGCTGGTTATCACGCACTCCCGCTGGAACTTCTGGCGGAGGAGTTTGCAAAACTGCCGGGCATCGGGCTGAAATCGGCACAGCGTCTGGCGTATTCGATCATTTCCAGACCGGAGGAGGACGTGGAACGCTTTGCCAATGCTCTGCTGTCGGCGAAGCGGGACATTCACTATTGCCCCTGCTGTCAGAATCTCACGGAAATGGAACTTTGTTCTGTCTGTGCAGACGAAGAACGGGATCACAGCCTGATCTGCGTGGTAGAGAGCCCGAAAGATGTGACGGCACTGGAACGCACGGGGGAATACACCGGCGTGTATCATGTGCTGCACGGGCTGATCTCACCGATCGACGGCATTACGCCGGACAAGCTGCGGATTCGGGAATTGCTGGCACGCTTGCAGGACGGCAAGGTGCGGGAAGTCATCATGGCGACCAATCCCACTGTAGAGGGCGATGCCACGGCGATGTATCTGGCACAGCTGCTGGAGCCGCTGAAGGTCAAGGTCACACGGTTGGCGTTTGGGCTGCCGGTAGGCGGTTCGCTGGAATACGCCGACGAGGTGACACTGTTCAAGGCACTGGAAAACCGGACGGCAATGTAACAGCACTGCCGCAAGACAAAACGAAAATATTTCGCCCTGTTCGTGGGGGATTCTCCGCAGGCAGGGCGATTTTTTTATTATACGGGCGGGGTTCACTCGTAAAGTGAACCTTCTAGGGCAGTCGCGTCGAAACCGTCCGGCGGAATTCGCTCGTTGCCCTCGCTGTCCGCCTGGGGCTTGCCAACGCCGGTGGTTGCCCTTGCCTGTATCGGTAATGTTGATATTCAGGTGCTTTCTGGTGCAGGCGGGTGACTTTATGAAATACGGCGTTTGCAAGCAGTATATAAGCCTCCCTTGAAAAGGGAGGGGGACCGCCGTTAGGCGGTGGAGGGATACTTTATCGTTACAGCAGCCAACCGGTTTCACAAGGAGTTACGCTTCTTTTTTTCTTTACTGAAAAGAAAAAAAAGAAGCAAAAAAAGAAAAGAGTTCGCGTTTTCCTTGTGCTACAAGGTCAAGTATCACACGAAGATTACACGTCGCAAAAATCCCCCGGCGGGGCAAACAGGCGGCTGCCGCCGCCGTAACACTACTCTTTTCACAGTTGAAATTGGGGCGTAAGGTCGGCGGCGACCCGCCGCTTTCTTTACTGAAAAGAAAAAAGAAGCAAAAAAAGAAAAGAGTTCGCGTTTCACTTGTACTACAAGGTCAAGTATCACCCGAAGATTACACGTCGCAAAAATCCCCCGGCGGGGCAAACAGGCGGCTTGTCCGCCGTAACACTACCCTTTTTACATTTGAAATTGGGGCGTAAGGTCGGCGGCGACTCGCCGCGGGCGTAAGGTCAGCGGCGACTCGCCGCCCGCGAAAGGATATGATAATTATGATTACTGTTTCTAACGTTAGTCTGCAATTCGGCGGCGATACGCTGTTCAAAAATGTAGACCTGCAATTCAACCCCGGCAACTGCTACGGTGTTATCGGTGCAAACGGTGCCGGAAAATCCACATTCCTGAAAATTCTCTGCGGTCAGCTGAAACCTACTACCGGTGAAGTGACCATTCCGAAAAATCTCCGCATGAGTGTCCTCAAACAGGATCACTTCGCCTATGATGCCTATACCGTTCTGAATACCATTATTATGGGCAACCAGCGGCTGTACGACATCATGCAGCAGAAAGATGCCCTCTATGCCAAGGAGGATTTTACCGAGGAGGACGGCATTCTGGCTTCTGAACTGGAAGCGGAATTCGCTGAACTGGACGGCTGGGAGGCGGAATCCAACGCTTCCAAGCTGATTCAGGGGCTGGGTCTGCCGGAAGAACTGCTCTATCAGCAAATGGCAGACCTCTCCGGTAATGAAAAGGTGAAAGTCCTGCTGGCACAGGCTCTGTTCGGCAATCCGGATATTATCCTCATGGACGAGCCGACCAACCATCTGGATATTGATGCCATTGCGTGGCTGGAGGACTTTTTGTCCGAGTACTTCGGTACTGTTATCGTGGTTTCCCATGACCGCCACTTCCTCAATGACGTTTGCACTCATATCGTGGATATTGACTATACCAAAATCAAAATGTATGTGGGCAACTACGAATTCTGGTACGAATCTAGCCAGATGATGCAGCGGCTCATCAAACAGCAGAACAAAAAGGTTGAAGATAAAATCGCCGAACTGAAAACCTTTATTGCCCGCTTCTCCGCCAATAAGTCCAAGTCCAAACAGGCGACTTCCCGCCGGAAGCTGCTGGACAACCTGACTGTGGAAGAACTCCCTGCGTCCAGCCGCCGCTATCCCTTTATCGGCTTCGATATGGATCGGGAACTGGGCAAGGAAGTGTTGCAGGTCAGTGGCATCTCCAAGACTGTGGACGGCGTGAAGCTGCTGAACAACGTCAGCTTTACGCTGGGACGTACCGACAAGGTGGCGTTTATCGGCGAGAGCGAACAGGCGATCACCATGCTGTTCAAGATTCTCATGGAGGAAGAACAGCCGGATGAGGGTACGTTCAAATGGGGCGTGTCTACTTCCACTTCCTATTTTCCGGTGGATAACTCCGCATACTTCAACGACAACGATGATTCCATTCTGGACTGGATCCGCCAGTATTCCACATCGGACGAAACCGAAACGTTCCTGCGGGGCTTCCTGGGCAGAATGCTGTTCTCCGGCGATGATATTTATAAGCCGGTCAAGGTGCTGTCCGGCGGCGAAAAGGTTCGCTGCATGTTTGCCCGCATGATGCTGTTCCACTCCAACGTACTGCTTCTGGACAGACCTACCAACCACCTCGATCTGGAGAGCATCACCGCTGTCAATAACGGTCTGGTGAACTTCAAGGGCGTAGTCATTCTGTCCTCTCACGACCACGAGATTCTGGAAACTGTGGCAAACCGCATTATTGAGATCACACCGGAAGGCTGCATCGACCGGCAGGGCACTTATGAGGAATATCTGGAGTGGAAAAAGGAAAACGGGAAATAACTGTTCTTGCCCATGAAATCCAAGGAGAACCCTATGATCTACGACAATACCACACAATTTTTGTGCGGTATTGTCCAAAATTTTCCTGCATAACTCCGCCCGCTTCGGGCATACTGAAAGTGTACCGTTCGCCGGAACCTGCGGCGGTAACTTCTTTCAGAACTGGAGCGATCATTATGGAGATCAAAAAGAAAAACAGCAACATTCACTGTTCCGTGACCCAGTGCAAGCACAACATGGTCAGCGAAAACTACTGCGGTCTGGACTGCATCTGTGTGGGCACTCACGAATCCAACCCCACTGTACCGGAATGCACCAACTGTGATTCCTTTGTCAAACGCTGCGGCACAGAGTGCTGAACACGCGTACCGGAGGATTTTTCCTCCGGTTACATAGGGTATCCTTTGGGGAATCGGCTGTCGATTCGTCATGTTGCACAAAAAACAAGGTGCATTCAAATGCAAAACGGCAAAAAAAGTGGGAATCCCTTGTACATTTACGAAAATTCGGGTATAATAAAAGAGTATCCAAGTTCCGAAGGAGGTAGAATTTTCATGTATGATAAAACAATGACGTTTTCCGTCAATGACGAAAAAGAGATCGAAATGAAGAAAACGCTGATGCTTGTATATGATGCACTCACGAAAAAGGGATATAATCCGGTGAATCAGATTGTAGGCTACATTCTCTCCGAGGATCCCACCTACATAACCACATACAACAATGCAAGAAGCCTGATCCGTCATATCGATCGGGACGAACTGTTACAGGCTCTGGTAAAGTCCTATCTGCACCAGTGAGCTGTCCTTTAAACAATTCGAAAAAAACCGCACCGCAGGTCTGCGTACAAGCAGAAAGCGGTGCGGTTTTTTTGTACGTTGCACTGGAAAATGTCAATATTGTATCCCACAAATCCGCATAAGAAATACACGAATCAGCGAGGTTCTTTTATCCATTCCGTCAATTGACAGAACATGCAGGGTATGGTAAACTAACTATAAAGAGGGAAATCCACCAAAAAGCACCAAATACACAAAAAGCGAATTCGGCATTTGTACATTCATACAAACAGACTTAAAATCCGTTGACAAAAATGTATAATAGTGCTATAATATTGGATAGAAGGTTCTGTGCGTTTTCCGATTTGGCAATGAGAGGAAGGATACACGATGAAACGCATTTGGCAAAAAATAATGGCGATTTTAATGGCAGTATTTCTGGTATGCACAACATTGGTGCTTGCGGGCGGAGCCGAAGCTGTTTCTGCACTGGCAGAGGCAGACGAGAATACACCGGAGGTAACGGACGGGGCAGATGCACAGCAGTCCGCCGACAATTCCGGCGATATTATTATAGGGAACATTTCGATTGAGCTGGATCAGCTGATCAAAAACCACTATATGGTCACTGTGCCGGTCACCATGCCCAATAACCCCGGCTTTACCGTTCTGCAATTTGGTGTAAAATGGGATGTGACACGCATGTCCGTGCAGGGTGCACGTTCTACCGGCAACATGAAGCTGCCGATTCTCACCATTGCCAATGACAAAAGACAGATCTGGATGATGTTCATTGAGAACGACTGCAAGGAAACCAATATCAGTTCCCTGACAGCAGAGATCAATCCGGATGTCAAGGTGGGGGATACATTTGTGCTGGAAGGGGCTTATGCGGACTATGCCGACAACAAGGCTCTGTACAAAGACAAGACGATGAAATCACATGACCTGAATATTGTTTCCGGTACAATCACCATTGTGGACAGCGTTGTGCCGGAAGTAAAACTGCAGATCGGAGAAGTCAGACCTTCTATGCGGGATCTGGATGAGAACGACTATATGGTAGAAGTGCCGGTGACCGCAGAAGCGAACAATGGCTTTAGCGACATGGTGTTTGGCTTTCGCTGGGATGCCAGCAAGGTGACAGCAGAACCGCCTTCCGGCAATATACCGGAAGGGCTTTCTCTGATCCCCACCATTGACAACCAAAACGGTGTCGGGTGGATCCATGTCATTGCCGACAGCACCTATACCGGCAGCGACATTTGTACGCTGCGGTTCACAGTACCGGACAATACGAAGCCGGGGTCGATCTATGACATTACCGGCTGCAGCAGTGATGGAGATACAGAGGCATCGGTTGCCAACCACTCCGGCACTGCGGGTACGCTGACCATCAACAACGGCAGAATTTTTGCCACTTCCACCCAGGCGGCGAATTCTTTTGCATTCGGTAAGGTGACGATTCCGGACATTTCCATTTCCATGGAAGATCTGGATCAGAGTGATCACCTGATCTCCGTGCCGATTACGATCACGTCAAACAGCTGCTTTACCATGCTGGCGTTCGGTGTCAGCTGGGACACCAACGATTTGAGCATTGTCAGCTGCACCTGTGATGATACCAAGAATCTGGGCATGATCGAATCCTATTCCGATGACAACAACGGCATTTGGATGCAGTTTCTCTATCGCGGCCCCTATGATGCTTTTACGGGAACGGCACTGTGTACCCTGACGTTTCGTGTGCGGTCGGATATATCGCTGGGCGACAAGATCATGCTGAATCCGCAGGAACTGAGCCCCGACGGCGACAGCATGATCATCGTCAGCACCAAGGGCACCTTTGGTGACCTGAACATGCAAAAGGGCACCATCAGTCTGGTGTCGGCAAACGAGCTGACTGCGGCGGCAACCGTAAAGATCAGCGATGTGGAAATCGATACCTATCATTTGTGGCTCAAGAGCTATGTGGTAGATGTGCCCATTGTCCTGAAACGGAATACCGGTGTGTCCTATCTGTCTATGGGCGTTTTCTATGACGAAACCATTGCACAGGCGAAGGAACTGCAAAGTGTGGACATCGATCAGATCGGTGTAATGGACGACTTTAGCCGGCGGTCCAGTGCAGTGGTAAGCTCCGGCTGGCTGGAATTCCACAGCGTAGACCCCAGCAGCGGGTATGTCTACAGCGGCACCACGCTGGGCGTGCTGAAGATCAAGCTGGACGAAAGCGTCAAGGCAGGCGATGTGATCGACCTGTCTGCGGTATCGATCTCGCCTACTGGTGCAGTAGCCACGGTAGAGATCGCCGACGGTTCCCGTTCTTCTCCGGCACTGGTTTCCGGCTCGATCCGAATCACGGAAGCCGCAACCACAACACCGGCGGAAACGACCACTTCGGCGGAACAGACTACCGAAACAGAAACCACTGTGACAACGACCGCCGCGACGGAAGAAACGACGATTTCGGAAACAGAAACCACCACTGTTACGGAAACGACTTCTGCCGAAACTACAACAGAAACGACTACGGAAACCACAGAAACTACCACGGAAACGGTGACAGAAACCACTGTGGCTTCTACAGAAACTACAGCAGCGACTACCACAGGATATACCGCTGCAATCAAGACTGACCACCTGAACCGGACAACACTGCGGGTACGTGCCGGACAAACCAGCCGCCTGCAATTTTATCCGGCAGAGGGCAACGGGGACGACTGTGTCTGGATGAGTTCGGATACAGATATTGTCAAGCTTGCTCCTGGAAACACCTCCGCGGAAATCATGCTCACCTGCAACCGTGTGGGAACGGCAGAGGTGTCGGTGCTGTATGACGGGCAGGTGCATACCTGTAGCGTTAGTGTGGTATCCGGCGGCGGCGAAGCTGCCGGTGATGTCAATGTCGACAATCAGACAGATCTGTCTGATCTGGTGATGTTGAATCACATGCTGCTGGGGCAGATCCCCACAGGAGATGCCGCATCTCAAAGTGCTGACATCAACGGTGACGGGTATCTGGACAACTGTGACGTTCTGCTGCTGATGCAGATGCTCCTGAATCAGGGGCTGCTACAGTAAGCTTTTTGAAGTTTAGAACAAGAAAAGCGGTACAGAATTTCTGTGCCGCTTTTTGGTTCTGTAAAGGCAACACCGCACAAAGAGCGTCTGGCGACTTTGTGCGGTGTTGCCTATGCAATTTATGGGTGAGAAAAATGGGACTGGGCGTGTTCATTTTTGCGGCTGCATTGACTTCTGGTAAAAAATATGCTAAACTGAACAGGAGAACATTTGCGGCGGCATGGTATCAAGTCCGGCGGTGCTGTTCGGAAAAGGAGGGACTTCTGTGGTACAATTCTGGGTTGGCATGCGGCGGCTGACAGCACACTGGAAACCGCTGATACTGTTTGAAATTCTTTGGAAACTGGTGACGCTGCTGGTGATTGCACCGGCATGTGCCGGCCTGATCCAGCTGGCGATCCATCTGGCGAAGCTGAAATATCTCACCACATCCAACCTGTTGCAGTTTCTCCGTTCCCCGTGGACGATTCTGCTGCTGGCAGTGCTGTTGCTGCTGGCGGTGTTGTATACCCTGTTTGAAATTGCGGCAGTCTGTACCTGTTTCCGGCAGTCCCGCTTTCAGAAAGTCCGTACCACGCTGGGACGAATGGTGCGTTCCGGTTTGCAGTCGGTGCTGCACTTCTTTCGGGGCGGCGGACCGTTTCTGGTGCTGCATCTGCTGGTGCTGATTCCGCTGATGCAGTTTTCGGCGACTTCCGGTATTTTTACCGCAATGGGCATTCCGGATTTTCTCGCCTACTATATGACGAAAAAGGAATTCCTGCTGCCGATTTATGTGGCAGCAATCATTCTGTGCTGTCTGCTTTCTGTTCGCTGGGTCTTTTCCAGCGTGCTGTTCACCCAGAACCAGTGCAGCTACCGCAGTGCCAGAGCCACCAGCGTACAGCTGGTGCGGGGGCGTTTCTGGCAGACGTTCTTCTCCGTGCTGGTGTGGAACTGCTGCTATTTCGCCGCTTTGCTGGTGTTCCTGTGTATGATTACAGTGGTCGTGCTGATGGTGATTCGTGCCACCGGCAGCGATGATCTTATCATGTCGCAGGCAATGCGGATCCTGAAACTGCTGATTCAGATCGTGCTGTGGAGTTTCTCGTTTTTTGCCACGCCGATCTGCATGGCACACCTGACGGCTCTGCTGGAGAAACGCTGTGTGCAGATGCCGGAGGTGGTGCTTCCGGAACCGATCCCGTTGAGCCGGAGTGCCAAGCCGTTTCGCCGGAGCACGGCAGTTCTGACGGCATGCTGCTTTACGGTGGCGGCTCTGGGGCTGAATCTTTCGTATGTGTACAGCGTTTTCACCGGCAAGGCGAATTTCCGTCTGGCACTGTTCCAGAATCCCACCGTTATGGCACATCGGGGACTTTCTGCCGATGCACCGGAGAACACCCTCTACGCCTTTTCCGATGCCATTTCGGTGGGGGCGGATTTCATTGAACTGGACGTGCAGCAGACCAGGGACGGCGTACTGGTGGTGATGCACGATTCCAATCTGAAACGCACCACCGGTGTGAACAAGGACATCTGGGACGTGGACTATGCGGACATTCAGAATCTGGACGCAGGCAGCTGGTTCGATCCGGCGTATGCCAACGCCAGAATCCCCACGCTGGAAGAAACGCTGCAATTCGTGGACAAGCGGGCGAGGCTGAACATCGAGATCAAGCCCACCAAGCACGGTTCCGATACGCTGGAGCAGGACGTGGCAGAGTTAATCACCCAGTATCAGTACACTGATGCCTGCTATGTGACATCGTTTTCCTACAGCTCGCTGAAAAAGGTCAAGGAAGTCAATCCGGAGATTCGCACCGGCTATCTCATGAGCGTGGCATACGGGCAGTTCTACTCCCTGAAATATGCGGACGCGTTCAGTCTGAACAAGGTGTTCGTCACCAGTCAGGTAGTCAACGCCGCCCATCAGCAGGGCAAGCAGATATTCGCATGGACGGTGAACAGCATGTCCGAGGTGCGGAGCCTGTGCAATCTCCACGTGGACAGCATCATCACGGACGATCCGGTCATGGTGCAGAATGTGATCTCGCGGGACAGCACCGGCGAAACGCTGCGGTCTGTGCTGGACTATTTTATCAATTGAGGGGTATTTTTCAGTCGGGCTGGCAGCCCACTCATCTATTTGTCAACGTTTTACACCTCACGAAAGGAGAATCCCCATGCACCTATTCGCCGCCCCCGTTCCCGCCGGCAAAAAGGCTCTGGAACACGAAACCGCTTACCGGCTGCTGGCGTATGCGGTGCAGGAGGTTTACGGGCTGTCCCTGCCGGAAATTGCCTGCGACTCCCGCGGCAAGCCCTTTTTTCCACAGCGGCAGGAGATCTGTTTCAACCTTAGCCACTGCCGCGGGCTGGCAGTCTGTGGCATCTCGGCGTTTCCGCTGGGGGTAGACTGCGAAAGCATTCGCCCTCTGCGGGAGGGGGTGCTGCGGCGTTCCTTTGCACCGGAGGAGGTGCTTGCTGTCATGGAAAGCCCCCAGCCGGACGAAACTTTTTTCCGGTTCTGGACGCTGAAAGAAGCGTTTGTCAAGGCTTTGGGCGTGGGCATCTCCTACCCGCTGCACACGGCGGTGTTTGCGTTGGACGGGGAAGATGTCACTCGCCACCCCCAGGGCTGGCAGTTCCGGCAGTTCCGGCCGGACAGCGGGTATGTGGTGTCCTGCTGCGGAGCATTGGAGGACACGCTGCCGGAAGAACTCCACGTGGTGTCGTTCTAACCAAAAATGGAAAATTATTTTCCAGTATTTATACATTTTGCAAGAAAGTCGCCTTTGGCGGCTTTTTTCTTTGTGGATTTCTCCAAAAATCTGGATTTTCTGCAAAGGTCGTGAAAAATTCACATTTCATTATTTGACTTGTGGTATAATAGACATAGAAGAATATGCCATATGTTCGAAAGGAGTTTGGTGAAGATGAAAACACGATCGCATACCGCAAACACCAGCAGGAGCCTGCCGTCACGAGTTATGGCGGTGCTGCTCTCCGCGGTGCTGTTTTGTACAGGGCTGTCGCTGGGCAGCTTTGCTTCGGCGGAAGAACTACCGGTATTGGAAACGGACGTATCGCAGGGGAGTTCCGGCAACCTGCTGATCGGCATTCAGGGCACGTATATTGACCAGATCAGCGAGGCACTGGACTTGATCAACAGCTACCGGCTGGAAGCCTGCCAGAACGGCTATCCCAACCCTGACGGCAGCGGCAGCCTGACTATGAGCGACTATGAGCCGATCCAGTGGTCGGACGGACTGGAGTATATCGCACGGATCCGTGCCGCAGAGGCTTCCCAGACAGAAGATCATGTGCGTACCAACGGAGAAAGCTGCTTTGCCATTCAGGCACCGGCGGGGACGGCTTCTCACGGAGAGTGTCTTGCATGGAACCGTGAGAAGAATATGCTGCATGGTATCGAGCAGTGGTACGGCGAGAAGGAGTCCTATCTGATCGACAGCAGCAGCAGTGCCGCCGGTCACTATAGAAGCATGATCTCTCCTGGCAGCCGCTATATCGGTATCGGTGCGTTCTACACCTCTACGGCAACCTATGCCAATACCACCTGTGCGGAATTCAGTTCCAGCAGGGGTTCGGACAGCCTCAGCTTTACCTATGGGGAGTGTATCCAGAAGCTGGAGGTTCCCGCAAGTGATGTGACTGTAATGGACGATTCTGTGCAGAGTGTCATGTCCTACGGCGATACCCAGACCTTGCAGCTGAAGATCCGGTACAGCAACCGGAAAGGCTTTACGCTACAGGAACCGGTATCGTGGAGCAGTTCGGACACCGCTGTGGTATCCGTCAGCGGCAACACTGCCACTGCTGTGGGCTACGGCACGGCAACGCTGACAGCTGTAGTCAACGGTCTTTCCTATACATTTTCTGTTACTGTGGACGACAATGTCACCGTGACCACCACCGAGCCCAACGAGTTGGAGGACACCATGTGCCTGAAATTCGCGGATCTGGAAATGTCGCTGGAGGAATTGCAGGCGAACAACTATCGGGTGGAAATGCCCCTTTATGTCAGCCAGAGTTTTAGCGATATGAACTTTAACGTCGTTGACAATCCCAGTCTGACTAATGTGAAGTGCGATTTCGGGGATAAGATCATCACGTCTTCTGCCAGCAGCGGCTATTCGACTTCGTATCTGCTGCGTGTGTATCTGTCGCATACCGAACAGGAAGCCGGTTGGATCGGCACGATCACCTACCAGCTGCCGGAGAATACCAAGGCGGGGGATACGTTCTCGGTGGATTTCCGCATACTCAAAAGCAGCTACTGGATCAGCACTTCCGGAGAATCCAGCAAGATGCAGGGGGAGAGTGGCTCGATCACCATTACCGGTGCGGAGGAAACTACCACGACCACAGAAGAAACTACCACCACAGAAACAACGATGACCACCACGACCACTTCGACCACAACCACTTCTGCAACAACGACAACAACCACAACGACAACAACGATGACTACTACCACCACAGAGGAAACCACTGCGACCACCGCAGAAACGACTACAACTACCGCGACCAGCACCACAGCGGAGCCGCTGCAAAAGAATCTGACGGTTTCGCTGGGAAGAGTGGAAGTGGGCGTAGATGAATACGAGCAAGATCACATTGTGAGCGTTCCGATCTATATTGATCGGGAGTGTTCCGCTTTGAACTTCGGCATCAGCTGGGACAGCCGTCTGACGTATCTGGACAGCAGTGCTGACTATGGTGCGTGCTCCAGTGCGGAGGCGGACGGTTTTGTCTGGCTGGTAAATGCATCGACCAGCAATATTCCGGCAGGAAAGATCGGAACGCTTCGGTTCCGGCTGCCGGACGATGCAGAGGCAGGAGATGTCTATGTGGTCAACTTGTCTGCACGTGCCGCCAGTGGTGCCGATGCCATGTGGCTGGATAATGTGAACGGACAAAAAGGCACACCGTTGGTGCAGGGCAGTACGATCACAATTACAATTGCTCCGGCACCTACGACCACCGCACCGGATACCGGCAGCGTGCTCTATGGTGATGTCAATCTGGACGGCATTGTAGACCTGAAAGACGCAGTCTTGCTGAACAAGGCGGCAAACGGCACAGTGGCACTGAACGATGCACAGCTGCAAAATGCGGACTGCAACGCTGATACGGAAGTGAGTGCACAGGACGCAGTTTCTCTGAAGCGGTTCTTGGTACACAACATCAGTACGCTGCCGGATACTTCTGCGGAATAACATCGTCTGATTGCGGAATCATTTGTATTCGTGAACGAACGCATCTCTCTGGTTAGAGAGGTGCGTTTTTGTTTTTGCGGCAATTGCAAATTTGAATAAAATGTAAATTATCCGAAATATCTCTTGACGAAACTAGCACATGTGCTATAATAGTGTTAGCACTTAAAAAGCAAGAGTGCTAATTTCGCATTTTTGCATTTGATTTTGACAAGGAAGGAGATGTGCCGCGAAGCCGAGAGGCTCTCCGGTGCAAACAGAAACAAATGGAACAGAAACAATTTCAGGCAGAATCCAAAAAACTGATGGACATGATGATCCATTCGATCTATACCCATAAGGAGATCTTTCTCCGCGAACTGATCTCCAACGCCAGCGATGCCATTGATAAGCTGTATTTCAAGTCGCTGACGGACGACAGCGTGGGCATGAACAAGTCCGACTTCAAGATCACACTGGCCGTGGACAAGGACGCTCGCACCCTGACCATTACCGATAACGGTATCGGCATGACCAAGGCAGAAATGGAGGAGCATCTGGGCACGATTGCTAACAGCGGCTCGCTCCAGTTCAAGAAAGAGAACAATCTGGCAGAAGATAACCAGATCATCGGGCAGTTCGGTGTCGGCTTCTATTCCGCATTCATGGTTTCCAAGCGTGTTACAGTCAAGTCGCTGGCATTCGGCGAAAAGCAGGCGTATGTATGGCAGTCCGAGGGCGTAGAGGGTTACACCATGGATACCTGCGAGAAGGATACCGTGGGTACGGAGATCACACTGGAACTGCTGGACGATGTGGCAGCAGATGCAGAGGGCAACGGCGGCGAAAATTACAGCGAATTCCTCGACCAGTACCGAATTCAGAGTCTGGTAAAGCGGTACAGCGATTATATCCGCTTCCCGATCTGTATGGACATGACCAAGAGCCGGAAGAAAGAGGATTCCGACGAGTACGAGGAATATGTGGAAAATGTCACACTGAACAGCATGGTGCCGCTGTGGCATAAGAACAAGAACGAGATCAGCGAAGAAGAATACAACAGCTTCTATAAAGATAAGTGCGGCGATTATACGGATCCGCTGTGCCATATGCATGTGCGGAACGAAGGTACCATTACTTATGATGCCCTGCTGTATATCCCGTCCCATACTCCGTTCAACTACTACAGAAAGGACTACGAAAAGGGCTTGCAGCTGTATGCCAACGGTGTGCTGATCATGGATCGCTGCGAAGATCTGCTACCGGATTATTTCAGCTTTGTCAAGGGCCTGGTGGACTCCGAAGATTTGTCCCTGAACATTTCCAGAGAAATGCTCCAGCACGACGCACAGCTTCGCCAGATCGCACGGAGCATTGAGCGTACCATTAAGAATGAACTCCAGCGTATGATGAAGAACGATCGGGAAAAGTATGAGAAGTTCTATCAGGCATTCGGCTTGCAGCTGAAGTACGGCATCTATCAGGACTACGGCATGCACAAAGATCTGCTGCAAGACCTGTTGCTGTTCCCGTCCTCCAAGGACGGCAAGCTGGTATCCCTGAAAGAATACGTAGACCGTATGCCGGAGGGACAGGACAAGATTTACTATGCCGCAGGCGAGAGCATTGCCCGCATTGAATCTCTGCCCCAGACCGAACAGGTCAAGGATAAGGGCTACGAGATCCTGTACTTCACCGAGAATGTGGACGAATTCGCAATCCGCATGATGCAGGGCTATCAGGAGAAACAGTTCCAGTCCGTTCTGGACAGCAACCTCGATCTGGAATCTGAGGAGGAAAAGAAGGAACTGGAAGAAAAGCAGGAATCCAGCAAGGACATGCTGGAAGCTGTCAAGAAGGCTCTGGAGGGCAAGGTCGGCAACGTCAAGCTGTCCGGCCGCCTGAAATCGCATCCGGTCTGCCTGTCCAGCGAGGGCGAACTCTCTATGGAAATGGCAAAGACGCTGAACGCAATGCCGGGCACCGAGGGACAGAAATTGCAGGCACAGACCGTTCTGGAAATCAATCCGGAACACCCGATCTATCAGCGTCTGATGGAACTCCAGACTGGCGACAGTGCAAAGCTGGACGATTACGCAAAGCTGCTGTACGATCAGGCTCTGTTGATTGCCGGCATGCCGGTAGAAGATCCGGTGGCATTCTCCAATCGTATCTGTGACTTGATGTAAAATCGCAGGCTGTCCAAGCCGGAGAAAACACTGAATAAAGGCAATACCGCACAAAGAGCGTCTGGCGACGACTTTGCACGCCATCTGCTTGCAAATTTCCCTTCAGAGCCTGTTTCGTATCTTCCCGCACGCATCTTGCGTGCATATTTTCCGAGATATTTCGGGAAAATGCTCGTGAATACAGCAAGTATTCACTCCGCTTTTTGTTTCATCTGACGAAAAATTTGACGACGCATCTGTCGCACAATCTTTGTGCGGTATTGCCTAAACAAAAGCGGCTTACTTTTTCAGTAAGCCGCTTTTGTTTTACCTCTGTTTTTATTTTCTCCGGAGCACTGCCCCTGTGCCGCAGCAGCCCAGAAATGCTACCAGATCGGCAATGACAATGGTTGCCCCCACCGGCGTGGAAGCCAGTATCGAGATCAGCAGTCCCACTACAGCACAGACGACGGAGATCACCGCTGCACAGAAAATCACACCGCGGAAACTCCGGAACAGACGCATGGCGGACAGTGCCGGAAAAACGATCAGTGCGGAAGTCAGCAGAGAACCTACCAGATTCATGGCAAGGACAATAATGACTGCCGTGACTACTGCGATCAGCAGGTTGTACATGCCGGCACGGATCCCCGTGGCTGCGGCAAAGGTTTCGTCAAAGGTGACGGCGAAAATCTTGTGGTAGAATAACAGGAAAATTGCCATGACGACCACAGACATGCCCACGCAGAGCCAGACATCGCTTTTCGAAAGCGTCAGGATCAGCGTGGAGCCAAACAGCGTGCTGCACACGTCGCCGGAGATGTTGGCGGAGGCGGAGAACAAGTTCTGTATCAGATAGCCGATTGCCAACGCACTGACAGACAGCATGGCAATGGCAGCATCGCCTTTGATCTTGGCATTCTGGTTGGCACAGAGCAAGATCACTGCACAGACCACCGTGACCGGCATTACCAGCAGCATGTTGTTGCTGAGCCTCAGCACCGTGGCAATGGCAAGTGCCCCGAATGCCACGTGAGAAAGCCCGTCCCCGATGACGGAAAACCGTTTCAGCACCAGCGTAACTCCCAGCAGGGAGGAACACAGAGCAATCAGTACCCCTGCGATCAGGGCGTACCGGACAAATGAAAATGACAGATACCCTGTCAGCTGTTCCCAGATACTCATGCTTCTGTCCCTCCTGTGTATGCCTGTCCGATCTTGCTGCGGAGATAGTCCTCTTTGGTGCCGAAAAACAGAGGCGTTTTGCTGATGTGCAGCACGTGGGAGGCGTATTTTACAGCGGCTTCCATGTCGTGGGAAACCATGAGAATGGTGATGCCGTCTTTCCGGTTCAGCTGGGCGATCAGCTCATACAGCTCCAGCTGTGCCTTGGGATCCAGCCCCGTGACAGGTTCGTCCAGTACCAGCATTTTCTGAGTTGCCCCCAGAGCCCGTGCCAGAAGCACCCGCTGCTGCTGGCCGCCGGAGAGTTCCCGATAGCACCGCTTTGCCAGATGCGTGATGCCCAGCCGTTCCATGTTGTCCAGTGCCAGCTGTTTTTCCTGCTTGGTATAAAACGGGCGGAAGCCGCTGTGATTCAGGCAGCCGGAACGGACGATTTCCAGCACCGATGCGGGAAAGTCCCGCTGTACTGCCGTCTGCTGGGGCAGATAGCCGATCTCGTCCGGCTGTAATCCGTCGCCGGTGGTAATGGTTCCTGCCATAGGGGATTTCAGCCCCAGAATCGCTTTCATCAGCGTGCTTTTGCCGGAGCCGTTTTCCCCTACGATATAGAGGTAATCTCCCGCCTGCACGGAGAAGTTCAGGTGTTCGATGACCACATTGCCCTCATAGCCCAATGTGACATCTTTTCCAATGAGTTGTGCCATAGATTTTCACGCCCCCTCAAGAGTTCAGTGCCTGTTTCAGCACATCATAATTTTCCTGCATTTTTGATAGATAGGTAACGCCGGCATCGATCTCCTTTTGCGAAACTGCCTGTAGAGATTGCAGCGTCAGAATTTTCCCGTCCGAGCCGGCATTTTCCAGAATGGTTTTCGCCAGTGAGGAATTGCTGCCCTCGGTGACCAGCACACAGGGCAGATGCAGAGATTCCACCTTTTCCGATAGGAATACAATGGTTTCAAAGCTTGCTTCTGTTTCTGCGGAGCAGCCCGGAAATGCGGCGTAATAAGTCAGTCCGTAATCCTCCGCCAGATACCGGAACGGAAAGCGGTCTGCCACCACAATGGTATCCCGTGCCGCCTGCGAAGTCATTTCGGTAAAGTCGCTGTCCAGCTCCTGTAATTTCCGGAGATAGTCGGTGCAGTTCTGGTTGTAGATGTCCTCATGTGCGGGATCTGCTTTGCACAACGCCTCTTTCATGGCAGTGCATGCCAGTACAGCCCGCCGCAGGGACAGCCACACATGTTCGTC
>ENA-ORKV01001224-ORKV01001224.1-human-gut-metagenome-genome-assembly--contig:-NODE-1224-length-20937-cov-2.767833_pt1 | contig 20937 bp, 15 predicted proteins | sample MGYA00243058_ERZ508805 | MGnify/ENA primary metagenome ERZ508805 (study PRJEB26277, sample SAMN04329770) | human gut metagenome | biome: human-associated habitat | host: Homo sapiens | place: USA... | reverse complement strand
ACATAATTAATCCTTCCATTCATATACATACAACTGGTCCAATACCACACCTTCATCTAATGCCTGTATAGTAATTCGATGTCTTTGATTCCCCCGTAAAGGAAACTTCATACGAAGTACAGCCTGATTCGACAACACATTTTGTTTCCACTCTTCACTACGGCCATAAGTACGATAAGACACAGGAAGCGACTGCGCCTCATCTAAAGAAACTTGCACGCGCAATTCATTTCCAACCACTGGATGTGCCGGAAGAAGACGGAGTTCCACTTCTACCGAGTCTGCCGGACATCCGTCAAAGTGAAACACCGCTGAGGAGTCTTTTGAAATACCAGCTGCCATACCTTCGTATCCCAATCCCTCGCACGGCAACGGATTACCTTCCATAGCCTCCAGACCATTCCATTTAAAGAGATAGGAGCGAGCGGATTTCAAAGAATCAGTAGCCGTACTTCTCGGAATCCGTTGATATACGGACAAATTACGGGGTTTATAATCCATAAAACCTTGCCATTTCCCCTGATTGTACCTATGTGTCAGCGATACAATACTGTCGAACGCCTGTTCACTCAATTGCCAGTCAGCCTTTCCGTGACGGGCCAACTGTGCATACAGACATTTCTTGTTCATCTGTGAAGCCCCCTGTACGGGATACTGTACCAAATGAAAATAAGCAGTACGCTTTGTTTCAGGCATTCTTCTGCTCCATACCTCCGCACGGTCTTCGAGAGCCTGGTAAAGCGACAATCGCTTCCGGATTTCCCCCTCACTCCAAGGAAGGTCAGTAACAATTTTGTATTTCGGGTCTTTCTCTTCGGTTCTTGTATGCCCCATAAACTCCGGTTTACGGATGTATGCCAACCGGTAATGCTCCTGCAACAAAGGTAACAGAGCAGAAGCTGAAACAGTCCCGAACTCCCGGGACAAAAAATGAGAAAGATGCCCGGTAACTCCAGTCTGCTGTACCCGACCGATATTCCAAGCCATATCCATAAACAACTCCGTCTGATATTCTGCCGGCTTAATATCCCCTACATTCAGAATCCACATCTGACGGATACCTTTTTCGTATGCCTGCTTCATCTGCTGATAAAGCAAGTAAGGACTCGCCGTAGAAAGCCACAGGTAATCGTGCGGACGCCCCCAATAAGACACATGATAGTAAATGCCATTCCCTCCGGGACGAGCGGCCTCTTCGGCAGTAGGGAAATGGGTTATATATCCATAGTTGTCGTCACACCACATCAAAGTCACATCCTCAGGTACCTGCAGTCCTGCCTGATAAATATCCAGCACCTCCTTATACGGAATCAGTACTTGCGGCACTTTTGTCAAATCCTTTCCTTTATATTTTGCCAGCATACGACGCTGGTCTGCCAGAATCTCCATAAGCGCCTTCTTCTGTTCTTCCAGTGTCTTGGCTCCCTGCATCTTGCCATCGTGTACACCGCGCATACCTAAGGTGTAAATATCATCCGAATGACGAAGTTGCTTTACGCGCTCCTCCCAGAAAGACAAGACATTTTTCCGGTTGTGTACATAGTCGTACTCCCCCTTTCCGGCCGTTTTCCACTCACCGTTGGTATTGCGCATCATTGGTTCACAATGAGAAGTACCCAGATAAATTGCATACTTATCGGCCATTTCCTTATTCCCTTCAGTAAAAAAGAAAGGAATGGAGCACTCATGCATGGCCGGCCAGAATGTATTGGCCCGCAAGCGAAGCAACAATTCAAAAATACGTGCATGCGTTTTCGGTCCTATCTGCCCTTTCCGCTCAGACGGTTCATAATGTTTCCAGCTCCAGGGAGTCAGTCCCCAATCCTCATCATTGATAAATATTCCCCGATAAGCTACCTGAGGAAAATCCAGTTTCCGGAAACCTGCGGGCAAGCGCAATTCCTCTTTTTTTTCGGGTACCGCATCGGCCCACCATTCCCATGGGGAAACTCCCATCATACGAGAAAGTTCAAGCACTCCATAGGCCGTTCCACGCTTATCACTCCCTGCCACAATCAGTCTTCCGTCAGGAAGTACATTTAATAAAAAAGCCTCTTTATGCTCATTGAGCAGAGCTACATCCAGCTGGCGAGTTTCAGCTAACGCTTGCAGCACGGAACTTTCTCCCCATGTACCGACATAAATATTTCCGGTGTTCTCCGAACGAGATATATTTCCAGAAAGTACCGACCGACAATCACGCTTCAACAAATCAAGCGCAACTTTCACTACCGGAGCTTCTGTAGTATCACACACCACCTTCATATTCTGTCCCGATTTCCAGACAAAGTCTTGTGCTGCCCAGCCCATGTGACAAGATATACAAATCAATAAAACAACAGCTAATTTTCTTTTCATACGTATTTTCATAGATGATTTGTCTGCAAAAGAACATATTTCTTACATCTATTCCATATACCCATTGTGCTTTTACATGGAAATTTGTATAAAAGGTTTGAATGGAAGCCGTATATTTCTTAATTCATGTTATAAAACATATTATTCGCTTGTCATTTTCCCAGAAACCCTTACCTTTGCAATGTGTTTTTCATAGTATTAGATTTAAGGTTAACAAAGGTTGGAGTTCAGCGGAACTCCTTTTTTTATGCCCATAGCTTAAAATAAAGACAGAAAGTTCATTTGAATGGACAATTTTATCACTACTTATTCCCTGAATAATTCTATTTTTGAGGTCAAGTAAAACAACCCTAATTCTAACTTTATCACATGAAAAAACAATTATTCTATTGCCTTCTTTCTTGCACATCACTTTGCAGTATAACAGGTCATGCATTGGAAGTTTCCAAAACGTATGTTCCCAAAAAGAAAAGCATGTACCATAAAGAATGGATTGACTTCAACAAAAACGGCCGGAAAGATATTTACGAGGATCCTAAAGCGCCATTAAACGAACGAATTGAAGACTTGCTTTCCCAGATGACCGTAGAGGAAAAGACCTGCCAGATGGTCACGCTTTATGGGTATCAAAGAGTTTTAAAAGATTCATTGCCTACTCCCGATTGGAAAAACCAGTTATGGAAAGACGGTATCGGAGCTATCGATGAGCATCTGAATGCGTTCCGAGGATGGGGTGTTCCTCCAATGCAGAATGAACTGGTATGGCCGGCTTCGAATCATGCCTGGGCACTGAACGAAGTACAACGCTTTTTTGTAGAAGAAACACGCCTGGGTATACCGGCTGACTTTACCAATGAAGGTATCCGGGGAGTAGAAAACTATATTGCAACCAATTTCCCAACCCAACTGGCACTCGGACACACCTGGAACAGGGAACTGATACGCCAGGTAGGTTACATCACAGGACGAGAGGCCCGCTTACTGGGGTACACCAACGTATATGCCCCCATCCTGGACGTAGGCCGTGACCAACGCTGGGGACGCTACGAAGAGGTTTATGGAGAAAGTCCTTATCTGGTGACAGAACTGGGCATCGCCATGGGAAAGGGACTTCAAACCGACATGCAGGTAGCTTCTACGGCCAAACACTTCATCGCCTATAGCAATAATAAAGGTGCTCGCGAAGGATTTGCAAGAGTTGACCCGCAAATGTCATGGAGAGAGGTAGAAAACATACATGCCTATCCTTTTACAAGAGTAATCCAGGAGGCTGGTATCCTGGGAGTGATGAGTTCCTACAATGATTATGACGGATTTCCTATCCAAAGCAGTTACTACTGGCTGACACAACGTCTAAGGGGCACCATGGGATTTAGGGGTTATGTGGTATCCGACAGTGACGCGGTGGAATATCTCTACAGCAAACACAAAACGGCAAAGGACATGAAAGAGGCAGTCCGCCAGAGTGTAGAAGCAGGACTTAACGTACGCTGTACGTTCCGTTCACCAGAATCATACGTACTCCCGTTGCGTGAGCTGATTCAAGAAGGAGAACTCAGTATGGAAACCATTGACAACCGGGTAAGAGATATCTTACGTGTCAAATTCTTGACAGGTCTGTTCGACACACCTTACCAGACAGACCTTGCTTTAGCTGATAAAGAAGTCAACAGTGAGGCACATCAACAAGTTGCCTTACAGGCTTCCCGCGAAGGGCTCGTGCTGTTGAAAAATGCAAATAACCTGCTTCCTTTGGACAAATCACAAATCAAGCGTATTGCCGTATGTGGTCCGAATGCCGATGAAGCATCCTTTGCACTTACCCACTACGGTCCCGTAGCAGTAGAAGTAACTACCGTACTAGAAGGTATCAAACAACAGGTTAAGGAAGGTACAAAGGTAACCTATACCAAAGGATGTGACCTCGTAGATGCCAACTGGCCGGAATCGGAAATCATCTCTTATCCACTTACCGCAGAGGAAAAAACCGAAATTCAGAAAGCTGTCGATAATGTCAAAGAAAGTGACGTAGCTGTAGTAGTACTGGGAGGAGGCATCCGCACCTGTGGAGAAAACAAATCGCGTACCAGCCTGGATCTCCCCGGCCATCAACAGCAACTTTTGGAGGCCATAGTAGCCACTGGAAAACCGGTGGTACTGGTACTGATTAACGGTCGTCCGCTCAGTATCAATTGGGCAGATAAATTTGTACCGGCCATTCTGGAGGCCTGGTACCCTGGTTCGCAAGGAGGAACAGCTATTGCCGAAGCTCTCTTCGGAGATTACAATCCGGGAGGCAAGCTGACTGTTACCTTCCCTAAAACCGTAGGTCAGATACCTTTTAACTTCCCGGCCAAGCCTGCTTCACAAGTAGACGGCGGACAAACACCTGGCGTGAAGGGTAATCAATCGCGTATCAACGGCCCACTCTATCCGTTCGGATACGGACTGAGCTATACCACTTTTGAATACAGCAACTTACAACTCTCCTCTCCTGTCATTACCGATAAAGAGCCGGTAACCGTGACCTGTAAAATTAAAAACACCGGTACACGAAGCGGAGATGAAGTAGTACAGTTGTACACACGCGATGTCATCAGCAGCGTAACTACGTATGAAAAGAACTTGCGCGGCTTCGAACGCGTACACCTGGAGCCGGGTGAAACCAAAGAGATCAGTTTCCAGTTACTTCCACGTGACTTCCAGCTACTCAACAAAGACAATCACTGGGTCGTAGAGCCTGGTATGTTCCAGATTATGATAGGGGCTTCTTCCGAAGACATCCGACTGAAAAAAGGACTTGAAATTCGAGCTTACGGACAAGCATCCGCTAATGAAATAATAGAATCGGACCCGCGTGACTTTATCAGTGCCAGCAAAAACAAGAGCCATATCCTCCATGTGGTTGACGGAGACTATTCCACTACCTGGAAAGGTGAAAAAGGGGAATACATATCCTTCGAACTGGCAGAGAACGCCAAAGTAGACCGTATCAATGTAGCCTGGAAGAATGCAGAAACCGGCACACACTACGAGATTCAGATTTCCAGCGGAGGCGGACAATTCCTTCCGGTACAACGCGGAGAAGTTACTCCCAATCAGGAAGAAACTATTCGGTTCAACAAGACAGGAGGCAGTGACCTGCGTATCCTGATAACTAATGGAAGTGCAGAAATTGCAGAAATCAAATTGCCGGAACTGAGAAAAGAGTAACTTTGTCCCGATGAAAGAAAATAACAAAGTTCTATTGGGAATGAGTGGCGGCACCGACAGTTCGGTTGCCGCCCTTCTATTGCAAGATGCAGGCTACGAAGTGACCGGCATCACCTTTCGTTTTTATGAGAAAGATGGAAATACAGAATACCTGGACGATGCACGTGACCTATGCCGTACGCTAGGCATACCTCATCTGATTTACGATGCACGGGAAATGTTTCAGGAAAAAATCATACGCTATTTTATTCAGGAATACATGGCCGGACGTACCCCCGTGCCCTGCACACTCTGCAACAACTACCTGAAATGGCCCTTGCTGCAACAGGTAGCAGACGAAAAAGATATTTACCATCTGGCCACCGGGCACTACGTCAACAAACAAAAAATAGATGGATACTGGTACATTACCTGCGGAAATGATGCAGATAAAGACCAGTCTTTCTTCTTATGGGGACTTCCACAATCCATTTTGGAGAGAATGTGCCTCCCTATGGGCGAACCGACCAAGACCCGTGTACGCGAAATCGCCGCCGCACGCGGATTTCTGAAAGCCGCCAAGAAACGTGACAGTTTAGGTGTATGTTTCTGCCCGATGGATTACCGTACCTTCCTGAAAACTCATGCACCCGAAGGTGAAATCATTCCTGGGAACTTTTATGATGAGCAAGGACAGAAAATCGGGAAACATGAGGGTTATCCGTTTTACACCATCGGGCAGCGAAGAGGATTGGGAATTCACCTGAACAAATCGCTCTTTGTCAAGGAAATCATTCCGCAGGAAAATAAGGTAATTATCAGCGACAATCTGCAAGCACTGGAAAAAAATGAGATGTACCTCACACACTGGAACTTTATCAATCCCGATGTAGTGGTTGGACACGAAGATGTCATTGTCAAAATACGCTACCGGAAACAAGCCAACCGATGCACTGTCACCTTACTGGATGACCAGCGACTGCATATACAACTGCATGAGCCGCTGGCCTCTATTGCCAGCGGACAGGCAGCTGCATTTTATCGGGGTAATATTGTATTAGGAGGAGGGATTATTGAATAATCAACAATCCTTCTCTCTGCATTTTTCAAAGAAATAATCTGTAAAGAAACATGCGTTTCTCTTCATTGTTTCCCGTCCATGTTCCTCGCCCAACGCACTGTTCAGACAAGCATCCGGAAGCATATCGGCATCCTGCAAGGCACAACTCAAATCGTAAGGTATCACATTGGGATTCAATATAAACATGGCAGCCTGCTTCTTGGCTGCTTCAGCATCATAGAATGTATTATCCGGTGAGGAGATACATTCACACAATTGCATTTGAACATGTATGCCGGTATGTGGAGAAACCATCAGCACCAATCCGTGTGCCGCGTCCATCTTCGGCAACTCCATTCCTTCATTATTCTTATATCCCAATTTCTGAGAAAGGAAATCCTGCACTTCTTCTTCTGATTTGCAGAACACAAATTGCTTGCCACCGGATGCTTCCATAAACTCATCGAATGTTTTCTTAATGCCCTCACGTGCGGCAATTCGCTGGTCAATCTCTTCCTTCACTTTCTCCTGGAAATCGGATACAACCAGCATACCGTCTTGCCACCAGTATCCTCCATACTGAACCAGCCGGCAACTTAATATGGTTACTCCTTCTTTACGACCTTTCAAGGAATCCATATTCAAAGAATCTTTCCGAATACCCAGCTGTTCTCCTTCTTTCTTTGACAAATCTTTTACAAACAGGAATTTTTCATCTTCCCCTTCATAAAGATACATTTCCTGAGGAAGAGCTTTTACTTCCGCCCACAAAGCTGTTTCAGGATGACTCTTTCCTATCAAAGCCAACCATTCGACTGATGTCAAGGAAAGTAAGTTCTTGCGTCCTTCAAACAGAATGTTCTGCTTTACATCGTACGACAAAATATGTGGATTAACATTCTGTCCCATTCGTGCAACCGTATCTACCACTCTCTGATATTCACCTCGGTTTTCAAAACCTACATAACTGCAGAAGTGGAACCACTCCAGCACACTACGATAACGCATGTAATCGTTTTCTCCAAAAGCCTCCCCATATAACATCGCATGCAACCGCTCATTCTCTGGAGCTACTTGAAACTCTTCCGACAAATAATCATAGATCTGATTAGCCAGTTCCTCAAAAACCGGATTTTCCGGATTCAATACGCCACCAGCCTGCTTCTCCATGCATTGAAGATAATGCCATAACAGAAACTGCAAATCTTCCGGATTCACTTCTCCCGGATAATAGTCTTTTTCTTTTTCCGAAGTCATGAAGGGAACAAGGCAGCCATACCGCTTACGGCATTCTTCAGAGAATGCTTGCCAAATTCCGGTCTGTGAAATCACATCCTGAAACCAGAGCGTCAAATAAATGGCAATTCCATGCACTGAATGTTCTGGATAACGTCCTCCAACAAAATCCTTTAAACATGCAGCTATCTGATTGGCAACGTTTACATAGTACGTATCTACTTCATCCTGTCGTTCGTATGGTTGAAATAACATCCACTCTTTTACATATATCTTTTTCATATTACATGAGATTTTAAGTTCTGGAGTGCAAATGTAAAATAATTATGAGAACAAGCAAGCTATCCAGAAGGGACTTATTTATTATTCACAAGTAATCCACAACCTGTTAATTTCCATATTACACTGATAATCAACAATAAGATAGAATATCAACAAGCATATTCACAAGTCTTTCAACAAATAATTAACCGAGGTGTTTATATCCTATTCTCATAAAAAATCCTGCCAAGACTCCTTTTTAGAAGCCCTGACAGGATACTATCGTTATTCTTCAAATAAACTTACTCTTTCCGTTTTGCCTTCAATTCTTCGGCGGGCACCATGCGGTACAGACGATCGCTGGGACGGATACGGTCGGGCACTTTAAATGACACGTGCACACCCTTCTTCACCACATCCACCGGCTTCAAGTCTACGCGAGCTTCATCCAAGGTGACATACATGGCACCAGTAGTAGGACCGGTAATCAACAATTTATCGCCGACTTTAATTTCTGAAGCTTCGATCAGGAATTCAGCTACTCCAATATTAGAGAAGTACTTGATTCCACGTCCGGCATATACCTTACGCTCCGTCGCTTCCGAACCGTAGTTCTTGCTCCATTCACCTAAGCGCTGTCCTAAATAATAACCGTTCCAGAAACCACGATTGAATACCGTCTTCAGACGTTCATCCCAGTTGGCTACCTTTTCATCGGAGAATGTACCATCAATGTACGACTGGATAGCTTCCTTGTAGCATTCTACTACTGTACGTACATACTCAGGTCCACGAGCACGACCTTCAATCTTGAATACCCGTACACCCGCTTCAATCATCTCGTCCATAAAATGAATGGTTTTCAAGTCTTTCGGCGACATGATGTACTGGTTATCCACTTCCAGTTCAATGTCACTTTCCTTATCCTTCACCGTATATGCACGACGGCATACCTGCATGCAAGCTCCGCGGTTGGCCGAAGCATTCAGCTCGTTCAGGCTCAAATAGCACTTCCCGGAAACTGCCATACACAAAGCTCCATGGCAGAACATTTCGATGCGCACCAGCTCACCCATCGGACCCTTGATTTGCTGTTCCTGAATGGCATCGTAAATCTTACGTACCTGTTTCAGGTTCAGTTCACGCGCCAGTACCACCACATCGGCAAAGCGTGAATAAAATTTCAATGCTTCTGCGTTACTGATGTTCAACTGAGTAGAAAGGTGTACCTCCTGTCCTACTTCATTACAATAAGCCATGACTGCTACATCGGCCGCAATAACCGCACTGATACCTGCTTCTTTTGCCGCATCCACTATTTTACGCATCAAGGTAATATCCTCGTCGTAAATAATAGTATTAATGGTCAGGTAACTCTTTACTCCATGTTCATCGCATATCTTGGCGATTTCACGCAAATCGTCTATAGTAAAAGTGCTCGCCGAACGCGCACGCATGTTCAAGCTTTCAATACCGAAATAAATAGAATCAGCTCCGGCATGAAGGGCAGCCGCCAATGACTCACGTGAGCCCACGGGTGCCATGATTTCAAAATCTTTGATTGTATAACTCATTTCCGTGATTGTAATATTACGGTGCAAAGGTAGCGTTTTTTCAGGATATAATAAAATTTCACTACCTTTGCGCGACAATATCAAGGCAATGAAAATTAGAAACATAGATTTAGGAGAAAAGCCAGTATTACTGGCACCGATGGAAGACGTCACCGACCCTGCATTCCGCCTGATGTGCAAGCAGTTTGGTGCCGACATGGTGTACACGGAATTTGTATCGAGCGATGCCCTGATTCGTTCGGTAGGGAAGACCATGCTGAAACTGAACATCAGTGAAAAGGAACGTCCGGTAGCCATTCAGATTTACGGAAAGGATACGGATACCATGGTGGAAGCAGCCCGCATCGTAGAACAGGCCAAGCCTGATATATTAGACCTGAACTTCGGTTGCCCGGTAAAACGGGTGGCAGGAAAAGGCGCCGGTTCCGGCATGCTGCAGAACGTACCTAAAATGCTCGAAATAACCCGTGCGGTAGTAGATGCCGTAAAGATTCCAGTTACCGTGAAAACTCGCCTAGGATGGGATGCAGAACACAAGATTATCGTAGAACTGGCGGAACAATTACAGGACTGCGGAATTGAAGCTCTGACCATCCACGGACGTACCCGTGCACAGATGTATACCGGTGAAGCCGACTGGACCCTGATTGGAGAAGTCAAGAAAAATCCGAGAATGCATATCCCCATTATCGGAAACGGTGACATCACTACCCCACAACGTGCCAAAGAATGTTTTGAGCAATACGGAGTAGATGCCATCATGATTGGACGGGCCAGCTTCGGACGTCCCTGGATTTTCAAGGAGGTAAAACACTATTTAGAAACAGGTGAAGAGTTGCCGCCTCTTTCTTTCAAATGGCGGATGGATGTATTGCGTCAGGAAGTGCTCGACAGCGTAAACCTGCTGGATGAACGCAGAGGTATCCTGCACGTACGCCGTCACTTAGCCGCATCTCCTCTCTTCAAAGGGATTCCAAATTTCAAGGACACACGCATTGCCATGCTTCGCGCAGAAACATTGAATGACCTGAATGACATATTAGACCATATAGAAGCTACTTTCGGTAAGGAATAATCCTTACCGATTTTTTTAATACATTCGTTTAAAGACCGGGGAAATAAACCAGCGCTTATACATCAACGTGGCCAGCTGATAGACGAAGAAAGCGGTAATAAGTCCCACCAGCGAATCAATCAGGTAGTGCGCCTGAATATACACTGTAGCACAGCACAGCAGTACATAGAACGGGAACAGAATATAGGCTAATTTCCGGTTCACACGCCAGGCCATAATCATCACAATCGTTGAGATTCCCACATGTGAACTGGGGAAAGCTGCCGTAGGACGTTCACCCACTTCCTGTGAAGCTTCTACCAGATTATAGAAGAATCCGTGTTCATATCCCGGGCCAGGAAGCAAGAAAGTATTGTTATTAAAATAATCTCCTATTGCCGGGAAATCACAAGCGTTCACTTTATCCATTCCAATGGCAGGGAAATAGAATTGCGGTCCGGCCACCGGCACCAGAATGTAGAACAAATAGTAAATGAAGAAAGATGTGACCAGCACGAAGCAAATCTTCTCAAACCATTCAAAACGGGTTAGGAAATAATATACCACCACAATCAGCATCATGGGATAGTAAAAGAAATACCCCATATTGAAAGGCTCACTGAACCACATGGAAGGACACAGCTTGCTAAATTCCACCGAAGGCTGGCAATGAAAAATAGCCTGCTCAGCGGAAGCAAACACGTAATCCAGGTTCGGGAACAAGCGGTTAAATTCAAACGTATCCGGATACCAGTATGCCAACAATGACATTTGCACGACCATACGGATAAAAGCCGTCAAACGACAGGGGAATGCCTGATACAAATATATCAGTACGAACGTCAGGACCACAATGCCCAGACGCTCCAGCAACATCATCCCGGGATGATCCATCCGGGGATACAAAAGCAAAATCAAAATAGTGGTCAGTGCATTGTAAATCAAACTAATGCTTTCTACAGCAAACAAGCCCTTTCCACTTTCTACTCGTTCAAATAACTTCAGTTCTATAGCCATCCTTCTTTTTTATACCAGGCAATGATTTCTTTTACTCCTCTTTCCAACGGATATTCGGGAACATATCCTAATTCCTTTTCCAGCGGTGAGATGTCGCACCGCCAGTTGCGCTGTTTCATAATACGGTATTTATCACAATTCAGTGTACTCGTCTTACAGAGTATTCGTCCTACATTCTCTGCCACAAAGGAAATGGCTTTCAAAAGGAACAACGGACAGACGAAACGAAGCATCCACGGATTTCCCAATTCTTTCCGAATCAAGTCGGAAAACGTATGACTACTGTATACCTTTCCGTCGCTCACAAAATAAGCGCGGCCTGTGACATTTTTTTCAATAGCCAGATAAATGGCCTGTACCAAGTCCTTCACAAACACAAACGTAATATCCTGACGTTTGAAACCTGCTGCAAAATCCACATGCTGCTGCACGGACTTCGCCATCAGGAAATAATCGCGTTCCCGTGGACCGTAAACTCCCGTCGGACGGAAAATCACATACGGGAAATTGGTGAGGGATTTCAAATATTCCTCGGTATGCAGTTTACTCAGCCCATACGCTGTATTAGGTCGGGGAGTGTCCGTTTCACAAATGGATGAATAGTCTTTTTCCCGAATCGGTCCAAATATACTTAACGAACTTATGTAAATAAAGTTCACGGGAAGCATGTCTAATCGCTTCAGGGTCTCAATAAAATGTCGGGTAGCCCAGTAATTCCCGATTTCAAAATCGGCCTTGTCCAGGCATTTGGTCACCCCTGCACAATGAATAATGTAATCCCATTTCCCATGCTGGCGTTTCTGTTCCTCCAACTGACTGGCCAGACGGTCGGAATCAGTAAAATCCAGTACGGCAAAATGGATACGTGAATCCTGCAAATATTTCCGGCTGCTGCTCTTCCGCACACCGGCCCACACCTGCATGCCACGCTCCAGCGCACCTTCCACCAAAAAGCTCCCGATGAACCCACTGGCACCGGTGACTAATATTTTTTTCTCCATAAACTTATTTTTCCGGTTCTACATGGATACTGATGTAGGTATCCTCTCCAAAAGTATCCCGCAACTTCTGCTCAATGGCAGTAGCCTTTTCATGTGCCTCATGCAGCGAGATACTTCCGTCCATCCGCACGTGCATGTCTATCGCATAATGACTTCCAATACGGCGGGTACGCAAATGATGCGGCTGCGACACACCGTCCAGTGACAATACCGTCTGCGTAATTTCCTGCTCTATATCATCGGGCAACGAGCGTTCCAATAGTTCATCAATACAAGCCTTCAGCTGCTTCACGGCCACCTGCACAATAAAGAAACTGACAATCACTGCCGCCAGAGGGTCGAGCACACGCCAGCTTTCTCCCAACAAGATAGCTCCTCCAATACCTACGGCCGTACCGATAGAAGAAAATGCATCGCTGCGATGATGCCAGGCATTGGCTATCACGGCCGGACTATTACAGCGTTTTCCCACCAGACGGGTGTAATGAAACAAGATTTCTTTCGATACTACGGATACAATGGCAGCGGCCAGTGCAATCCAGCCGGGCGACTGTAATGCCTCTCCTTTTGCAAAACTGATGATTGATTCTATTCCACTCCAGCAAATTCCTACGCCTACAGCCAGCAAAGCCGCTCCAATCAAGAGCGTAGCCAGTGTTTCATACTTTCCATGTCCGTAATCATGTCCCTTATCTTCCGGTTTGCTGGAAATACGCACAAACACGATGACAATCAAGTCCGTTATCAAATCCGACAAAGAGTGCACCGCATCGGCAATCATCGCCGCACTCTTACCCCAGAAGCCTGCCGCAAACTTACAGGCCACCAGCAGAATATTGACCAGACTACCCACCAGGGTTACCTTGTAAATCTCACGTTCACGAACGGATGTTCCAATCTCATTCATATCTTACTTTTGTAAAAAGAATGTGGCAAAGATAATAGTTTTTCAGCATCTTAACAGAAAAAACCACGTTTATTCCCCGGAAATCACTTTCTTTGTATAAAGATAATCTTACCAACAGCAGAGAGCTGTTGATTTAAAACAAAACAACATGGCTAAAAAGAAAAAAGAAAAGAAAGGCGGAAAGCACCTGAAGAAAAAAGAGCTCGTAGAGATACTGCTCAACTATTTCCGTACAAAGCCGAATGAAGCATTCAGCCTCAAACAGTTGTTCCAAGCTCTAAAACTTACAACCCATCCGGGAAAAATGCTCTGCATCGATGTAGTGGAAGAAATGTTGGAAGACAACTTCCTGATTGAAATCGAAAAAGGGCGCTATAAAATCAATGACAAAGGACAGATTCTGACCGGAATCTTCGTACGTAAAAGCAATGGAAAGAACTCGTTTATTCCTGAAGAGGGAGGAGAACCCATTTTCATTGCGGAACGTAACTCTGCTCATGCAATGAACAATGACAAGGTGAAAGTTGCCTTGTGTGCCAAACGTAAAAAGCATCAGCTGGAAGCACAGGTAATCGAGATTCTGGAACACGCCAACGAAACCTTTGTCGGTGTATTGAAAGTCAGCAAGAATTATGCGTTCCTGCTTACGGAAACCAGTACTCTGGCTAACGACATCTTTATCCCGAAAGACAAGCTGAAAGGCGGAAAGAACGGTGATAAGGCTATTGTCCGCATTACCGAATGGCCGGAAGAAGCAAAAAATCCGTTTGGCGAAGTGATCGACATCCTCGGAAAAGCGGGTGACAACACCACTGAAATGCACGCTATTCTGGCTGAATACGGATTGCCGTACGTATATCCGCAGGCAGTAGAAGCTGCAGCAGAGAAACTGTCGGCCGACATCACGCCGGAAGATTATGCCGAACGCGAAGATTTCCGCGATGTCGTGACGTTCACCATCGACCCAAAAGATGCCAAAGACTTTGACGATGCGTTGTCCATCCGCACCCTGAAACCTGGTTTATGGGAAGTGGGTGTGCATATTGCGGACGTATCACACTATGTAAAAGAGGGAAGCATCATCGACAAGGAAGCGGCCAAACGTGCGACTTCTGTCTATCTGGTAGACCGTACCATCCCGATGCTGCCGGAACGTTTGTGCAACTTTATTTGCTCCCTGCGTCCTGATGAAGAAAAACTGGCTTACTCTGTCATTTTCGAAATGAATGAAAAGGCGGAAGTGAAGAACTACCGCATCCGTCATACGGTAATCAAATCCAACCGTCGGTTCACGTACGAAGAAGCACAGCAAATCATTGAAACAGGGGAAGGTGACTACAAGGAAGAGGTACTTCAACTGAATCGTCTGGCACAGATTCTGCGAGAAAAACGAATGGCCGCCGGCTCTATCAACTTTGACCGCTGTGAGGTAAAATTTGAAATTGACGAGACGGGTAAACCGCTCAGCGTATACTTCAAGGTGTCTAAAGAAGCCAACAAGCTGATTGAAGAATTCATGCTGTTAGCCAACAAGACGGTGGCAGAATACGTAGGAAAAGTTCCTAAGAACAAAAAACCGAAGGTACTTCCTTATCGTATCCACGACCTGCCCGACCCTGACAAGCTGGATAACCTGAATCAGTTTATCGCCCGCTTCGGTTACAAAATCCGCACAGGAGGTAGCAAAGCTGAAGTATCCAAGTCTATCAATCATTTGTTAGGCGAAATTGAAGGAAAGAAAGAACAGAACCTGATAGAAACAGTGTCTTTACGCGCCATGCAGAAAGCACGCTATTCGATTTATAACATCGGACACTACGGACTGGCATTCGATTACTACACGCACTTCACCTCTCCTATCCGCCGTTATCCGGACTTGATGGTACACCGCCTGCTTACCCGTTACCTGGCAGGAGGACGAAGCGCACAAGCCGACAAGTATGAAACTCTCTGTGAACACAGTTCGGCAATGGAGCAGACTGCAGCCAGTGCAGAACGTGCATCCGTGAAATACAAACAGGTGGAATTTATGGGTGAACGTATCGGAGAAGTGTACGATGGTGTAATTTCCGGTGTCACAGAATGGGGACTCTACGTAGAAATCAACGAAAACAAATGCGAGGGCATGATTGCCATGCGCGACTTGGGCAACGATTTCTATGAGTTCGACGAAAAGAACTACTGCCTCATCGGACGTCGTCATCACCAGAAATTCAGTCTCGGCGATCCGATTAAGATTAAGGTAGCCCGTGCTAACCTGGCTAAGAAACAGCTGGATTTCGTATTGGCTGAAGCTTGACGAACCGCGTTTAAATAAATTATTTCCCCGCTTCTTTTTAGAAAACAAAAACTTTCTACAAGGAAGCGGGGATTTTTATTATTTCACCCTGCGGTTTAACTGGTTATTCGCTTTCTCCGGACGGGACTTTCCCACCCGTTTTCCACTTGTCTTTTTCTTATTGCTCTGTTTTGCCTTGAAAGCAAACGGATTTTTCTTGTTTACTACCATACCATTCTGATTTTTCTACAAAAATAAGATTTTATTGGATTCATCACAAAATATAGTTACTTTTGCCAATTATCAAAAAGGAATGCTTATGAGCCCAATTGATTACACACATATACTGACAAAGGCTGTTGACGAACTTTCCGACAGCCAATCTTACCGTGGGCTGTTCCATCAGCACAGAGAAGGTGAGCCGCTTCCTTCCGGAAAATCACTGGAACGCATCGTAGAACTGTCACGTGCCATCTTGTTCCCCGGCTACTTTGGCAATTCTACCATCAACAGCCAGACCATCAATTACCACATTGGTGTCAATATTGAAGAACTGTTCTCTCTGCTTATTGAGCAGATACAGGCCGGACTGTGCTTCGGGGTGGAAAATTCAGGTCAGTGTGACTGTCAGTCGCCTTGTCGTGCTACAGCTACCCAATTAGCAGCAGAATTTATCAGCCGTCTGCCGGAAATCCGGCGGATTTTGGCTACCGATGTAGAAGCTGCATACTATGGTGACCCGGCTGCCACCTGCTTTGGTGAAATCATCTGCTGTTACCCCGTCATCCGTGCAGTGACCAACTACCGGATTGCCCACGAGCTTCACCGGCTCAACGTGCCTCTTATTCCGCGTATCATCACGGAAATGGCTCACTCCGAAACCGGAATCGACATCCATCCGGGTGCGCAAATCGGACATCATTTTACCATTGACCACGGTACGGGTGTCGTAATCGGTGCGACCTGCATCATCGGTAATCACGTGAAACTGTACCAGGGTGTTACATTGGGTGCCAAGAGTTTCCCTTGCGACGAACAGGGAAACCCCATCAAGGGTATTCCACGCCACCCGATACTGGAAGACAATGTGATTGTCTACTCCAATGCCACCATTTTAGGACGCATCACCATCGGTGAAGGAGCTACCATTGGAGGTAACATCTGGGTGACGGAAAGTGTACCTGCCGGTGCCCGCATTGTACAGCGAAAGAGCAAGGAAAATTAAGGAAAAATTACCCATTCCAAAACGTACTTACGTTTACTTCAGAACACAAGGACATTTGAAACCAAACGCAAGTACATTTCATCTTAAACACCTTTGCGTTTCAATCCAAACGTAAAGGCGTTTTTTTCCCAGGAAGGAGTCTTCAAAAAAATAACGTCCGCAATCCCGGAAAACTCACCGGAAACTGCGGACGTTTTTGTATATAAAATAATAAGAATACTTAGAAAGCCTTATGGTAGAGTGCTTCAATGTCTTCTACTGAAGTCGGACGCGGATTACCTCCGGTGCAGACATCATTGAATGCATCGATAGCCAACTGATGCAAATCTTCTTCCTTCACACCGATTTCATGCAACTTCTGCGGAATACCGATGCTCAAAGAAAGCTGGCGAACAGCTTCTACCGCAGCTTTTACACCTTCTGCTTCGCTCATACCAGTAGTATCTACTCCCATCGCCTTGGCAATATTCAGGTATTTCGGTGCAGCAGGAGATTCTGCATTGTATTCCATGACGTAAGGCAACAGCAGTGCATTGGCTACGCCGTGCGGAGTGTCATAGTGCGCACCGAGAGGATGGGCCAAAGAGTGGACGCTTCCCAGACCGACATTGCGGAATCCCCATCCCGCAATATAAAGTGCCTGCGACAAGGCTACACGAGCTACCGGATCACTGCCATTGTCTACGGCAGCCTTCAGGTTCTTGGCAATCATCTCAATGGCCTTCAGTTCAAACATATCCGACATCACCCAAGCTCCCGGAGTAATGTAGCTTTCAATGGCATGCGTCAGGGCATCCATACCTGTAGCGGCAGTCAGGCCCTTCGGCATAGAATACATCAGTTCAGGGTCTACGATAGCTACTGACGGAATATCGTTCGGGTCTACACACACCATTTTCTTGGTAGCAGCCTCATCAATAATCACATAGTTGATGGTTACCTCAGCTGCAGTTCCCGCAGTAGTAGGCAGAGCAAAAGTCGGCACTGCTTTATGATGCGTATTTGCTACCCCTTCCAATGAACGCACATCGGCAAATTCCGGATTGTTTACTACGATACCGATACCTTTCGCCGTATCAATAGAAGAACCGCCACCCAATGCTACGATAAAATCGGCACCGGAAGCCTTGAAAGCTGCCACACCGTTCTGCACATTGGCAATGGTAGGATTGGCTTTTACATCACTGTATATTTCGTAAGGAATACCTGCCTTTTCGAACACTTCCACCACCTTGTCTGCTACGTGAAAACGAATCAGGTCCTTGTCAGTTACAAAAAAAGCTTTCTTGAAACCTCTACGGCCTGCTTCTGTAGCGATAGCTTCGCGACATCCGGCACCAAAGTAAGAGGTTTCGTTCAAAATCATTCTGTACATAATTTCATGGTTTTAAAAGGTTAGATTTTTATTTATTTCGGAAGATGGAACACGTCCGTCAGTTCCTGCATTTGTTCTTTCGTCATACCGTCCGGCTCAAATCCCATGCAACGGGCATTGATGTAAATCTGCGCAGCCTTGGTCAGCACGTCAATCTGGTCGAATGCATCCATTACGTCGGTACCTACGGCAAATACACCGTGTTTTTCCCACATTACCACATCATAATCGTCCAGTTCCTTCAGTGTAGCATCTGCCAGTTCTACTGAGCTCGGCATCTTATAAGGCACGATACCCAATCCACGCGGACAGAATGCCTTTGTTTCTGGAATCATGCTCCACAACAGATAAGTCAGCACATCCTTTTCCAGGAACTTCGGAGTATGGCTCATTGCCACCAGTTCGATGGGGTGTGTATGTACGGTAGCCTTTTTCTGGGCACCTTCCGCAATCAGCGTATTGTGAACAGTCAGGTGAGAAGCCACTTCCGAAGTCGGCATCACCGGCTGGTCAGCGATAATGACATAGCTGGCACAATCGTCGCAGATACGAATCACAGAACCGTTTTCCATCGGCCAGCGAGCCAGGTCGCGCATACGTTTCTGTGTACCTTTGCAGAAGAAGTAACAGCCTTTCAGATGCGGTAATACCGCTCCAATCTGTTTCGGTTCACTGATAGCCGGCATCTGACGGATTTCATCGTCTACAAACTCTGTGATATTAACAGTGATATTACCACCGTTACGTTCAGCCCATCCTTTCTGCCACAAGTATCCGGCAACTTCTGCTACCTTGTTTACTTCTTTGGCAAGTGCCGGACGATTCTCTAAAATTGATTTCATTATATATATTTTTTAATTGTATACGGATTACATAGATTTCGCCGCAAGTTATAAAAAACTGCGTAATCTCTGTAATCCGTACCTATAAATTTTAAAACAAATTTGGGAACACTAATGAGAAGATAAGTACGATCAGACCAGCTATCAGCACAGTTATAGTCTTATTTGATACTCCTTTCCATTCCTTCAAAATGATTCCCCAAACATTACTAAAGGTTACATTCAATGCCATCAGAATACACCAGGAGAAAGCCAGTAACACCGGGCTTTCGGTGAGGAAGCTCTTACCCATTTCCAGTCCGAAGAACTGCATGTACCACAGTACACCAGCTAACGCACAGAACACAAGATTGTTGCCCCAGACCTTACCTTTGGCATAGTCACCTATAGACTTATTAGCTACATTCTGCTGCAGGCAATAAGCGGCATTTGTCAGAAATCCGCCTAAAGTCACCAGGAAAATTACAGGAAGACCGGCATAAAGTCCGTCCACTCCACCTGCCAAAGCAGCTTCCTTGATAGGAGTTCCCGCATCCAGCCCTAAAGCGAAACAGGCACTCATCACACCCGCAAGAAGCGCTACCAGCAATCCCTTGGTCAGTGCGAAATCCTTTACGGCAGCACGTTTTTCTTCTTCACTCATATTCTGCGCACGCAAGCCACCGGCATAACCGATAACAGCAATACCCGCTAACGTAATACAAACACCTAAAAGAAGAATCAATCCGTTACCTTCGAAAAGGTTAGTTCCGGCAAAGATAGCAGGAAAAAGAGTTCCGAATCCGGCACAAGTACCCAATGCTATACTTTGTCCAAGCGCAACGCCCAGATAACGCATGGAAAGTCCGAAAGTCAACCCGCCTATTCCCCATAATATACCATAAAAGATGCTCATTCCAGCACCTCCAGCTCCCCACAAGTCGAACAAACTGCCTCCTGCAGGTATCCCCAGCAGTGATCCCAAAAACGGGAACACTAACCAGGCAAATACACCTTGTATCAACCAGAAGCTTTCCCAGCTCCATTCCTTCACCTTTTTAATAGGTACATAGGAACTGGACTGGCAAAAGCTACCGATGGCTATAATCAATAAGCCGATTAAGATTTCCATAACTTATCGTTTAGAAGTTACTTCGGCTTCGTACTTTTCAATTTCTGCGATGAAATCTTCACCAACAGGCACATTGTTCTTCAAGCAGAACATATCCCAAACTGCATTCCAAGGCAACGCTTTTTCTTCTTCAAGCAAAGCCAGACGCTGGAATCCCTGTCCGTTAGCTTCGTATTCACGCAATTTGGCAATCGGTTCAAGCAAAGCACGAGTCATACATTTCTGTGCAGCACGGCTACCGATTACATAAGCACCGATACGATTGATAGATGCATCGAAATAGTCCAACGCGATATGTACGCGATCCATAGCATCGCAACGTACAAGTTCCTGGAAGAGTTCGACCGTAGAATCGTCCATGATAGTTACGTGGTCGGAATCCCAGCGGATAGGACGGCTTACATGGAGAATCAATTCGGGTACGAACAACAACATCGACGACACCT